>OJKY01000596.1_pt1 | contig 27499 bp, 25 predicted proteins | sample 1596571 | NCBI WGS metagenome assembly OJKY01 (sample SAMEA4350170, study PRJEB24818) | metagenome | biome: human; feature: gut; material: faeces | place: Denmark | collected 2013-09 | reverse complement strand
GAATATTAAGCTCAATAACTGTTCCGAACGAGCCTACACCCTCTACTGCGCGGCAAAGGACTTGACTCTCGGCACAAAGCACATCACCGTCTCGGATCTGGCGGACGCCGACCTTGTTCCGCCTATGCTGTTCCGCACGATTTGCAATGCTATGGCGATCCGCAGATTCGGACTCGCAGCCGTAAAGGAGATTTGCCATGATTAAACTGAAAATCAAATACGGAAACAGTCAAACCGACCTCCGCTTTCCCTGCACAGAAAAGGATATGAATGCGGCACTCGAAAGAATCCACGCCAAGGATGTCACACCCCTTGAACTCTATGCAAGCGAGGTCGTATTCCCCGAGGAACTCGGCTGCCTCCAAGACCGATTTGTTAACCTCGATGAAGTCAACTTCCTCGGAAAACGAATGGACAGCTTCTTCGGCAATGAGGAATATCAGTTTTACGAGGCGATGAAATTAGAGGGCTTCGACACTCTGCCCGACCTCATCAATTTGAGTTTTAATCTTAACCGCTATCCGCTGATTCGGGATATCGGGGACATGGGCAAGATCGGCAGAGAGTATTTGCTGACAGTCAACGGCTGCGTACCGGCACACGACGAGGATGACCCAAAATATGCGCAGCTCGGACGGGAACTGATACAGTCCGGCAACGGCATATTTACCGAACACGGAATGCTGTTCGTGGACGAAAACACGCCGTTCCAAAGGCCGTATGACGGACGGACCTTCCCCCCGTATTTGTATGATCCGGGGGTGCTTTGCGTTGCCAAGGCCGAGTATGACGGCAAAACCGAATATCTGTATTTCCCCTGTGAGGAGGAAGCCATCGACAAGATGTTCGCAAGGCTCGGCACAACGGCGGATGAGGTGAAAATCACGCTGGAGGACTTCAATACCGACAGCCCCGAATGGTTCGGGCGATTCCGTGAGATCGCCGCCGAGGAAGGCGTGTACGAGCTGAACCGGCTGACCGCCGCCGTTAATACGGCGGATATGGATCTGAAAAAGCTGTGGTTGGTGGCGGAATATGCCGAAGCCGAGGACGCCGAGCAGCTCACAAGGCTGGCAAGAAATATCGGGTGCTTCACCTTCATTGAGGGGGCAACAAGCTATGCCGAGGTCGGAGAGTTCGTGACAAAGCACAACGGGGATTTTGCCGTAAATCCTACCGTGGAAAAATTCTTCGATTACGAAGCCTTCGGAGAGCATATCAGCGAGCTGTATCACGGTGAATTCGTTGGTGACGGTTTTGTTTATAACGACACCGACACAAGCCTGCTGGACATCTTGTATCAGGACGAGCCTATGACGATGGGAGGAATGTAATATGATCACCGCAATTATCCGCAATAAAGAGAACACTCTTGTGCTGGATTTCCCGCGCAGTATTTATGACCTTTATGAAAAGCTGCAGTCAGTCGGGATCATGCGCTCACCGAAGCAAATCCCGCTGACCGACAATGAGGACGAGGACATCGGCGTAAAGCTGTTCAGCGATAACGACTTCGGCAACCATCTGCTCCTCACGCTGAGCGAGGACAACTCCTTGGCAGATGCCAATCTGCTCACCTATATCGTGCAGAATGCAAGCGAGGACATCAAAGAGACGCTGGAACAGGATATGCCAGCGTGAATATCGGCGGCGCATTCGTTATCAAGGACATCGCCGTTGTGGACGGTCAGAAAGGGATGTTCGCCCGAATGCCCTTTCGCTCCTACAAAACCGGCAGTGGCGACACCAAGTATTCGGATATTGCCTTCGCCCTCACCGATGAAGCACGACAGAGCCTCAACGACGCCGTTCTCGGCGCTTACCGTGAGGCTTTGGAGGAATCCGAGGACGAATTGCCCGATGAGGACGAGAGTCCGGCACAAATGATGTGACTTTTTTCTGAAAAGTGCAGATTTCGCTGGACTTTCCGAATTTTTTCGGTATCCTGTAGGTAGAGGTGGTAAATATGAGAAATACGAAAATGCTCGCAGCCCTCCTCGCAGGACTGATAACACTGAGCCTTGCAGGGTGCGGTGCAGATAAGGCTGACCGTACAGCTCGAACAGTATGCAGCCATGCGCCAAAAAAGAGAAAGCGCAAAATCCCGACTCAATGAAATTTTCACCATACTTGACGGACTGCAAAATCACCCGATGGAATACGATGATAGGCTCGTCCGTCAGATCATCGAATGCGTAGTGGTGGAATCGAAAGAGAAAATCAAGGTGGTCTTTATCGGCGGCACCGAAATCGAGATGACGCTGTAAAAACTTGAAAACAGAAACGGAGTGATGTAAAATAATTGTGACGAGTGTTCAAATCAAGACAGCGAAAACGCAAAAACATCTCTATTGTCCTGTCTTCACAAAAACCGTCTCAAGCATATTGCTTGAGACGGTTTTTATATGCAGAAAGTTAGGGGAATTGAAACCTGATTTGACCACTACTGCACATTTTGCGATCCAACTGAGCTATTACGCTATGTCATATCTCCAACATCCCTTGCAATCCCGCGCTGGCGGCTTTTTTGTTCTTGTCGAAGGCGTGGTTGTAGATATCCAGCGTGGTGGAGGGCTGACTGTGGCCGAGGATGCCCGCAACCGTGGCCACATCCGTGCCGCCCGCGATCATCAGACTGGCGGCGGTGTGCCGGAGGGAATGGACGTTCAGCTCCTGCGGCAAGCAGTTCTTCTTGAGGATCAGCTTGAAGCGGTAGGTGAAGGTGGTGGGCGTCATGGGGAGCTGCGCTCCTTGACGGCGGAACAGGAAGTCATCAGCGGTCAGCTGCCGCTGGTCATAGGTTTCGGTGATATACCGGCATTCTTTTTGGTACTCCCGCAGGAGACTTTCCATCTCGGCTGAGAAGTACACATAGCGGTCACCTGCGCGGGTCTTGGGTTCTTTTACGAAGATCTCCTCGTCCGTCACCTTGACCGCGTTGCGGCAGATGTGGATGGAACGCTGCTCCCAATCAATGTCGCACCACTTCAGTCCGCAGCACTCACCCCGCCGCATTCCCGTGGCGATGATGAGCTTGAAGTAGGTTTCATACTTGATGCTCTCGCCCTCCAGCGCGGCGATGATCTTCTGCGCTGTTTCCTCGTCCGCGATCTTTTTTTCGCACTTGCGCCCGGCGTAGCGGTAGGTGCGCCAAGCCGGATTATGCGAAAGAAAGCCACCCTCCACGGCATCAGAGAGGATGCTGCACAGCGTAGCGTGCACGCCCTCAATGGTGTACTCGGAGAGTGGCTTTTTCGTTTCAATGCTGGTGACTTTTCGCAGTTCTGCGTAGAAATTCCGGAAGTGCTCCGGCCGCAGCTCGGTGAGCTTGTAGTGACCCAGCGCCGGGAGGATGCGCTCGATGTCCTGCCGGTCACGGCGGATGGTGGACTTCGCCAGCTTGTCGGGAGCGATGTCCGTCAACCACAGGTCGATGTATTTTGCCAGCGTGAGCTGCTGGATGGGCTGCGGCGTGTGGCGGCATTCCCGCTCAAAGAGGACTGCCTGCTCGTTGAGCCACTTTTCCACCTGCCTGGGCGTCAGCTCCTCCGGCGGATGGACGGTTTTCTGCTGGGGCTTGATGCGCTTGCCGTTGTAGTCATAAGCCAGAGGTTTTGATTTTAAGCCTTGCCGCCGTTATGCAGTCTTCATATCTTGACTATTACCATTTAACGGCTGGTAAAAAAAGGCTGTGGGCCACCCAGATGGGCTCCGCTTTCTGGATCAGCTCCGTGGTCGGAGGCCACCACAATCTCATGCTCAGACGCCAACAGCCGGGAGAGCACCCTATCATCGACCCGGCGCAGGAAAGTCTCCTTTTCCGCCGAATCGTGGCGATGGGCCGCTTCATCCGCCCCGTTGATATGCAGCAGCACAAAGGGGCAGCGTTCCGCCGCTCGCAGGGCTGCCTCTGTCTTGGCGTCCAGATCCGTATCCACATCGCCAGTAGCCCCCTTTACCGGGAAAAGCTCCATGTGCAGCAGCCGGGCAATCCCCTTTACCAACTCCTTGCCGCAGATCACGGCGCTCTTCTGGGGAAATGGCGGCAGTGCTACCGGAACAGACTGTCCCCACAGAAGCATACATCGTTCTTTCGTCAGCAGTCTTTCAAAGGCATGGCGCAGTACCAAGCTTCCCTGCGGGCACAGTGCCCGCTGCCCGCCGGAAGGAATCTGCGTTACAATGTTATTCACAGTATGCGCCATGTGGGGAAATACCAGCAGTGCCTGATAGCCGCCCAGCCGGTAATAGGTAAATGCAGGATCCTCTACCTTTGCCGGGGCACAGCAAGGCATGGTACAGCAGCCCTCTCCATCCAGCGTGTAGTAGCTGCCCCGCAGTAGCAGGTCATCGGGCCGGACGGGGATTCCGGCCCCCAGCGCCTCTACATAGCCTCGGAGATGTACCGGCAGATCCGTTACCCCCAACAGGCGCAGTACGCAGTGCAGTGTTTCCGGTGGGAAGCCGCCGCAGGTATCCACATACCGCACAGAACCCATGGACGCCAGATGGCCATATCGCTCCACCTGAAAGTGGGGATCCGTCATGCCGTCAATCACGCATAATATCCTGCTCAAATCTCTCCCCCTTTTTCCATTGGAACTTGTTTCGTTATACTTCCCGGCGCAGCACCCGGTAGACAAAGGACATATCCAGTCCGCCGCGTACCACGTCCGCCAGCAGGTCGTACTGCCGTTCCTTGTAGCCGCAGGCGTCAAAGGTTGCCAGCGCGTCAAAGGACACGCCCTTTCTGGCGCACAGTGCTTTCAGGATCGTATCCGTGATGCCCGGCGCGTCAAAAATGCCGTGGACATAGCTGCCGTATACGTTTCTGCTGCCGGTGAGGGCGGGCATCTGCTGCTGACTGCGGCCCATGTGGATCTCGTACCCCTCGTAGGCGAGTCCGTTCAGGCCGGAGAGCATTCCCTCCACACCGTAAAAGACGCCTCGCGTCTGGGTCTGCACCTTTTCACCCCGAAATTCGGTGTCCATCTCCAGCAGACCCAAACCGTTGATCTCCGTGACACCGGCGGCCTCCACATGCTCCGGGTCGGACACGGTGCGCCCCAGCATCTGATAGCCGCCGCAGATGCCGAAAACCAGCGTGCCGGCGTCAGCCGCCTTCAAAATGGCCGCCTCCAGACCGGACTGCCGCAGCCACCGCAGGTCGGCAATGGTGCTCTTGGTACCCGGCAGCAGGATCATATCCGGCTGGTGCAGGTCACTCACCTGATCCACATAGCGCAGCGACACGTTTCCGTAATGTTCGAAGGGGCTGAAATCCGTGAAATTGGAGATGCGCGGCACACGGATTACCGCGATATCCAAGAGCTTTCGCTCTTTGGAGCGGTCAAACCGCTCGGTCAGGCTATCTTCATCGTCGATGTCTATATGGGCGTAGGGGATGACCCCCGCCACCGGGATGCCGCACAGCTGCTCCAGCGTCTTCAGTCCCGGCTCCAGAATGGCCCGGTCACCCCGGAATTTGTTGACCACCACGCCCTTGATGCGGCGGCGCTCGTCCTCCTCCAGCAGTGCCACCGTACCGTAGAGCTGGGCGAACACGCCGCCCCGGTCGATGTCGCCTACCAGCAGCACCGGCGCGTCCACCAGCTTGGCAAGGCCCATATTGACGATATCATCCTGCTTGAGGTTGATCTCCGCAGGGCTGCCTGCCCCCTCAATGACGATCACGTCATACTCTGAGTTCAGACTGTTGTAGGCCTCCAGCACAGCGGGGATGTAGTCCCGCTTGCGGTGGAAGTACTCCATGGCCTGCATATTGCCCCGCACCTGTCCGTTGACGATGACCTGACTGCCCATGTCGGTGGTGGGCTTGAGCAGGATGGGATTCATGCGGGTGTCCGGCTCGATCCCGGCGGCCTCTGCCTGCACTACCTGCGCCCGGCCCATCTCGCCGCCGTCCTTGGTGATGAAGGAGTTCAGCGCCATGTTCTGGCTCTTGAACGGTGCCACGCGGTAGCCGTCCTGCTTCAAAACGCGGCAGAGTCCCGCCGCCAGCAGGCTCTTTCCCGCATTGGACATGGTCCCCTGAATCATAATATTCATTGCCATAGTGATTTCTCCTTGCAGAATTGCCGGATGGCCGTTATCAATGCTTCATTTTCCCCGTGAGGCCTCACCGCAATGCGATACCACCCGTCATCCAGCCCGTTGTAATTCCCACAGCCACGGATGGCGATACCCTGCTGCAGCAGGTCTTCCCGCAGCCCCAGCGGCCCACGGAACAGCAGGTAATTGGCATGGGACGGGCATACCCAGAAGCCCAGCGCCGTCAGGTTATCCGTGAGCCACCGCCGCTCCGTGTGGACGAGGGACAGCGTCCTTTGCAGGAAGTCCCGCTCCGCCAGCGCCGCCACACCGGCACTCTGGGCCGGCGAGGACACGTTCCACGGCGGGGACGCGGCCGCCATGCGGCGCAGTAACGCATTGTCGGCGCACAGGCAGTACCCCAGCCGGATGCCCGCCATGCCGTAGCTCTTGGTGAATGCCTTCAGGATCAGCAGCTCCGGGTGCGCTGCCAGAAGGGACTTGGCGCTGACGCCGTCCTCCGTGAGATCGAGAAAGCACTCATCCAGAAACAGCCGCGCCCCTTGTGCCGCGCAGTATTGCAGGATCTGCTCCAGCAGAGGGAGCGGGATCAGCCGCCCGGTGGGGTTGTTGGGGTTACAGAGGAATACCACCTCCGGTTTTTTTTCCTCTAAGAAGGACAGAAACCTCTCGTCCAAATCGAAATTCTGCGCCCGATGCAGGAAATACCGCTCTACGCAGCAACCCACCTGCGCCAGTCCCGCCCCATATTCCATAAAGGTGGGGGCCAGTTCCACCGCCGTCCGGGGCCGCAGGGCGGCGCAGTATGTGTAGATCAGGTCTGCCGCGCCGTTTCCGCAGAGAATATAGGACGCCGGCACCTGCTCATGGCCCGCGATAGCCTGCACCAGCCGGCGGCAGTAGGGGTCGGGGTAGCGGTGCAGCCGGGGCAGAGCCCGGCACACCGCCTCCAGTACGCCGGGAGGCGTACCCAGGGGGTTGGTGTTGGCGGAAAAATCCAGCGTGATACCGCCGCCGTATACATCGCCGCCGTGTTGATTTTTTGTTTGATACAGCATCTATGTCTCCTTCACAGTGCAAAGGGCAGCTTGACCCCGCAGCTCAAAAGCAGGGTGAGGATCGCTGTGACGGTCATCAGGCGGCACACACGGAGGATGTCCTCGTGGGTGATCTCCCGCGATGCGTCGCCGATATACTCCTTTTTGTGCAGTACACCGTGGTACCACGCATCCCCGGCCAGACGCAGGCCCAGAAGCCCGGCGCAGACAGATTCCGTCTGCGCCGAGTTGGGACTGGCGTGCTTCCGGTGGTCGCGGCGGAAGATCCGCCAGCCCGCTGAAATATCCAGTCCCATCAGGCCGCCCGCCGTCAGCATCAGCAGGGCGGACAGCCGCGCCGGGATATAATTCACCACATCGTCCGCCTTGGCGGGTACAAGACCGATGTTCTTATAGGGCGGCTCCACATACCCCAGCATGGAGTCCATGGTGTTCACTGCCTTGTAGAAAAATCCCAGCGGCGCGCCGCCGATGGCCAGAAACAGCAGCGGTGCCACCACGCCGTCGGAGGTGTTCTCCGCCACCGTTTCCACGGCGGCACGGGTCACGGCGGCATCGTCCAGCCGGTCGGTATCCCGCCCCACGATCATGGAAACAGCATGGCGGGAGGCGGCCAAATCCCCGCTTTCCAGCGCGTCATAGACCTTCATGCTCTCGTCCCGCAGGGACTTGACGGCCAAGATCTGCCAGCACATCACGCTTTCCAGCGCCAGACGCAGCCACGGGCTGACCAGACCGCTCAGCCACAGCAGCAGAGCCGGGACGGCGGTGGATACGATGACCACCGCTCCCCACAGGATGGCGCCCGCCGCCCGCTCACCGGAGGGCGTTTTGGGGCATATGCACCGCAGCCCCCGCTCCAACACACTGATACATTTTCCAATCAGAACTACCGGATGGGGAAAGCCGTGGGGGTCGCCCACCAGAAGGTCTATGCAAAAGCCGATAACAAGTGCCGCAAGCGACCACATCATGCCGTTTCTCCTCCGCCCTGCATCGTAAAAATATAAATGGGATTCTGTCCGCTCATCAGGTGGTAGCTTCCGGCTTTTCTGTCCCGCGCCGCTTGCAGGGACACCACCTCCGTCTCCGCAAAGGGGAACGCCGTCAGGCAGTCCGTCAGCTCAGCCACGGACTCCAGCGAAACGGCCGTGGCCACGATGCGGACATGAGGATTTTTTGCCAGCAGCAGCGCCACGATCTCGTGCATATTGCCGGCACTGCCGCCGATAAATGCGTGAGTGGGGGCTGGCAGACCGACGCAGGCCTCCGGCGCGCTGCCGCAGACCACCTGTAAGTTTTCCAATGCAAACCGATTACGGTTTTGCCCCAGCAGCGCTGCGGCATCCTCTCGCCGCTCTACGGCGCAGACAAGCCCTTGCTTTGCCTGTAAGGCCATTTCCACCGACACTGAGCCGGTACCGGCACCGATGTCCCAGCAGACGCTCCGCTCCGTCAGCCGCAGCTTGGAAAGGCACACCGCCCGCACCTCACTTTTGGTCATGGGAACCACGGGCATTCCCTCCGCACTGCGGAGAAAGGCGTCATCCGGCAGACCCGGTGTGACCACCGCGTCGGGATGGGGGTTTTCGATAAGCGCCACGCTCAGAGGGGCATAGACACCATCCGTCAGTTCCGCCGCCGTGCCGCGCACGATGCGCTCATCTGGGTAGCCCAGCCGCTGGCCCACATACACAGAGACATGGCCAAGATCACCCTCTGTCAGCGTACGGCACAGATCGTTGATGCCGCGCTCGCCGCCTACCAGCGCAAAGAGGCGGCTGGTTGCCCGCACCTCCGGCAGAATGTTGTGCTGCCGCCCGTGGAGACTCACCACCCGGACATTCTCATAGGAGGTCCGGAGCCGGGCGCACAGATAGGACAACGAGCTCAAACCCGGCAGCACCGCCGTGTCGCAGCCCTCCAGCAGGGGCAGCAGCTTTTTCGTGCCGCTGAAGAAGCCGGTATCGCCGGACATGACCACCGCGAAGCGGCGGTACTCCCAGTGGGTGCGGATAAAGTCCGCAATATCCTGCGGCGCAATGGCGTCGCAGGTGTGCTGTCCCGGCCGCGCCACAGCCTCCAGCATCCGTTTTGCACCGATGAGACAGTCCGCCGCCTCAATGGTTTCACTGACCTCACGGGTCATAGCCTCCCGGCTGCCGGGGCCGATGCCGACGATCCGCACCTGCGGCCGGACGGTGCAGCCAAACCGCTTACACAGCACATCCAGCACCGCCGCAAAGGGAAGCCCCTCCCGCTGAGGCGGGCGGCCAATGACCACCAGACCTGCGCCCGTCTTCCGGGCGGCGGATGCCTTAGCGGGAAAGCCGCCGGCTTCGCCGCCGTCCTTGGTCACCATCCATGCGGCGTCGGCAAACCGCAGTGTGGCCAGATCCATCTCCTCGGAGAAAGGGCCCTGCATGGCGATGATATGGGCGGCCTTCAGCCCTGCTGCGCGGCAGGCCTCCAGCGAGGCATCCATGGGCAGCACCCGGGCGTATACCCGCTGGGTAAAATCGGGGATGCCGCTATACGCCGCCAGTTCCTTACTGCCGGTGGTCAGCAGGATATTGCCTCGCGTACTCTCCAGAAATGCGGCGGCCGCCGCCGCATTCTCCACGCAGACCACATCCTCCGTCTGTTCGGAGGATTGCCGCAGCAGGCGCAGATACTCCGTCTCCGTTTCCCGACAGGCTGTGCAGATGCTCTCGGTGATGGAGGTGGCATAGGGGTGGGTAGCGTCGATGACCAGATCGAACCGCATCCTTTGCAGCATCCGGATGATGTCCTCTACCGGGATGCGTCCCGCCAGAATCGTAATGTTTTCCGCCTCCGGCAGCAGCGTTTCACCGTACTCCGTGGCCACGCATACCGTAGCCTGCACCGGCTGTCCGGCCAGGAATTCCACCAGCTCCCGGCCCTCCGTAGTGCCGGCAAACACGCAGATATTACACATTGCGGTATCCTCTGGGTGTGACCAGTTGACCGGCCACCGTTTTGACGACGGCGCTGCCGATCAGCACGGTGCAGAACATATCCACCTCCGCCTCCCGCAGCTCTGCCAGCGTCAGGATGCGGCTGCTCTGCCCCTCACGGCCAATATTGCGCACGATGCCGCACAGCCGCTCTCCCGGCAGACGGCGCAGCAGGATATCGCAGGCCCGCTTCAGGTGGTCGGGTCTGCCGTGGCTGGCGGGGTTGTACAGGGCGATGGTCAGATCCGCCGCCGCCGCGCAGTCCAGCCGCTTTTCGATGGTTTCCCACGGCGTCAGCCGATCGCTGAGACTGATGACCGCAAAGTCGTGGGTCAGCGGCGCACCCAGCACCGCTGCGGCGCTGCAAGCCGCCGTCAGACCAGGCACCACCTGAATTTCAGGCTCCTGCGCCTCGCCCCGCAGCTCATAGACCAGCGCCGCCATGCCGTAGATGCCGCTGTCACCGGAGCAGACCATGGCAACGGTCTTACCGCTGCGCGCCAGCTCCAGCGCCAGCTGGCAGCGCTCGGCCTCCCGTGTCATGGGGGTGGAGTGAAGCTCCTTGCCGGGGTAGCGATCCCGCACCAGATCCACATACACCGGATAGCCTACGATGGCGTCACACGCCCGCAGGGCGGTATCCGCCCGAATGGTCATATCCTCATAGCTGCCCGGCCCGATACCTACTACAGTTACCTTACCCAAAGCGCACCTCCCAATGCTCCGCCGCAACGGCGACGGTCACGCCGTCCCGCGCTGTTTTTTGTACGATCAGTTTTTCGGCATCCAGCAGCGCCGCCCGCTCACAGACATTGTCCACGCCGGTAACGGAGCAGACGAAGTCGGAGGGAGTGAAGTCACCCGCCACATCCCGCAGCTGCTGCGCCGTGTAAAAATGCACCGGCCAGTTGTTTTTCTCACAGGCGGCCAGCAGGCCTGCCTCGTCCTGCTTCAGGTCGATGGAACAGACGCCGCAGATGGCCGCCGTGTCCAGCCCATTTTCCGCGAACACTGTCTGCACCGCACGCACCACCGCCTCGGCGGAGATGCCCCGCCGGCAGCCTACACCTACCCGCAGTACGCGAGGGATAAGCCGCAGGGTGCGGGCGAAGTGTGCCTTTGTGCGCCAGCCAATGAAAACGCCCAGCGGGCCACTCTCCCCGGCAAACGTACCCTCCGGCAGGGGGGCGGGCAGAGAAAACTGGCTGCAAAGGGGGATATCCTCCTCTAAGATCGCCGCCGAAACCGCCTTGGCAAGCCCCATGTCGGAGATGGCGCAGCCGTGCCGGGCAGCCCATGCGTCCACGGAAAATTTGCCGCGGACATCGGTGGCGGTGGTGACTACCGCCGTGGCCCCCAGCTTTTCCGCCAGCTCCACCGCCAGCGCGTTGGCGCCGCCGATGTGGCCGGAGAGCAGGGGGATCACAAACCGTCCCGCCTCGTCGATGCAAACCACCGCCGGGTCGGTTTTTTTGCTTTTGACATAGGGGGCAATCTCCCGCACGGCGATGCCGCAGGCCCCCACAAAGATCAGTGCGTCCATGGAGGAAAAGCTCGCGCCATATACCGCCTTGTCCAGCGGCAGAAAGCCCGGCTCTTCAAAACGCGGCATGGTATAGCACATCCATGCCTCCTCCGGCAGCGCCGTCAGTATCCGCCGCGCCGTGGCGCAGCCACCGCGGCTGAAGGCGAACAGGGCGGCTCTCATTGCGCCCCCTTGCGGAACTCCGTTGTAAAGTTGGGGTGATACAGCAGCGAGCGCAGATAGGTGTCACCCAGACAGTTGCCCACCACGATCAGCGAGGTCTTGGTCAGACCGTTGCCTGTCACCGTCTCGTGGAGCGTCCCCACCGTGCAGCGGAAGATATGCTCCTCCGGCCAAGTGGCCTTGTAGACCACCGCCGCCGGGGTGTCAGCGGTATAGCCTCCCGCCAGCAGCTCGGCTTGCAGCAGTTCGGTCAGTGAGGTGCTGAGAAACAGCACCATGGTGGCCTGATGGGCCGCCAGCGAGCGGATGGACTCCCGCTCCGGCACCGGGGTGCGGCCCGGGGCGCGGGTGATGATGACGGTCTGGCTCACATCGGGCAGGGTGTACTCCGCCCGCAGCGCGGACGCTGCGCCGCAGAAGGCGCTTACGCCGGGGCAGACATCGTAGACAATGTCCCGCTTTTCCAGCTCGTCGAACTGCTCCCGCACCGCACCATAGATGCTGGAATCCCCCGTGTGCAGACGCACCGTGGTCTTTCCCTCCGCCTCCGCTTTCTCGATGAGGGCGATAACCTCCTCCAGCGTCAGCTTGGCGCTGTCGTGGATCTCGCAGCCCTCCCTGGTGTAGTCCAGCAGCGCCGGATTCACCAGTGAGCCGGCGTAGATCACCACGTCGGCCTCGCCCAGCAGCTTGGCGCCTCGGACGGTGATGAGGTCGGCAGCGCCGCTGCCCGCTCCCACAAAATGTACCATTGTCAGTCCTCCTTTATCCGACGCAGCAGCTTGGATGCGCCCTTCGTCTCACAAAGATAGCCATATTCCTTGGAAAAGAGGATGGCTCCCGTCTCTATATCACTGCATTTATAGTGCATCATGTCGTCAATGCGCCCGGCCAGCCGGTGCAGCACTGCGTCATAAAGTCCCTGCTCCTTCAACAGCCGCAGGGCGTCGTCACAGGTGGCGCAGCAGAGCATCTCCGCCGCCGCACCGCCTTGCAGCCCCTCTGCGGCGGCACAGGCCGTCAGGATGTCCATGCGGCAGTCGCCGTAGCGGGAGTGGGTATTCCACATACCGCCCGCCAGCTTTACCAGCTTGCCGATATGACCGATGAGCAGCGCCCCTCTGAAGCCCAGCTCCCGGCATATCTCCAGCGCGTCGCCGATGAAGTTGGAGGTCATCACCGCCGTGGCGGGGTCGATGCCCATGGCACCCTTGATATAGTCTACGCCGTAGTTGCCGGGGGCCAGCAGTACATAATCCGCGCCGCCCGCCCGCCGCTGCCGCAGCTCTACATGGATGGTGTCCACCAGCGCCTGCTCGCTCATAGGCTCTACGATCCCCGTGGTGCCTAAGATAGAGATGCCGCCCTCAATGCCCAACCGGGGATTGAAGGTCTTTTTCGCCAGCGTCTCGCCATCGGGAGCGGAGATTACCACATACAGGCCGCCGGTGTATCCCAGCAGGCCGCAGACCTCCTCCACGGCCTCCTGGATCATCCGGCGGGGTACAGAGTTGATGGCCGCCGCGCCCACCGGCTGGTCAAGACCCGGCTTGGTTACCCGGCCCACGCCCTGTCCGCCGTCGATGACAATGCCAACAGTCTCTGTTTTCCGCACCTCGGCATAGATCAGGGTGTCACGGGTGATATCCGGGTCGTCGCCGCTGTCCTTCCGGATGGCGCAGCGCACACAGTCCGGGGACAGATAGATGTCCTCCACCGCCAATGCCAGCTCCATGCCCTTGGGTGTCAGCAGGCGGATGGACTCCTTTTTGCTGCCGCTCAGCAGCATCCATGCAGCGGCCTTGGCCGCCGCCGCGGCACAGGAGCCAGTGGTGTAGCCCAGACGGAGCTTTTTTCCGTCCCGTATGATAAATTCCTTCATAACCTACCGCCTGATCTGGTAGAGCATGGCGTTGCAGATGGCCGCGGCCACGTTGCTGCCGCCCTTGCGGCCCCGGGACACGATGTAGGGTGCGGCAGCGGCCTCGATGATGCGCTCCTTGCTTTCCACCACATTCACAAAGCCCACCGGTACCCCGATGATGAGGGCGGGACGGAGCTTGCCGGCCTCCATCAGCTCCTCCAGCGAAAAAAGTGCCGTAGGGGCGTTGCCGATGGCGAAGATGCAGGGCTTAGGCAGGGCTGCCGCCCGCTCCATGGATACAAAGGCACGGGTCACGCCCCGCTCCTTAGCCTCCGCCGCCACGTCCGCGTCCGACATGAAGCAGTGTACCTCTCCGCCCAGCGAGGCGAGGATCGTCTTATTGATCCCGGCCTTGACCATCTGGGTATCGGTCACGATGTCGCAGCCCGCCCGCAGAGCGGCGATGGCCTTTTGCACCGCGTGGCCGGAAAAGGCCAGATTGTCCACATAGTCCAAATCCGCCGTGGTGTGGATGACCCGTTTGATGACCAGCTCGTTTTCCGGGTCCAGCCGCCGGTCGCCCAGCAACTCTGTGATGATGGCGAAGCTGCGCTTCTCAATGTCCATAGGCTTCATTTGCTCCATCATAGCGTCTCCTTTCTGCAAGCCGCCAAAAAGCGCTGTGCCATGACCGGCTTGGCGTAAAAATGGAAGTGGGGGAAGCCCGCGTACAGCGTATCGGTGGCGTGTACGCAGGTCCACTGCTTTCCGGAGGGCTTTTCCGCCAGAAAAGCGCCGCCGGGCTGGGGGGTGTCCCAGTGGTGGAATTCATGCATGGGTACCTGCTCTCCGGCGCGGCAGAGGAGATTGTCCTTCCGGGCCGTGGCGGTGATATAGCCGAATCGGGTCAGCCTCCCCGTATCAAAGCAGTCCCCCGGCAGCGCACCCACCATGGCGCGGCCTGCGATGGACTGCGTCAGATACATGAAGCCGCCGCACTCGGCGATGCAGGGCATTCCCGCGTGTGCGGCCTCCCGAAGCTGCCTGCGCAGGGCGTGGTTTTCCTCCAACTGCGCCGCGTAAAGTTCCGGGTAGCCGCCGCCTAAGTACAGCCCCTGTACGCCGTTGGGAAGCCGTTCATCCGTCAGGGGGCTGAAGGGCACCAGCTCCGCGCCCAGCTGCCGCAGCAGGTCGAGACTGTCCTCATAGTAAAAGCAGAACGCCCTGTCCCGCGCCACGCCGATCCGCACCGGCGCGCCCTTTTCCGGCAATACCGGCGGCGTAAAGCGAAGCGGCGGCGCGGCAGCCGCAATTTCCAGCAGGGCGGCTATGTCCAGCGTTTTTTCTGCCTCGGCCGCCAGCTTGCGCAGCTTCTCCCGCAGATCCGCCACCTCGTCCGCTGTCACCAGCCCCAGATGGCGGCTCTCCAGCGTACACTCTGGCAGCCTGGGCAGATAGCCGCAGGCGCGGACGCCCAGCCGGCTTTCCAGCTCCCGCGCCAGCGCACCGTAGCTCATGGCACTGCACCCGTTCAGAATGACGCCCTGCACGTTGTTGTCCGGCGCGAAGTCCAGAAAGCCCTGCACCGCCGCCACAACGGACAACGCCGCCCCCCGTGCGTTCACCACCAGCACCACGGGGCTGTCGGTCGAGCGCGCCGCCTCGTAGGTGCTGGCGCGGGTGGAGGTGAGCCCCAGCCCGTCATAGTATCCCATGACGCCCTCAATGACCGTCACATCGCACTCCTCACTATTGTGCGCCAGCAGATAGCGCATGGTGTCGGGGTCAAAAAAAAACGGGTCGAGGTTAGAGCTTTTCGCGCCGATGACCCGGCTGTGGAACATGGGGTCAATGTAATCCGGGCCGCATTTTGCCGCGCCTACCCGCAGACCCCGCGATACCAGCGCCTGCAAAACGGCGCAGGTGACGGTGGTCTTGCCGCAGCCGCTGTTGGTACCGGCCAGCACCAAGCGGGGGACTTTTTGCTCCATAGCGACCTCTCAATCCGCCACGATGGTGGCAAAATAGCTGATCTCCTCCGGCAGCTGCCGCAGGTCGGTGTAGACCTGCTCTGTTTCCAGTCCGCAATCTGCCACCATCCCGGCATTTGCCAGCAGGCCGCGGCGCTCCAGCGCCGCCGCCGTCTCGTGGATGGCCTTGCCGGACTTCATGATAACCTTCGTTCCCGGCAGCGTCAGCGCACTGTCCAGATCGGCGCTGCCCGGCAGGATGTGGAGGGGCTCCTCCATGCGGGTGAGGCTGCGCCCCAGCCGCGCCGCCACGGCGCAGAAGCTGGTGACGCCGGAACACATCACCGTTTTAAACCCGTCAGAGCGGATGCGCTCCAGAATATAGTAGGCCGTGGCGTACACGGACACGTCGCCCAGATTGACCATGGCCACGTCCTGCCCGGCCGCCAGCGCCGTTTCGATGGCGGCAGCCGCCGTGCGGTAGCTGTCCTCCCGTACCGCCGCGTCACGCGCCATGGTGAAATCCAACGGCAATATGGTCTTGCCCTGCATATCCACAGCACCGGCGGCGATGTCCAGCGCCAGCATCCGCCCGGACTTCATCCGGGGAGCGGCCACCACGCCGCAGTCCGTCAAGACCCGGCACGCCTGCCGGGTCAGCAGCTCCGGGTCGCCGGGACCCACGCTGACGGCGTAAAAAACACCTTGTTTTTCCATGATAGCACTCCTTACGGCACAAATTCCAGGCTGTCGAAGCAGGGGTCGTACTTCCCGTGCTCCATCCGGTACAGCTTTGCGATATACTCGCGGGTGAAAATCTCCTCCGGGGTGCCGATGCGGTCGATGCGGTCGCCCGCCACGCACACCACCGTGTCGGAAATGCGCTCCGCCAGCTCCAGCTCGTGGAGGGACAGCAGCACCGCCAGATCGTTCTCCCGCACCATGCGCTTGAGCACCGTCAAAAGCTCCAGCTTGTAGCGAATATCCAGAAAGCTGGTAGGCTCGTCCAGCACGATGATCTCCGGTTCCTGACACAGCGCCCGGGCCAACAGGATGCGCTGGCGCTGTCCGTCACTGATGGCGGAGAAGGGGCGGTCAGCAAACTCCATGCCGCCTACCTGCTCCAGCGAGCGCTCCACGATGGCCTGATCCTCCGGCTGCAAAATGCCCAGCCGCCCGGTATAGGGGTAGCGGCCGCTGCTCACCACGTCCCGGCAGGTCATCAGCTCCGGCTCCATGCGGGCCGTCATCAAAATGGCCATGCGCCGGGCGATCTCATTGCGGCTGCGCTCCTCCATGGCCTTGCCGTCCAGAAACACTGTGCCGGACACCTTGGAGAGCTGGCCGATAATGGTTTTTAAGATGGTGGATTTTCCCGACCCGTTGGGGCCGATGAGCGTCACGATCTTGCCCCGCTGCACATGGAGGGCGACATCTTCAATCAGCGGCTTGCCGTGGTAGCCCACGGCAAGCGCCTTGGTTTCCAGATATGCTGCCATACTCACGCCGCCTTTCTGTGGATCATCATGTAGATGACGATGGGTGCGCCGAACACCGCCGTGACGGAGCTGATGCTCACCTCCGTGGGGGCGAAGGCGGTGCGGGCGATGAGGTCGCAGAACAGGCAGAACACGCCGCCGCCCAGGAAGCAGGCTGGGATCATACACAGCGGCTCCGCCGATTTGAACAGGGACTTCATCAGGTGCGGCACTGCGATGCCAACAAAGGAGATGGGGCCGGCAAAGGCCGTGACGCAGGCGGACAGCACACTGGACAACAGGATCAGCGCCGTCCGGAAGGCCCGCAGGGGGACGCCCATATTCTGGGCATAGACCTCGCCCAACTGGTACGCCCGGATGGGCTTGGAAAGCAGGAAGGTCAGCAGCAGCGTGATGCCGCAGACAACGGCCATAGTCTTTACGTTGTCCCAGCTCATGCCGGAGAAGGAGCCGAGAGACCAGTTGTGCAGATTCACGATGCTGGAATCGTCGGCAAAGGTCACGAGAAAATCCGTCAGTGCCGAGCAGATATAGCCGATCATCACGCCGCAGACCACCAGCAGGCTCATGCGCTTGACCCGCTGGGAGATCAGCAGCACGAAGCCCATGGATACCATAGCTCCCACGAAGGCCGCTGCGATGAGAATGGCGGAGGAGGTGGTCTTGCCACGGCTCAGCAGCACCAGCATGGCCACGCACACCGTCATCTTTGCGCCGGAGGAGATGCCCAGCACGAAGGGGCCTGCGATGGGGTTGTGGAAGAAGGTTTGCAGCAGATAGCCGGACAGGGACAGCGCCCCGCCCAGGATCAGCGCCGACAGGAGCCGGGGCAGACGGATCTTTACGATGATCTGGCTCTGGGTAAAGCCAACATCGCCCCCCAGCAGGATCCGCCATATCTCAGACGCGGAAAGAGAAACGCTTCCCGCGAAGATATTCCAAATCAAAAATGTGAATAAAAGCAGGAGGAGCAGCAAGAAGCCTCCCCAGATGCGAAGTGTTCGGTTTCTCTTCATGCCGCTCCTCCTTATGATGTAAAAAATGCTCACTTCATCCGTGTCAGAAAGTGAAAAGCCGTATCCGGCGCGTCGTTCAACGCATGGTTCACGTCCAGAATGAGATCGCTCAGCTCCAGCGACTCCTGATAGAAGTTTTTGGTCAGGCACCACACATTACCGCTCTTGACGGCCTTGAAGTCGGCCATCAGTGGATCCAGTGCCACCAATTCGTCCAGCGTGTGCAGCTCGCCATCGATGATGCTGTTGTAGATCAGCACATCGGCGTCCACTGCACCGTGGTAGAAGGATTCCATCTGAATGTTGACGGTGGACTGGGCGTTGTCCTCCGCCGATTCGTCGAAGGAGACATAGTCTCCGCCTGCGAGGGCAACGCACTTCGCCACATAGTCCGTGGACTTGCGGACGTTTACAGCGCCGCTGCTGGTGATGTAGAAAAACGCCACAGTCTTGCCGGTGGGCTGCTGCTCCAGTACGTCCGCCACGCTGTCCATCTTCTCATTAAACAGCGCCTCGGCCTCGTCCTCCTTGTCCAGCAGCGCCGCGTACAGCTTGATCCACTCCATCCGGCCCATGGGCTGGGTCTCGTAGCTGGATGTCTCCACCAGCACGGGGATGCCCAGCCGCTCCAGTTGCTCCAGCACCGCCGGAGAGTGATAGATCATGGTGTTTTCCACCGCCAGATCGCAACCCTGTGACAAGATCAGCTCATAATCCGGCTCGGAGTACTTGCCGGCGTATACCAACGCTCCGCTGTCCATGGCGTCCTTGGCACGTTGGATATACCAGTCCGACTGCTTTTTGCCGCTGAGGGTGATGCACCCGACGGCGTCCAGCTTGTCGAAGTAGTCCATGGCGGCGGCCGCCACCAGATAGATCTGATCCAGCGGCTGGTGCAAAACGGTGACGCCGGCGGGTACGCCCTCCGGTACCGCCGCGCCCTCCGCTACCAGCAGGTACACCCGGTCGTTGTTGATGGTAATGCGCTTGTAGCTCTCTCCGGCATACTCTACGGTAAACTGCTGGGCATAGCGCAGGGGCATGGTACGGTCAAAGACCAACTCATCCCACGATACGGAGACAGTTTGTCCATCGGTTTTGGCAGGGGCGTCTGCCGTGCCGCAGCCACAGAGGGACAGCATCAGCAGCAGCGCCAGTACCGCGGCGGTCAGCCGTTTCACTGGGCTGCCTCCACCACCGTGGTGGAATCAAAGGTCAGGGTGTACTCGATCTCGTGGGGGGTGCTCATAGCGGTGGTGTCGCCGATCACCGTCAGCGGGGTATCCAGCGCCCGCACGGGGATCTCGAAGGTGGAGCCGCCCTCGGTGGTGAGAACGTCATAGCGCTGGCCGTCCACCAGCATATAGTCGTACTTCTGGCTGCTCCACACGATGGTGGCGGTGGCAGCGCCGTTCTCCACCTTCAGGGTGCAGGGGGTCAGCACATGGGACTTACCGGAGCCGCCCTCGAAGCCCACCTCAATGGTGTAAGTGCCGTCCGCCAGCGTAATGGCGGCAGCGTCCACGCCGTCATCCTCCTTCAGAACAGGGTTGGAGACGGAGACCTTATGGTCATACCACACGCCCTTCTTGCCGATGAGGGCCACGTCGAACTCCGTGTCCAGTGCGGGCACGGGGATATCAAAGCCGTTGACCGTCTCGGTCAGGCCATCGGGATAGGTGACGGTATCCTTGGTGGGCTGCAGCAGCACGGCGCCGTCCTTCTGTGCGTCCTCCTTCAAACCGGGGAACAGATTCACGATGCTGGTGGAGGCGAGACTGACGTGAATGGTCATCTGGCCGTCCTTCACGGTCAGCACGCCCTTGCCGTCGCAGGTCTCGTTGGCGTGGAACATACTGCTGTCGGTGTTGAAATCCGCGGTGTAGGTGCCGTCCGCCAGCGCGGGCTCGGCGACATCGCCGCCATTGTTGTCATCTGTTTTCTGCTGTCCGCAGCCCGTCAGCAGCGATGCCGTCATCAGCAGTGCCAGCAGACAGGAAAGAAACTTCTTCATTTTTATGTGTCCTCCTTGCTTTGAAAAAGGCTCCGAGGCGATGGTATACCGCCCCGGAGCCCGTTCAGTCCTTGTTACGCAATGGCGTCGATAGCCGCCTTGGTGTGGGCGACATACAGCGCGTGGATGGCATCGATACGGCCCAGGCCGGAGATCTGGCAGTTCACGGTGAGACCGGCGGCCTCAAACATGGTCTTCCAGGAATCCTCGTCCGCACCAGCCATATCGTTGTTGGCGTGGTCGCCCGCCACGACCATCAGGGGACGCAGCACCACGGTGGTGTAACCGGCTTCCTTGACAGCTGCGATCACGGCCTCGCAGGAGGTATTCTCAGGCTCACCCTCCACGGTGCCGATGAACACGTTCTCATAGCCCAGCTTGTCCATCTGGGTGGCCATCTGGCTGTAAGTGACCTTCGCCACGTGCGCCGTACCGTGACCCATCAGCACATAAGCCACACCGGCCTCCTTGGCGGCGGCGGTGGACTCGTAACCGCTCTCGCTCAGAGCAGCGGCGACGACGGCCTTGGCAACGGCTTCCTTATCGGTGTTGATGACGGTGGCGTCGCTTCCCACCTCACCCAGCATGGGCTCGGCGATCTCAACGGACTCGAACTTGTCACGAACCTTGTCAATGGCGGCGCACATCTCGTCGTACTCAGCACCGTGCATCAGATGGGTGGGCTGCACCACCAGCTGCTTCACGCCGTTGGCGACAGCGCGCTCCAGAGCCTGCTCCATGTTGTCGATCTTCTCGCCGTCACGGGCCTGGATGTGGTTGATGATGATCTGAGCGGTGAAGGCGCGGCGCACGGACCAATCGGGGTTGGCCGCCTGCAGGGCGTCCTCAATGCTCTTGATGTCGGCTACGCGGCTGTCGTTGAAGGAGGTGCCGAAGGACACCACCAGCAGCTCCTTCTCGCCGATCTCGTCCTGGTTGCGGGGATCGTCCTTGGAGGCGTCACCGGTGTCCAGACCGAAATAGTCGGGGCTGGCTTCCTCACCCTCCACCAGTGCCTTCTGGGCGTCGGTCAGGGCATCCCAAGCGGCCTTGGCGGCCTCACACTGGGCGTCGGTCTCCTCGGTGCGCTCCTGCACGTAGATGGCGTCGATGAGGGCGGCGACCTTATCGGCGGCGGCCTTGTCGGTCTTCTCGGTGTTCACGTCGTTGTTGTCCTTGTTGCCGCAGGCGGTCAGCATGCTCATCAGCATCACAGCCGCCATCAGAAAGGCAAGTGCTTTCTTCATGGTTGATCTACCTCTTTCCAAATATTTGTTCTGAAAGAAATATAAAAGCGGCTGTGTTTCACACAGCCGCCCTCGGAGCTTCTTACTACATATACATCCGTGCGGCGCTCCGCGACGGATCATAAGTTTGTAGGAAAACCAACCCGTTGGCAGCAGGTTTGAGATTCCACACAGAGGCAGGTCTCCTGACTTCGTTCGTCACGGCATTGCCCTTCCCAGTTTCCCAGTGGATTGCAAGGCCGCTCCCGTACACAGTGACTGCATCGCTCCGGATTCCCACCGGATTCCCTTCTCATCTGCTTTTGAGCAGATACCTCTGTGCTACAACTTTATATTTTTCCAGACAGTGGGATTATATCACATTTTGTCGAATTGTCAATCCGTTCTGATGGTGGGGCTATCTAAAATATTTGAGGTTTTTCTGCGTTGAATTGTGACATTTTCGTAAACGCTGCCTTCTTCCATTACTCACGGAACTTTATGACTTCTTGAATACTTCCCGAAAAAGAAAAGCCGCCGTCGTTTGACAGCAGCCTTTCCGATAGCTTGTTATGCGTAAATCAGATCGCTTGAAATAATCTCCATAAGCTGATACAACTGTAGCATCGCAGGGCCATGCTGTCAACTGTCAGCAAAAACGGAGACGGCAACAGCGGGGGCAACTTTTACGCCGCGTGCGGGCGTATCCGAAGGGAGATGATGCAAATGCCTGAAATCAAGATCAAAATTCGGGACAAGCGGGCCGGAGGCACAGGGACCGTGATCTGCGGCAACAGCGACTACACGGTGGTGTGGGCCCTGGACAACGAGTGGACCCCCTATGGCACCAAAACCATGCGGGTAAACCTGGCGGACGGGAGCTATCAGGACGTGGTATTCACCGGTAGTACGGCGGCCCTGCCGGTGCTCAGCACGTCGGGGCGGGCGTCCGTGGGCCTGTACGCCGGGGACCTGCACACCAGCCGGGCGGCGGACCTGCGGGTGCTGCCGTCTGTCACCACCCCCGGCGGCGCTCCGGCAGACCCGGCGGAGGATGTGTACGATCAGCTCACGGAAAAGCTCAATCGGCTGATTGCGGTGCAGCCGGAGAGCGTCGCCCAGGCGGTGGCGGATTATCTGACGGAGCACCCGGCGGTCTCGTCCATGCGGGTGGAGGGCGGATACATCCAGTTTTCCGGCGATGGGAAAAACTGGGACAATGTGGTGGCTCTGGCCAATCTGAAGGGACCCAAGGGCGATACCGGCCCGCGAGGCCCCGCCGGGTCCGACGCCAGCGTGACGGCTTCCTCCATTGCCGGCGCAATGGGCCTGTCGGGGCTGTCCGCAGGCGACCAGATTGCGGTGGATACCGTCGGGGCGGACGGACGCCCTGCCAGCTGGAAGAAAAAAACCGGAGGCATCCTGAACGTCCGGGACTTCGGGGCCAAGGGTGACGGCAGCACGGATGACACGGCGGCCATTCAGGCGGCCATTGACAGGGCTGTGTCGACGCTGGCCATGGCCGTGTATGTCCCGGCGGGCACCTACATCATCACCGCGCCGCTGGTCATTCAGACCCACAGCGATGCAGTGACCACCATCGACGGCGTCAAATGGTGGGAGGGGCGCAGTCCGTCGCTGATCGGCGAGAATCCGTCCACCGCCATCATCAAGAAAACCGGCAACGCCGCCAAAACCATGCCTACAGTGGACAGCTGATCCGGCGGCTGGCGGACCTGTATCTTGTGTGCGCCTCCTATGCCGTCCACATCGACTACGGCACCAGTACCGTCCTGGAACGGGTCTATTGCAGCGGCGCGGCCAACCCGTATATCATCCAGTCCGCCTACAGCACCCTGTCACAGGTGTGCTGCGACGGCGGCACAGGGACGATTTTCAGCATAACCGGCAACGGCGTGGTGCTCAACGGGTGCGGGGCCGAGTCCAAGGACGCGGCGGTGTATGTCTCCGCCGGGGTGGACAGCAATCTCACCATTAACGGCTTTTACGGCTGGCGGCAGACGGCAGGCGTGCCCATCATGATGGCCAACCGCGCAGCGGTCACCGTGTGCGGGCTCCAGCTCTATGAGCGCAGCGCCGACACCTACACCAACACAGCGCTTGTGGACGTAACCGGTCCCACCGCGCAGATTGCGCTGTCGCTGATCGGGTTTTCCATCATCCGGTCCGCCGGTCGTACCGGGCAGCTGCCCGACCTGCTGGCCACGATCCCCAGCGCGGACAGTAAAATCTTTCTGGCCACGGACGGCTTGAACGGTTACTTCTATCCTACCCCTTCCGGGCTGGTGCCCTACAATGGCTACGCCAGCGGAAACCGGCAGTATCTGGCGGATACCGTTGCCCTGCCTGGCCAGGGCGGAACGCTGGACGCGGATAAGTATTACCCGGGCATGTCCCTCTGGGACAGCAGCCTGGGCAATCCCAAGTGGTGGACCGGCTCCGGATGGTGGCAGCCTGTCGCCGCGCCCATCACCCCGGCGGATACCTCGTTCGTCCAGGCCGCCGAGGGTGAATACCAGCAGCAGCCGAATTTTACGAACCGGCTGGACCAATCGAGTTCGAATTTTAAATCTCAAACCCGCCTGAGCGGGAGCGGTACAGAAAGTACCGACGTGCGGAACTACACCATGTGGACAAGCGGTTACATCGGGTGCAAGGCCGGGGACGTGATCCGGGTGCGCTGCCCGGATGGCACCTTTGAGAGCGGCGGCGGCTCCATCTGGCCCATTGCTGTACAGTACAATGCCCTGAAGGAGTCTACTGGCGCTGTGACATACAAAGCCACCTCCGGGACCTCCTACGATGCAGTATTCGACAGCGACGGCAAGGGCTTTAGTATTACCATTAACGATCTCAGCGCGAGGTTCATTCGTATCGTGGGCAACGGTGATGCCGCCGGGGCCATCATCACCAAGAACCAGGAGATCGCCTATAAGCAGGTGTGGGTAGGTACCCCCATGCAGTTTAGTGATGAGGTCAAGCAGAACATGGCCAACGTATTTGTGCAGGCCCCCAACGGCACCCTGTACACCATCGCCGTGGACAACAGCGGCAATCTGTCGGCCAAGGCATTCACGCAGTAATCACGCCGCCCAAGGCGGCAGGAAAGGAGATTTTACATGAAAGAAAACACGATCAAGGCCGCGCTGGCGGCCGCCCTGGGGGCGCTGTGCGCTTACGGCATTCAGCTGCTGGTGCCGGTGCTGGTGCTGCTGGTGGTGATGGTTCTGGACTACATCACCGGCATGACCAAGGCATGGAACGCCGGGGAGCTGTCCTCCCGGGTGGGCCTGTGGGGCATCCTGAAAAAGGTGGGCTACCTGGTGACTGTCGGGGTGGCCTGCGTGGTGGACTGGCTTCTGCGCTACGGGGCGGACAGCCTGGGCTGGAACTGGCCGGTGGACTTCCTGTTTGCCAGCATCGTCATCATCTGGCTGGTCATCAACGAGCTGCTGTCCATCCTGGAGAACGTTTCGGCCATTGGCGCACCGGTGCCGGGCTTTTTGCAGGCCCTGCTGAAAAAGCTGAAGGTACACACTGAGGACACGGCAGAGGAGAACCTGCCGGGAGAGGAGAATAGAGATGAGTAAGAAGGTCTACATCAGCCCCAGCGACCAGGTGAGCAACGCTTACGCCTGGGACAACACCAACGAGCACGTCCAGTGCCAGAAGATCGCCGAGGCGGAGGCGGCGGCCCTGCGCCGCAGCGGCGTGGAGGTGCAGGTGGCGGCTCGGGGTTCCACCATGGCCCAGCGCTGCGCCCAGTCCAACAGCTTCGGCGCGGACATCCACAACTGCGTCCACACCAACGCCTGCAACAGGCAGGTCATGGGCACCCGGCTGTTCTGCTACGCCATCCCCGGCAAGGGGTACGACGCCTGCAAGGCGGTGTTCAACGAGCTGGCTCCGCTGACGCCGGGAACGTCCGAGAACGTGCAGAAGAACTCCAACCTTTACGAGGTGCGCGTGCCCGACGCGCCCAGTGTGTACTGCGAGTGTGAGTTCCACGACACGGTGGAGGGTGCCAAGTGGATCGTGGAGCACACCACAGAGATCGGCGAGGCCATCGCCAAGGGCCTGTGCAAGTACCTGGGCGTGACCTTCGTCCCGGCTCAGACGCAGAAGCCTGCCGAAGAACCCAAGGCCGACGCCGAACAGGTGCTGTACCGGGTCCAGGTGGGAGCCTTCGCCGTCCGCGCCAACGCCGACAGGATGCTGGAGAAGCTGAAAGCGGCGGGGTTCACCGGGTTCGTGGTGAAGGGGAAGAAGTAAGACTATAATTGCCCCTAAATTTAAAAAGTTTAGGTGAGGAAGGTGAGTAATCGGGTACATTTCCCTATAACTTTTTCTATATACGCGCGTACTAAGAAGAAGTTATAGGGATTTTAGCCCGATTACTCACCTAACTCACCTAAGTGCCTTAGATACAAAGAAAACACTCCCTACCATTACGGTAAGGAGTGTCTTTTTGTTTGGACAAATACCATTCCCCACGCAATGTAGGGTTCGGATATACGTCCAATGGTGGAGCTGAGGGGTGCTCAAGGATGAACACCCCTCCAAAGCTCCGTTTTCGCCTTCAAATGCCGTTTCTATATCATCCAGCGGGATATTGTCAATGCTCAACGGATTCTTGCTGGCGTTGATGATGAGGGTAAAGTGGTCGTCATACAGGTAGATGGAATGAACAAAGATGTTGATGATGGCTCGGCGCTTGTTCACATCGTCGGCGGGCATCTCGCAGACATAGTCCAGAAACGCTAAAATCTGTGCCTCCGTCAGCGTGATCTTCTTGTTTTCCTCGACAGCGAGCTGTGCCTCCAACTCTGCCTTTTCCGCCATGCGCTTGTTGAGCCGTTCCGTCAGCATCTCCACGGCCTGCCCCTGCTCAATGGCTTTCCAGAGATTCTCAATGGCCGTATCCGCCTCTCGGATCGCCTTTTTCAGCGCCTTGGCTGTCAGATTGTCCGGGCTTTTGGCGCACTCCTCAGCCACCTTCTTGGCAATGAAGCGGATTTTCTCCTCGGTCAGCATTTTCAAACACTCGTTGACCACACGGTCCTCGATATAGGACTTGCTGACGATCTTCTTGCCGCACTTTTTCTTGCGGACATTTTTGCACATATAGTAGTGATACTGCCTGCCGGTCTTGCTGGTGCCGCCGTAGCCCACCATCATTTCCTTGCAGTGTCCGCAGAATAGCTTTGTGGTCAGCAGATATTCGCCCTCGCCGTGAGTTCGGGCCGGCGCATTTTTGTTTTTATTCATCATCGATTGCACCCGGTAAAATAGGTCATCATCCAGAATGCGAGGCATCCCGCCGGGTGTTTCCTTTCCTTTGTAAAGATAGACGCCGATATAACGCTTGTTGCTGAGCAGGTGACTGAGGCTGTTGGGGCTGAATTCTTTGCCGAGGGAGGTCTTGACCCTGCGCCGTTTCATATCCCGGATGATCTCCGCTTTCGTCTCGCCGCTGGCGTAGCGCTCATATTCATAGTTCGGAGAATAATCTCCCCAGAACACCGAGTCGCCGTCTGCATTCTGTTTCCATGTGCAGAACATAAAGCCGTTCTTTTCACTGTAGGTTGCCGCCAACACCGTATCTCCGAAGGCGGCAAGTTGTCTGTAATCGGAGACATCGGCAGCTTTCATCTGCGGTGCGTGTTCGTAGAGTCCGACATATTCTCGCACCGTAGAGATCTCATCCTGAATATCTGCAATTTTACTGCGGTATTCATCGGATAGGTTTTGGTCGGCGTTGCTTAGAAATTGACCGTTGTATTTTATCCGGCAGAGGGGGATGCCGTCCGAGGACACTTCCAGCCATTCGTTGCCGTCCATCTTGGTGTCGTACCGAGCCTTGAGCCGTTTGGCTAATTCTTTCTGTAGCATATTTGATTTCTCCTTTTTTGAGGGTAATAAAAAAAGGCAGATAGATTTTTGCTTTTGCACTTGTCAAGAAAAAGTAGACACTAAAAAAGGCAAAATTACAGGAAGCCCAGTTCGGTCTTGTACTGAACTGGGCTTTTGTAGCCCAAGGCAGCAGCCGGACGGAGATGATTGAAGAAATAAA
>OJKY01000589.1_pt1 | contig 27776 bp, 24 predicted proteins | sample 1596571 | NCBI WGS metagenome assembly OJKY01 (sample SAMEA4350170, study PRJEB24818) | metagenome | biome: human; feature: gut; material: faeces | place: Denmark | collected 2013-09 | reverse complement strand
CGGGATAACCTACAACTTGGGCGTTATAGACAACAAGCAATCGGGCAGCAAAGATCCGTCCAACGAAACGGACATTGACATAAGTTTGAACAAGCGGGGAAAAAATCTTTTATTCCTGCTTTTGCTCATCCTTTTGTTGATTATTTTAGCCCCGATTTTGCCGTATGTTCTTCAAGCAGTCGTATGGATAATTTCGCTGCCGTTCAAAGGTATTTCGGCGGCTGTAAAATCCACTAAACGACGGCGTGCCGAGAAGCGTGTCAGAAAAGAATTTGCCGACCGGTGGAACACAGGCGGAAAGTAAAATCTAACGAAAAGACGCCGGCGAATCGTATGGATCGTCGGCGTTATTTTTATCTATAAAAAACAGGAGATTTTCAATATGAAAACACTAAAAAGAATCTTGGCGATTATATCGCTATTCATAGCCATTTTGGCGGTCAGTTATATCGTTTATACGGCAAAGCAAATACCGCCCGAAAATGTGATTTCGGAGGTGCTGCATGAAATGGCAAAAACGGCTTAATATTGCGCTCACAATAGCACTTACCGTGGCGTTTATTTTGCTTGGAGCGTTTGTGTTCAGATTGTCATATTTGCGTGGTATCGAGACTTTAACCGACCTATTTGGCAGTATAAAATATTATTTCTGTAAAATATTCGACTTGCCGGCAAGCGAAAAGCCTGCTGTTTCCGAGTTCTCTAAGGTGATTAAATGGGACTTGTTATTGCCCGAGAATTTTGAGACGTTCAAGGCAAATTTCATAGTCTTTTGGAAAACCTTCGCCAGCAAAGAAAACTTCCTTGCATGGCTCAAATTCACGGGTGAAAAGGCAGGCGGTTTTTCAAAGATAATATTGCTGATTTTACCTTGTTTGTTGGCATTGTTTATGGTGGTCAAAACCTTCTATAATAAGCCCAATACAAAGCACAACCAAGACACCCTTCCACTGAAAATCTATAAGAAGATTACACTCTATTCTTACGTGCCGATACGAGACTTTTTGAAACAGTATTATGAGTATGTGAAACAGCATTCTGCAATATGGATTGTTTGGCTTGTTTTGTGGGCTTTCAATCTCAATATCGCAAGCATAATAATCGCCTTTTTCGCCTACTATTTTTACTTTGCTGTGACCTTTGATTTCGGCTCGTTCTACGTGCAATTTGTCAAGGCGGTTATGGACTTGCAGGTCATAGTAAAATATGTCCCCTTTTGGGCAATTTGTATCGTTGCGTGGTTTGGTTTCGAGCATTGGAGAAAAAATCTCGCGCTTGCAAAACTCAGACGAATGGAGATGTCCAACAGGGGTTTTATAAACGACCTACCCATTGTTTCGATGACGTGCGGAAGTATGGGTAAAAAGAAGACCACAATCATTACGGATATGGCTCTTTCGCAAGAAGTTATGTTCCGTTCCGTTGCTTATGATAAGCTGCAAAAGACGGACATGAAGTTCCCCAATTTCGGCTGGGTTGCTTTTGAAATGGAGCTTAGAAAGTGTATGGAGCACGGTGTTGTTTACAATCTCGCCACCATAAAAGAGTGGGTGAATTTGAAACGGCAAAGATACGAAAAGCACCACAACGACACTTGGCAACTCTTTGGATATGACAGTTGCAGGTATGGACTTTACTACACGGACGGACTAAGGACAAGTTACATATTCGACGTGCTTTCGACCTATGCGCAACTCTATTTCATCTACGTTATCCAAAGCAGCTTGTTGGTGTCCAACTATTCAATCCGCGAAGATAATTTGCTGATAGACGAAGGCAACTTTCCCATGTGGTCCAATGATTTCTTCAGAAAGGAAGAACGTCCGTCTCGTCACGCTCACATTTTGGACTTTGACGTATTGCGACTTGGGAAAAAGGTGATTGAAAACAACCCGAACGCAGGAAGTTTTGAGTTTGGCGTTGTGTCGATTACCGAGGTTGGCAAGGAACGCGGCAACAATCTGGAACTGAAAGAAGTCAAGAAGGGCACGGAAGAAACCAATCAAAAGAACGATCTGTTCAACTTTTGGCTTAAAATGTGTCGCCACAGTGCAACAGTTGACAACTATCCTTTTGTGAAAGTCTTTGCCGATGAACAGCGCCCGACGTCGTGGGGAGCGGACGCAAGAGATCTCTGTGACATAGTTCATATCGTGTCTTCCGGCAATAAGCGTCTTGCGCTTCCGTTCTTCACAATCGAGGATATGGTAAACGAATGGCTGTTTGGACAGTTTATGAAACTCTATTATAACTTCAGGTTTATCAGAGGGGATAACACCCTATTCATTTATTTGCTCAAACAAATTACAGCAGCGATATATAGGCGGACCGTGAAGATTTACAATACTTACGGATTCAGTATCTCGAATATTGAAAAGGAGCGCGGCACTATGGACGGAAAAGCGGAAAAGAAGAAGTATTACGTTATGAACAAAAAGATTTATAGTCGGAGATTCTCGACGGACTGTTTCTCGGACTATTTCAATGACCTTGCAAGGAAAACCGGTGTTGGTTTGGAAGATTACCTTGAATACGAAACAGAAAAAGCGACAGTTGACGAATTGAGAATGCAGAACAGTTATTTCATTAACGCATTGTACAAGAATACCGATTCAAAAGAAAGTTCTGCGGACAATGAATAGAATGGCAATCGGTATCTCTTGTCAAGCACAAGGAGGTGTATATGCCATATCAAGAGGCAAAGGTCTATTGCGACGGCTCGCATTACATAGCGATTCCGCATACGTCCAGAAAGACAAAACCAAGGATTACTCCGCCCGAAGAAATCATTGTCGTTGAAGAAAAGGATAAAAGGGCAAGTGAATCCTTCCCCACGGCTGAACCTGAAGCGACTTATGAAGAAGCAAGCGAATCCAAAGATTTAGCCGTAGAGCAACCCAAAGTTTCGGAGCCGTCAAAACGCTCCGTTACCAAAAAAGAATACTTTGAGGAGTTGTATCTTCAAAGCCAAAGTATGCCAAAAGGCATGCGCAAAAATTATATCAAAAAGGAGATGCTGCCATACTTTGAAACAGACGAACAAGCCGAGGAATACGTTGTAAAAAACCTTGAACGAAAACAGCGGAATTTGATTGCAAGAAAAGTGCGGATGTGGCGAAAAATCAACCTGCAAAACTTCAACTATTTTTGCACTTTTACGTATGATTCTGCCTTGCATACCGAGGAGACTTTTCGGCGAAAATTGAAAAACTATCTTCGCAATTTGTGTTACAGAAAAGGCTGGAAATATATAGGCGTTTGGGAGCGGTCGCCGGAGAAAAACAGGTTGCACTTTCACGGTATATTTTATATCCCGGAGGGCACGATGAGAGAACTTGTGCCGATCGAAGATTATAACCTAAACACACACAAACGGCAGATAACATATCAAAACACAGACTTTAACTCTCGTTTCGGTAGAAGTGACTTCGTTGCGATCAACTCAAAACTTGATCTCGGAGAGATGATGCAGTATATTATCAAGTACCTTGAAAAGACTGGGGAAAAACTCGTATACTCAAAAGGGCTACCGCAGTTTTTCATATCCGATATTATGGACAAAGACGTTGCCGCCACAATAGGAATCGAGGATAAAAAGTTGCTTCTTTTTGACGACTTTTCTTGTTGGAATGAAGGCGAATATATTGGCGAAGTTTCGGCTGAAACAATAAGCAAACTCCGAAAAGTAAACTGAATGAAAATAAGCGTAATACAAGGCTTAAAAATGAAAAACCGCAAGTCGAAAAACGGGCGCATGACTGCAAGCGGTGTAGCGGCAGCATCGCCCTTCGACGCGCTTTCATTTTCCGAGTATAGTGAGTCGAGTTCAGTTGCATCGGCGTGTGCTTGTCTGGCGGAGCGAAGCGACGCCACTTGTTCAAGACTGTGACATATTTTTATGGACACTTTTTATATGGCACTATGTAATTCTCCAATGTATCGCCTTTCGTCGTCATGTTGTAGCACAGTGAAAAGCGAAAGTCAATGGCAAAAATTTGTTACCGAAAATTTTTAAGGCGTTAGAATTAGAATTTATATTGAGTTTCTCATTTCTTGAGGTTGGGTATCAGTTTGATGCTTAACCTTTTTTATTACATTTACGCAACAATTTTTGCCATTGACTTTCGCTTTTCACTGTGCTACAACATGACGACGAAAGGCGAAAATAAATCGGAGGTAAATCCATATGAAAAGAAAAATATTAGATTTCAGTGTTATAAAAGAAGAAATCTCACAAAACAACGTGCTTGAAATGGCAGAACTTATTGCCTTTATGGAACTGCGATTCCAGATAGGTTATCAAGGAAGTCGTATGCAAAGAATGTATGCCGACCTGTATGCCGATATTAAGCACAAAAACGAATTAGGACATACTTTCAGCGATTCTTACGATTTAGTTCAAGAAGGGGCGTTGTTTCTTTGCGAACATTACGGAGAGCATTTGAACGATGTTATAAGTTACAGCAAAAAAGGCAAGCCGATTACCATCAAAATTGTCTGTATCCGTAAAATGATGAAGTTAATCAACCGAAAAACGAGTGATTATTACCGTTCGGTAAGCCTTGATGCTTTAACGGCAGTAAGCGAGCCTTCATACGAAATTAAAGAAGAAGTCGTACAAGATTATACTTTATACGAAAAAATCGTTTCAAGCCTGAATTTGACGGAAAATATGCGTATTGCCTTGGAATGCCGCCAAAACGGCTTAAGTTATCCAGAAATAGGCAGAGTTTTATCTCGCGCACAAGCGACGGTTTACGAATACTTCATCAAAATGAGACAAAGATATACGGCGATTTACGGGTAGACAAAATTGTTCTTAATTTGCAGAATAAATCACACCATGATCTATCGTAGAAAATGAACACGCATAGTGACGCACTTGCGACAAAAACATTTAACATTACGTTTTAGACGGATAATCTACTAAAAATTGTCCGTCTATTTTTATGCTATCCTAATGGACCATTATTTTAAACTCTAAAAAAAACAAAAAGGGACAAAATAAGGGACACTTAATCTTGACATTTGTCTCTTATTTTGATATACTACTGTTGAAATCATAGAGTGGAGGTTTGAGATGATAAATTTCGGACACGAAACGGAAGAACTTGAATTTAAGAAAAGTACAAGTGAAATGCACGATGCAATGAAAGACATTGTTGCAATACTAAATAAGCACGAAAAAGGTATTTTATATTTCGGCGTTGCGCCAAACGGCGATGTAAAAGGATTGCAGGTTGTTGAATCGACATTGCGTGATGTTTCGAGAGTAATTTTTGAAAGTATAAAACCGCAAATTTATCCGCAAATTCAAAAAGTTACTATTGACGGGTGCGATATAATCGAAGTTATATTCAGTGGACGAAATAAGCCATATTCGGCTTACGGAAAATATTATATTCGTGTTGCAGACGAGAGTCGCGAATTGACTCCTGCCGAACTGAAAGAAATGATGGTTGCAAGCGAGTATTCCGAGAGATGGGAACAATATGAAACTCCTTACACGATTAAGGATATTGACGAGTCGGCTTTGAAAGATTTTTATAACCGCGCCATCGCTTGCGGAAGACTGCCCGACGACGGATATGACGCAGAAAAGTTGCTTAATAAACTTTGTTTATTAAAAAACGGCAATTTGAATAATGCGGGATACGTTCTCTTTGGAAACAACGGTCCTGTTACACTCAAAATGGCAGTGTTTGCAAGCGATGAAAAGTTGACTTTTTTGGATATAAACCGAACCGAAGATAATATTTTCAGATTAGTTGATACAGCACTTACCTATATCAAAAAAAATATTCACTGGCGCGCAGAAATCGGAAGCGTTACGAGAGAAGAGATACCTGAAATACCACTCAAAGCATTGCGCGAAATTGTAATAAACAGTTTTGCGCACGCAGAGTACGGAACGGGTTCTCAACACGAAATTGATATTCATCCCGGTAAAGTTGTAATATATAACCCCGGAACGTTTCCTTCAGAATTTTCTCCAGAAGATTTTGCGACGAAAAACTTATCTTCGATTATACGAAACGAGTTGATTGCAAAAGTGCTGTATCTCTGCCACGATATTGAATCTTTCGGCAGCGGGTTTAAGCGTGTGTATACTCTTTGTAACGCCGAAAACGTTTCTTGTTCTTATGAGAAAACCCCGATAGGTTTCTCGTTTATCTTTTTGAGAAATGACCCTAATGCGCCAAGAAATGTCCCTGAACCGAGACAAAATGTCTCTGTTACTTTGTCCAAAACAGAAAAAGCGGTTTATCAGTTATTGAGATTACAACCGAATCTAACGCGTGAAGAACTCTCCATGGAAATTTCTAAAACCGTCAAAACGGTTCAACGCGCACTTGACGGTTTGAAAGAAAAAGGTATTATTGCCCGCGTTGGTAATACCCGTACGGGTTACTGGGAAATTCTACAAAAATAATATTGATAAGAAGGAAAATATTATGGCTTCAATTATTGATAATAGATCGAAAACGATGTTGGATTCGTTAAAGAATTCTCTAAAACAAGCTGAAAGCGTTGATATTCTGACTGCGTTTTTCTATTTTTCCGGATTCAATGCATTGGCTGAAGATCTTAAAGACAAAAAAATAAGAATTTTGGTTGGCAACACTATTGATCCGAATGCAGTAGTGGATTTGTGTAATGCGGTAAAGGAATGCCCCGACGAAATGCTTGAAACATATGCCGTGCGCGGATACAATAGATTAAATAATTCTCAAAAGAAAAACTGTTATATAGATAGTTTTGTTGAGTTGTTTAATAAATCATCTCTATCTGAAGAATTTGACTCTACCGATAGCCAAAAGATTTTTAAAATGTTTCTTGAAAAAATTGAGAACGGAACACTCGAAATCAGGCTTACTTCTTCTCCAAACCATGCAAAGGCATATATACTGACAAACAAACCAGAGTACTCTTGTTTCGGCGATCAAAAAGGGGTTGTTTTTCAGGGATCGTCTAACTTTACTTATAATGGCTTGCGTGGGCAAGGTGAAATGAATGAAAGATATAGCGATAACAGCAAGTACAATGAGTATTCCGAGCATTTCGAACAATTGTGGAACGACAGTAAAGCTATCGATGTGTGTGTGGAAAACGGGAATAACGATTTTATTGAAAGTGTAAAAACAAAGCTTTGGATCTTTGCAAAGCCTACGCCATATCAAATTTTCATTAGAATTTTATTTGAGTTATACGCTTCACTCGAGAATAACATCGTCAAATCGCCTTATGAAATTACAGATGGTAAATTTTCAAATCTAAAATATCAGTTGGATGCTATTAAATATGGTGTTGATTGTATCAATAAAAACAATGGTGTAATTATTGCCGATGTTGTAGGCTTGGGTAAATCTGTCGTGGCTTCCGCAATCGCTTATAATTTGGATATCAAACGGACAGTTATAATTGCTCCGCCACACTTAGTGGATCAATGGAATGATTATCAACAAGATTTTGGACTTAGGGGAGTCAGAGTTTGCAGTAGCGGAAGAATTCAAGAATTATATGATGCGTATTCGTCCGATCCTAATCCCATTTTATATATTATAGACGAGGCTCATCGTTACCGTAACGAGTTAAGCGACAGTTATCAATTATTACATCAACTTACTCGTTCGCATCCGGAAAACAAAGTTATTTTGCTTACGGCGACACCATATAACAATAGACCGCAGGATTTGTTTGCGTTGATTAAACTGTTCCAAACGCCAAGCCGTTCCACTATTCACTCTGTAGATAATCTCGGGGTGCGCTTTCACGAATTGATTGCACAATATAATCGTTTGGAAAAGGAAGGAAAGAAACATCTTACAGCTGAAATAAAAGCCGAACTCGACAAGCTTAGTCAACAACTGAGGATATTGATTGACCCGGTTATTGTTCGTCGCAGTCGTATAGATTTACAAGAAATAAAGGAATATGCGGATGACTTGAAAGCGCAGAACATTCAATTCCCGAAAATTGTCGGTCCAGAACTTGTAGAATATGATTTGGCTGACATTCGTCCTTTATACTTGCATACGCTTGATTTGTTAAGCAACAAATTTATTTGTGCGAGATATAACCCGTCTGCGTACCTTGTAAATCCTGATGCATTTATGAAACAGTACGGCGAGTTTTTCGGCGAGATGAATATTCAGCTTTCTCAACGAAACTTGGCAATGTTCATAAAAAGATTATTGGTAATGCGTTTTGAAAGTTCGAAGTCTGCGTTTAAGTCAACGTTGACAAGTATCCTTTTGTCCTACGAAAATATAATTAAATGGTGGGATAAAGGATATGTTCCTATCAAAAAAAGCGGATATTTGCCGGATCCCGATGACGAGGAAATTCAAGAAACGCTTGACGAAATCAAGAGCATAGACGAAATCGGTGTTGATATAAACAAAATCAAAAAGAAAGCAATTCCGATTGAAAAATCGTTTTTTAGAGAAGAGTTTATCTGCGCGGTTAAAAGCGATATTGAGCTATTGAAAAGGATATACACAGATTGGTTTGAAAGCGACGAAATAGGTATTGATCCCAAATATAATGTTGTAAAAAAACGAATTTCAACATCGCTCGAAGAAAATCCAAAACGAAAAATCGTTGTTTTTTCGACATATGCAGACACCGCCGAATATGTAAAAGATTGCCTCGAAAAAGATGGGTTTAAGGTTCTATTATACACTGGTGGTGCTTCTCAGATTGACAGAAGCATAGTAAAGCGTAATTTTGACGCATCTTGCAAAAAAGAAGAACAGCTAAACGAATATGATATCATTGTGGCAACCGATGCGTTGAGCGAAGGCTTTAACCTTAACCGAGCAGGCAGTATTATCAACTACGACATTCCTTACAATCCTACAAGGGTTGTTCAAAGGATCGGGCGTATTAACCGTATCAATAAAAAAATGTTTGATAACATCTATATCTACAACTTTTTCCCTACTGATATAGGCGAAGAAAATACGCTTATCAAAGGCATTTCGACACTGAAAATGCTTTTGATAAACAACATTGTCGGAAGTGATACAAAAACGCTCACACCGGATGAAACATTGCAAAGTTACTTCAGAAATCGCTATGAAGAAGCTGATGAAAAAAGTAATGATAGAAGTTGGGATAACGAATATCGAAACATATATAATTCTGTCAAACACAATATGAGTTTGGCTGATTCTGTGTATGCTATTCCCGAACGGGCAAGAATCGTTAGAAAGAATCAAGGAGAAGCATGCGCCATTTCGTTCGCAAAGCGTGGCGATAACACATTGTTTGCATACGCACTACCTTCTGCGACTCAGGCACAAATTGTACCGGCTGATAAAGTGCTTCATTTGTTTGCGTCGTCGCTCGAAGAAAACGGATATGAATATGACGAAGAACTTGACAGGAAGTTCAAGATTTTGCGTGATGAGATTAAAAAACCGCATCCGAAAATAAAAATGGATAAGAGAAAGAGCGAAGCTCTTGAAAACTTGCAACAATTGTTAGTTGTTTGCCCGACGGAAAAAGATTATCTTGCAGATCTTATTGACGTCATAAAAAAATATGACGATTTGAGTGACGGTGAATTGAAATATTTGGCGGCAATTTCGGTAAAAAAAGGGTCTGCCACAGATACCCTCTTGGACTTAAAACGCAAGATACCCGTACACTACATAATTCAAATAAAAACAAGAGTTGAAGCAATCGACGCACAAGCGGAAGTAATAATGTTTACCGAGGATTTGAGAAATGATAACGATTAAAGAAGCAGAAGAAATACTTAAAAAAGAATACCACATTGATAACTTTTTGTATGTAGTCAATGATGTATTGTTACCGGATTTTATTTCAGACAGACATGAAGTTGAATTCAAAAACAATATTTTCGAATCGGTTAATCAATTGGGATATTCCGACAAGTGCGAGGTAACGGTCTTTGAGGTTATACTTAAAACAGGCTCTCATAATCGTCGTGTCACTATTACGCAAGAAATGTTTAAGATTTTACGCGGACTCGGAATAAACAATGCCATAGTTGCTTTTGCAAATGCCGACAAGCTCAATTACCGCTTTTCTCTTTTGACAAGCAAATATGAATTCAACGGCGAAAAGGTCGTAAAAGTATTGTCAAATCCTCGCAGATATTCATACAGCTTGGGCTATGGCACAAAAACAAAAACCGCGTATGACTTCTTAATAGGGAAAGGGAAAGTAAATTCCCTTGACGAACTCATCAATCGTTTTTCTGTCGAAGTTGTAAATAAGCAATTTTACAGCGAAATCGCTGCTTGCTTTACAAGATTGGTCGGTGGTCAACGTGATGGTAAGACTTTCAATAGAGAACTTAATATATACGGCGTTACTGATCAAAATAAGTATGCCGAATTTGCAGTGCGACTTATCGGTCGTATAGTTTTTTGTTGGTTTCTGAAAGAAAAGAAGAGCGAAAACGGAGTTTCTCTTATCCCTGAAACACTGCTCAACACCAAAGATATTAAAATTGCCGGCAATTACTATCACGATGTGCTTGAACCTCTGTTTTTTGAATTGCTGAATACAAGTATTCCGCGTCGCAAAGGAAAATTTGCGCAAGAAGCAATCTATAATCAAATACCATATTTGAACGGTGGACTTTTCAGCCCGCATATTGACGACCATTACAAATTTTCCCATGAGTTACAATCCGGGCAATATGGACTTGTAACCATTCCAAACGATTGGTTCGATAGATTTTATGCCGTTTTAGGACAATACAACTTTACGGTTGACGAAAACACGTCTTACGATATCGAACTGTCTATCGACCCCGAAATGCTCGGTAGGATTTTTGAAAACTTACTTGCGGAAATCAATCCGGAAACCGGCGAAAATGCAAAGAAGAGTACCGGCAGTTTTTATACGCCGAGAGATATCGTCGATTATATGGTTGACAGCAGTATCCTTGAGCATCTTAAAACAAAAACGGGAATTTCGGAAGAAAAGTTGAAAGCGCTCATAAGTTACGGCAAGGAGGATGACGAACTTATATCTTTTTCTGAAACAGAAAAGAAAGCGATTGTAAACGCATTATACTCTGTTACGGTGCTCGATCCCGCTTGTGGCTCGGGAGCTTTTCCTATCGGCGTGCTGCAAAAAATAGTCTATATGCTACAGGAAATTGACCCGGACGCTACATTGTGGTTCAACAAAGCAACCGAAAACGTTAGTTTCTTGATTAGAAAAGAATTTGAAAAGAAATTCAATGCCGGGTCTTTGGATTATATTCGCAAACTTACGGTTATTCAAAACTCAATTTTCGGCATTGACATTCAGCCTATCGCAGTCGAAATTGCTCGCCTGCGTTGTTTCTTGTCGCTGGTTATCGAAGAAAAGGTTTATGATGACGAACCGAATAGGGGTATAAATCCGCTCCCTAACTTGGATTTTAAGTTTATAATCGCAAACACTTTGCTTTCTTTGCCGCATGATAGTGACGTAAAGAAAAACGTTTCAGCAAATCAAATGTCGATTTTTGAGAATCAAGAGCATATTGATCAACTAAAAGCTGTTCGAGAAGAGTATTTCAGTGCAAATGACGCCGAAACGAAAAATGAATTGAAACTTGCATTTAGCGAAATACAAAAATCAATGTTTCAAGAGGCCCTGAATAATAACAAAATGGCATCTGCTCTCTATCAAGCCCTTTTCCAATGGGAACCTTTTGGTAATAATGTTACCGATTGGTTTGACGCTGACTGGATGTTTGGTATAAAGGGTGGATTTGATATTATTATTGCAAACCCGCCTTATATTGATTCTGAAAATATGATGAACAGCGGCATGGGTGGTTTGAGAGATTATATTTCCAACAAGTATAAATACTGCAAAGGGAATTGGGATATCTATATTGCCTTTTTTGAATGCTCATTTAATATGCTCAATGAGAATGGTGATCTTATATTTATCACCCCTGACAAATGGATTTCAAGACCTTTTGGTGAAAAATTAAGAATGGGACTCCTATATCATATTAAATCCATCTATCAGTCGGGTAGAGAGGTTTTTGATTCTGCTTTGGTTGACTCTATTGTTACAACTATTTCAAAGCAGTCATCTCCTACTTTGATTACAATAAGAGATAAAGACAAAGAAAAAGTTATAAGCATAATTGATAAAGATTATTTCCTTAAGGTGAATAATTTAGATATCGCTTTTTCTGATTATTTTGAATTTATAGCAAAGGTGGAAAAAGACACGGTTTCTTTGAGTGAATATGCAGTCTGTGAAAATGCGTGCGCTACATCTGATTGTTACAAATTAAAGGAAATCATTGATCAAATTGACTCTCCTGAAGATTTCAATAAAACATACTTGAAAATCATTAACACGGGCACGATTGGAAGATTTGTCCCTCGTTGGGGATATCAGGAGATGAAATACTTAAAAGATAAGTATTTATATCCCGTTGTAGATAGAACCCAATTTTTAGAATATTTTCCAAACTCATACGGCGAAAAATCTTTGAAGAGAAAAATAATCATTAAAGGATTGACTTTGCTTGATGCTTGCATTGATCTGGAGGGTAAAATTATTCCCGGAAAATCAACTATGATGATTTCTGCATCAGAAGAAACGCTGTACATGCTAATGGGAATTATAAACTCAAAGATAATGTTATTCTATGTAAAGCAAAAATATGCGTCATCAAGTTACAATGGCGGAATTAATTTCACAAAGGACATGATAAACAGTCTCCCTATCAAGCAAAACAAGGAAAAATTGACTCAAATAACAGAATTGTCCAAAGAAATAACCCGAATAAAATTCGACAATATTTGTGCTGATACAAAGGAACTTGAAATGCAGATTGATACACTTATGTACATTATGTACGATTTGACTGGAGAGGAAATCGCAGTCGTTGAAACGACAATTAAGTAAGGACAAAACAATGGGTAAGCAAACGAATCAGAAAGGTAGCCATTTCGGTGGCGAATGGACTTTGCAAAAATTACATATCATAGAAGAATATTTGAAAACCTACGCCACGGTTTTAAAAAATCAAAGAGTAAAGAAGATATATGTGGATGGCTTTGCGGGAAGCGGAAAAACCGAATTGAAAAGTAATTCTCATACTCAAGATTTTGAAATGCAGGAAAACCTTTTAGGGGAACTACCCGTTGATATTCATCCTGTAGTTGTTGAAGGCTCTGCGTTGATATCTCTAAAATATGACTTTGATGAATATTACTTTTTAGAGCTTGATGAAGGACGCATTTCCACATTATATTCGGCTATAAAAAACGAGTATCCGCAAAAGATCAGTAAGGTTCATTTTATTATCGGAGATAGCAATGTCAAGTTGCTCGAGGTACTTTCGAAAATTACAGTATATGATCGTTGCTTGATGTTTTTAGATCCGTATGCGTTGGAACTCAAATGGAATACGCTTGAAAAAATATCAAAGTGCGGAGTAGTTGATCTTTGGTATTTATTTCCCTTGTCAATGATTCGACTGTTGGAAAAACAACGCGAGATTAGTGACGCTAATCAAAATAAGGTAACTTCTATTTTGGGGACAGATGAATGGTTGGACAAGTTATTTGTTGAATCGAAGCAAATAAATTTGTTTGGAGATACTCGTTACGATAGAATTAGCTATGATAAAATATTGGAATATATCAAAGCTCGTTTTTCCACGATATTCTCATATGTTTCTCCTGATGCGAAGGTACTCAAAAATGAAGCAAAAAATTCACCAATGTTTATGCTATGCTTTATGATGACAAACAAAAGTCTTGCGGCGCAAAAGTTGGCAGCTAAACTTGTTAAGACAATTATAAAAAGCACGGAGAAAGTATAATGGAAACAATAAAAAGAAGTAGCTTGCTCTATAAAACTGGAGTTGAATACGGTGATTACACCATCAATCACGTTCAAGGATGCGCCCATGGATGCAAATATCCTTGTTATGCTATGATGATGGCGAAGCGTTTTGGCAAAGTAAAATCATATGAAGAATGGTGCGAACCTAAGCTGGTGTCTAATGCGTTGCAGCTTTTAGATAAAGAAATCCCTAAACTTAAGGACAAAATTGAGTCGGTACACCTTTGTTTTACGACCGATCCGTTTATGTATGGGTATGACGAAATTAAAGAATTAAGTCTAAAAATAATTGAGAAGCTAAACAATAATGGTATAAAATGTACAGCTCTAACAAAAGGAATTTTGCCAATAGAGCTTGCAGAATATTCTAAGGAAAATGAATACGGAATTACATTGGTTTCCCTCTCGGAAGAATTCCGAAAAGAAATGGAACCTAATACGGCTCCTTTTGACAAACGTATTGCCGCATTAAAAGAATTGCATGACAGAGGCTGTAAAACTTGGGTAAGCGTTGAGCCTTACCCCACGCCAAATATGATTCAACAGGACATTAATGATATATTGGAAACCATATCATTTGTCGATAAGATTATTTTTGGACGACTTCATTATAATAAACAAATAAGTGTATACAAAGATCATAAGCAATATTATAATGAGTTGGCACAACAAGTTATTGATTTTTGTAACAGTAAAGGCATTAACTACCATATAAAATCAAAAACGATAACTGAATAGAAACAGAATTTATTTTAAATCAAAAATATTAAAAAACAACCAAATGGCTCTTTGGCGGGTGCTTGACTAATACAAGCGCACCGCTTCGCGGTGCGGTCAAGCACCCGCCAAACAACTCACTTAAACTCGGATAAAAAGGTCAGCTCAAAGCCGAGCGAAATGGGGCGTTCGCCGCTAAACCGCTTGGCGAATCGCCCCATAATTCTTCGCTCGGCGGCATGGCGGCATATTTTGAGTTTCATTCCTTTTATATCTTCCGAGTATTTTCGCTCCATTTTGTTTTGGGCGGCGTTTTCCATGCGCCGTCCTTTTTTATGCTCCAAAACTCCTTTTTCACTCCTTTTCGAGTATAACTTTACTCCCTGAAAACGTCAAAAAACCCATACAAAACCTATTCCAACCCATTCACGCTTTTTACGGCAAGTGTTGTAGGCTGTAATCGAGTGAAACCCGGCAAGAAATTTTTCAAACAGGTCAAAAACTGTCCGGTTTGAGTTTTAGAATACCGATTGTAATTTGGAAGAGCGATTTACCGGTATAAAAATTTTTACGTTTCTTTCAAAAACATTTTCAAAGTCGCAAAAATCTTGCGAGTTTGAAGTTTACACTCAACAAAAAACGAAAAGGAGCAGAAACAATGAATTTACAAAAAGCAAAAATTTATCATGACGGCAGCCATTTTGTTGCCATTCCGAAAGGAGCGTTTCCGAGCGGGAAAGGCTGTAAAAGACAAGTTGTCAAACCAACGGAACAACAACCACCGACGACCGAATCGCCACTGGAAACCCCGAAAGAACGCTTTGAAACGGCTTACAAAGAAAGTCTTTCACTACCCAAGAAAGAGCGAAAAAAACACATTAAAGAGTTGATGGAAAGCGTTTTTACGGACAAAGCGGAATTAAAGGCGTTTGTGGACAAAAATCTTGAACGAGTGAAGACCAACGCCATTAAGCGCAAAGTACGGCTAATGCGAAAACTCGGACTGCAACGTTGGGACTATTTTATCACTTTTACCTATTCGGACGAACTTTTGGACGAGGAAACGTTCCACAAAAAATTGACAAACACCCTAAAACACCTTGTCGCAAGAAAGGGTTGGAAATACGTCGGCGTTTGGGAGCGAGGTAGTGATTCCGACAGACTACATTTTCACGGAATATTTCATATACCCAAAGACAAAATGATAGGCAATCTCGAAGAAGTGAAAGATTACGACACCCGAAACCACCGTATGCAAACGACATTGCAAAATACTCATTTTCTGAAACATTTCGGTAGAAACGATTTCAAACCTATCTGCCGTCCCGACGACGTATCGAGTGCGGTTAATTACATAACCAAATATATGGAAAAATCAGGTGAACGTTTAGTCTATGGCGGTAAATTGCCCACGTATTTTCAATCGGACATTCTGGAAGACGATATTGCCTGTCCTATCGGCATAGACGACCGCAAGGCATTACTATTCGACAATTTCACTTGTATCGACGAGGGTGAAATCATAGGTGAAGTGAGTAAAGAAGTTATAGACCAAATGCCCAAGTGCAACTAAAAAATTTATGTCTTTCGAATCGGAAAGCGTAAACGAAAACGTCTTTTTCGTCAAGGGTAAAGTGCATTGCTATGGCAACCCTTGACGGAAAAGGGGTAGGACAAAAAGTAAGCAAAACCCTGATACGTTATCGTTTTTTTCGTTTCCGTCGAAAGACAAACCCAAAACAAAAAAATCTAAAAAGGAGTCAAAAATCATGAAAACAAATGTAAAAAAAGCGTTTTTAGCAAGTTCCGAGAATTTTGAGAATTGCATATATTTTCTCCGTCTATCGGCAGAAAGAAAAATGTAGGCGGTAAAACATATCGCGTTACAAGATATTTCAACGGCAATCGAGATTTTGAAACGTCTATGAAAGAACTTGCCACAAAGCAAGTAAACAAAACAGCGAGGTGAAGAATATGAAACAGAAGAAATATATTGCAGGATTGTATTTCAGGCTTTCTCAAGAAGATGAACGACAAGGCGAATCGGCTTCTATCGAGCATCAGAGAACGATACTTCGCAAATATGCCGAAGAACGAGGTTTTGAAATTCATGACGAATATATCGACGATGGTATATCGGGTACGACTTTTCAACGCCCGAGCGTGCAACGATTGTTAGATGACGCTAAAACAGGAGTTATAAACACAATTATAGTCAAAGATTTATCTCGTTTCGGCAGAAACTACATAGAAGTCGGACAGTATATTGACTATGTTTTTCCTGCCTTCGGTATAAGGTTTATCGCTATTCAAGATAACGTCGATACGGAAAACCGCGACAGCGGAACAATGGAAATGATGCCGATTATGAACGTTTTTAATGAATGGCATGCCGCAAATACGAGCAAAAAGATTCGTGCTGTTAGACGTGCCTTTGCAAAAGAAGGTGTTTACGTCGCAAAGAAAGCGGCTTACGGATATAAAATGGGGACGGATAAAAAACATACGCCTATCATAGACGAAGAAGTTGCCCCTGTTGTACGCAGAATATTTGAAATGTACGCTTCGGGGTTAAGCCCGAGCAAAATATGCGAAACGTTAAATCTTGAAGGAATACCAACGCCGGCGATCTATGCTTATGCTAAATTAGACCAAAAACCAAAACAAAAAGTAATGGGTTTTTGGACGCCCGTGACGATAAGGGAAATGCTTCAAAAGATTATATACATAGGTCATTTGCCGCAGTTGTGCTGGACTTCCGTGTCGTATAAAAATCACAAAAGATATAGAAAGGACGAAAACGAATGGCAAATCGTTTACAATAACCACGAGCCTATTATTTCACAAGAATTGTGGGACAGGGTTCAGGAACGAAGAAAGTCTGTTGCGACCGGAAGAAAGACAAAAATAGGCTTTACTCATCCGTTGTCGGGATTTTTATTCTGCGCCGACTGTGGCGGGAAAATGAAACTCTGCACTTCGTTACGGCGTAATGGCAAAAGATTTATGAGTTTCGATTGCGGTTACCATATACGATACGGAAAGGCTTACTGCTTTTCGCATTATATCGCAACAAGCATACTTGAAGAAATTGTCCTTGATGATATACGGACAATGGCACAGAGAATCGTTCTTGACGAAAAGTCTATCCGTGAAGAGTATCTTAGACGTAATACCGAACTTGCCGACGCAGCCATAAAGAAAGCCAAGAAAGAATTGCAGTCCAAGCAAAAACGCACCGAAGAACTGACAAGGCTTATTCGAACCGCATACGAAGATAAAGTTAAAGGCAAAATCCCCGAAGATATTTGTATCGGCTTTATTGAGGACTATTCGGCAGAGCAAAAAATGATTGCCGCGGATATCGAAGCACTTGAAAAACAACTGTCCGAAACGGAAACTTCAAGGCATACTGCGGACGATTTTATCCGTGACATAAAGAAGTATTTGAATGCGCCCGAACTTACACGCGAAATGTGCTATGAACTTATTGATAGAATTATTATCGGCGGCTCGCAAAGCGTAACGGGAAAAGAACGCGAAATAGAGATTGTATATAAAATCGACATTTCTTCCGTTATGCGACACAGACTTGGGAAATAGCCGATTTGATACAAAAATACCATAAAATAATGAAAAGGTGTATGTTTCAATGCGATTCATATACTTTTTTAATGCCCAAACACTTATATTATGTGCGTCCATAAAATTGTGTCGCAACAAGCACACGCCGTAATCTCAACATGGTAGTAAAGGTGGGTTTTGTGGCAGTTTTATAATCGTCGATTTTGTCCCGTTTTTGGTGCTTTCGTTAGTTTATAATATTTTTTAGAACTTAAGGCTCAAGGTGGCGGTGTCATATTGATTTTCCAAAGAAAAAATGATATAATATAAGTGTCTTTTGACTTTGAGTACATAGACTTATTTACGAGGGTAACACCAATGATTAGATTTCGAAATCCAGGAACTTCATATTTAACGCAAATTCAAGTTCTAAAACTCCTTTATAATGCTTTAGGCAAACAGGAATACTTTACTCTTGATGATATGCTAATTGTTTTAACTAAAGGAAAATTGATGACTGCTTATGGTTATGCTGGCGAAGAAGCCATAAAGCTAAGCAATACTGAACAAGAAAGTATGAATTCCGTGAAAATGAACGCAAAAATGTATGCTGAAGTTTTTAGAATGCTTGGTTGGGTTTCTCCATACAATTCAAACAGTTCTTATCCTTTAGTCTTTACATATATTGGGATTCATATTGCCTTATCCGATGGAGATTGTTCTCAGCTATATGAACAATGTGTTTTAGGGATAAATAATCCTAATCAGCTAACTGATAGGATGTCTTATGTTGAAAAAGTGAGATTCTTCAAATGCGTTCTTAGAACATTTATTGATTTGGGTGGTATTATGTATAAACATGAATTATGCATTGGACCAATGAGTGTAAATGATTTAGATGAAGATAACTATGTAAAGATGATTGCATACATAAAGTCAATTAGAGGTCGTAAAGAAAGACTTGTATCTGAATTTGAAAAATTATGTAAGTCATTAAATATGAAACATGATCCCGTAGATAATTGTACCCGCCTGCCGATTGCACTATTAAAAAGTTGCAATTTGGTTGAAAGTGTGTCGGATACAACTTTATATGGTTCTTCGATGTCATGCCTTCGTATAACTGTTCACGGGATTCAGCTCTACAATGAACTCAAAAATATGTATGATTTGAGATTGGATGAGTTTCTTTCTTATGATGAAGAACAAAGAGCGGCACTAATTCGTCTTGGAGTATATGGTATGCTTGAACGTTCTGGCTATGATATATCTACGGTAATTCCTATTATTGAGGATGATAAAATGCGTTGCGCAAGTATTCTCAATGGGAAGGAGTTATTGTTCTCGCCTTATCAAACATTACGTGCACAAATTGTAGATAATGCTTTGGGAATTAAACGCCATACTGATTCCCAATCTGAATTATCGATAAAAACTTTTGAAAGTTTAGTTTCGGAACGTCATTCTTCCTTTAATATTCAAGAGCTCGATTTGAATGTGCCTGATAGAGTAATTTCTGAGAGGCTGGTTTCGAATGAGGATTTAGAGTTCTTAAAAGTGGTAGATAAATTAAAAGCTTTGGGATTGAAAAGCAATAAAATTGTTGACTCTCTTTTCGATTATTATAGGAGTGCAACTCAAACATTATTCTACCCTCTTGTTGCAACATTATTTAAGATAATTGGATTTGATTGTTCTTTCTCCCGCCCCGGAGATAATGGGGCAAGATGGGATGCTATCATAGAAGATCATTCAAGAAGCATTCCTATAGAAATCAAATCGCCAACAGAAGAATCCCATTTATCTGTCAAAGCGATACGGCAAGCTCTCGAAAATAAGATTATTCTTTTATCGAGGAAAACCTTCAATACTTTGCCTGATGTTTGTAGTTTGGCTGTTGGTTATTATATGCCTAATGAAAGAGCAGAGGTTAATAATTTAATACTTGATATTAAACTAACTTACGGATACAAAATAGGCGTAATAGATTTACATTCACTTTTATCAATGGCTATTAGCGTTCTAATAGATGGAATCGGAATAGATAAAGAAAGAATCTATTCGTTGGAGGGGTTGATAAATGCAAATATTCAATAAAAATGAACAAAGAAAAACTATAACATTGTTAAAAGAAATGCCTAATATTATTGTGTTCAATGCAAATGAAAAGAGTTCGGCACATTTTTGCGATGGTTCATTTGCATCTTTAGGATGCTTAAAATGTTCAAATCCCAAATGTATGTATTTTTCAAATGATGAGATTACTTGTAATGAGTTATCAGATTTCCCTTCAGATAATGATAATTCGGTATGTCCTGTAAGAGCAATCTCTTGGGATGTTGAAAAAGAATGCCCTGTATTTGATTCAGACAAGTGCATTAAGTGTGGTATTTGTATAAGTCGTTGTCCTGTTGGTGCTATTTTTTATAGCAATGTTATTAAAGTAAATACGGTTGATTCTTCCAAACAACAAACAGTGCCTTGTTCAAAATGTAATTTGAATGAGCACTTAAGCCAAATAGAACATTTGCAAAACATTAGCAAGGGTGGCTGTTTCATCAAGGAAAATGATGAACTTCTTCAAGATATATATCAAAAGCTGTTTCATTTGGATCATCATTTTCATAATTTCGTAGCTCGGAATCTTTTAATATCGTTGAAATGTCATTGTAGCATTCGAAGAATTGGAGATGTTTATACCCGAATGGATGGCTTCTATAGTTCAAATGATAAGTATGGTGCTTTAGAGGTCGAATTCGGACGTGATACATTAGATGCTTCGCGCGCAATATTAGATGACATTGCTGTTTTATTCACTCGGTATGGTATTAAAAAGCAAGACAATCTTCCTTTGGTTGTTTGTTTACAACTGCCTAATGTACGTCAAGGATATTGGCAGGTCGTAAAAGATGTTAAAACTGTGGAAGATATTATTATAAATACAGTGACTATTGGTTCGTTAATTTTATTGAATTGGAATTTGTGTGAATTAGCACCGGAAGAACTGATATATTATTTAGATTGTGATAATATGGACCTACGTTCTTCAATTTCTAAGAAATTAGGCAGAGATATAAATATATCAAGCAAATTGTTAGGAATTTTTGAACCAAATAAGTGAATAATGTTGACAAGAGTTGATAAGAGTTGATATAATTTGAGCGATATATTTATTATTATAAAGGAATTATTTTATGTCACAGTTAATAAGTACAAAAAAAGCTGCTGAAATGCTTGGGGTAAGTGTTTCAACTCTATATAGAATGGTTGATCAAAGATTACTCCAGCCGACTAAGACGCCTGGAGGACAAAGAAGATTTGATGTTGATAGTTTGAAGGATTTTATGGAGAGTAGTAAGTATATAACTGCGCCGCAGAATCCTGCTGAATTCAAGCAGCTACGAAGCGACGATGATAGTTTGTTAAAAGATGTCACTGATGATAATAAGCCTGTTGATCCTAGAAATACCCTTAATGACCTAAACGGTTCTCATTGGCTTCCAGAAACTAAAAGTTTTTTCTTTCAAAAAGGATTAGGGGCAAAACATCCTCACGCTCAAATTGAACGTCAACATCCAGCTCCTTACAGTTATCAGGATGTAGAGCATTTGATTACTTTCTTTACAAAAAAAGGGATGAGAGTGTTAGATCCATTTGGTGGTGTAGGTTCAACCGCTAAGGCTTGCGAACTTGAAGGAAGAAGTTGTACGTCTATAGAATTACAAAAGAAATGGAACGATTTGGCTATAGAACGTCTTGAATATGAAGTTGGAGAAGGCACTTCAAAGAATCACGAATTTTTATTAGGTGATTCACGTGTTTTATTAAAACAAATGCCGTCCAATTCATTTGATTTTATGATTACAAGCCCTCCGTATTGGTCTATTCTAAATAAAAAAGCAGATTATAAAGTCAAAAAAGAACGTATTTCAAATGATTTGGCAACCAACTATTCTGATAATGACGCAAATGATTTGGCTAATTTGGGTAGCTATGAAGATTTTATAAAGGTTTTAGTTGATGATGTATTTCTTGAGTGCGCAAGAGTCCTAAAACCAAAAAAATATATGTGTATAGTTGTTTCAGATTTTAGAGATAAGTCATCATTTATAAGTTTTCATAGTGATTTAATTCAAGCCATGAACAAGAGAATTACAAGCGATGGATATAAAGTGACTTTGCAAGGCGTAAAAGTTTTATTGCAAAATCATAAAACACTATTGCCGTATGGTTATCCTTTTGCTTATGTTGAAAACATTCATCATCAATACGTTTTGATTTTCAAAAAGGATATAAATAAATGAGCGAGTATAAAGGAATTATCTGTGCAGACTCAGATGTTTTAATGAAAAAGATGATTGAAGATGGTGTTAAGGTCGATTTGGTCTTAACTGATCCTCCCTACAATCTTAACAAGGATTTCGGCAATGATAGCGATAAATTATCATTGGAAGATTTTTTGTCTATTACTAAAGAACGTATAGAATCTTGTAAACAATTATTGGTTGATAATGGAAGCATAATTTGGTTCGGGATACATCATTACATAGGTTTTATTCAATCTATAATGTATGAATTAGGTTTAAGTTATCGTCGAATGAATATTTGGTATTATGAAAATGGATTTAGCCGTTCAAGTAAGTCACCAATGACTCAATATGAACCGTTTTTGTGGTTTTCAAAAAGTTCTAAAGATTGGATATATAATGTCGATGATGTTCGAGTTCCTTATAAAAGTAGCGAGAGATTAAAAAACCCAGTATATTATAAAAATAGCAAAGGTGAACGTGTTAAATGGGAACCAAATCCAAAAGGAGCAATGAGAGGTGATGTTTGGGCCTTCCCGACTTTGGCGGGTAGTTTATTCAAAGAAGAAAAAACGAGTCATCCAACTCAAAAACCTGAAAGTTTAATAACTGAAATTATAAAAGCATTTTGTCCTAAAAACAAAGATGGCTATTATGAAGGTATTATTCTTGATCCATTCCATGGCTCAGGTACATTAGGTGTTTGTTGTGAAAAACTCAATAAGGAAGGTCATAAAATTAGTTGGATTGGTATAGAATTAGAAAAGAAATGGTGTGATATCGCAGCGCAACGTCTTACTAAATTGTAATCCATGATCCTACTTTGATTAACATAAAGAAAACCGAGAGTGATTAACTCCCGGCTTTCAATTTCTTAATAATCTTGTTTTTCTGGAATATAGTATCTATCTCCAACCTGTATTGCCTTGTACGTAATACCGTTAATGGTTTTGCTAACATATTCCGGTTTTCCTTTTGCATTGGCACGAAGAACGTACTTGTCCGTTTCTTCGGTTAGACGAGATATATTTCCGTCAAGGAATTGCGTATCGTCGGATACTTCGCTTATGTCAAAGCCACGGCGAATAAGGTCGGCAGAAAACTGCCATTTCTTTTCAAAGAGACCGTAGGAATCCATAATGATTGAGATGTCTTTTTCTTTGTGATATGCGGTGATTCTGTAATAGTTTGCCATAGTGTTTTCTCCTTTATGCAGCAAGTTTTTTGAGTTGTCTGTTTGCAAACGGCAACCATTTTTTGTTTACAAACTCAAGGATGTTGTCGTTTGGGGTGCTGTCGTTTTTTCCGTAACATTGAAGTATTTTCTTGCGAGATGGCGAGTATTCAACCGTTACAAGCGGTGTGTTCGGGGCGTCTTTCGTGCGGATAAAGAAGATAAGAGATTCTTCTCGCACAAACTTTTGGTCATAGTTCATACGTCCAACGCAATGTTCAAGGATTTGATCTTCTCTCACAAGGTCGCTTGGAGATAGGGCAATGATTGCAATATAGTCGGACTTTCTGTCATATTGCAAGCCCAAATACTTCTCGGCAACCGCTGCGAACTTCTCATAGAAGTCCTTGCGCTTCTGCTCGTCATCCCGTGCAAGCATTGTGTGGTATTCGTCAATGCGTATATCGTGCCAACGTTTGAAATCGTGAGGATAACGATTTTTCTCGTCGGTCATATTCAGTCCTAAATAATTGCATGCGTTCCAATAGTCAAGATAACTGTGCGTATTGGTGTTTTGTTTGGACAAGTAGTGATATAGCTTTTCTCGCTCGCGCTTAAACGCGTCTCTCAAAGGAGCCAAGGTCTGGTCTTTATCCATAGAGAGTTTTGCTTTGTAATACGACTGCAACTCAAGCACGTTGCGATTCTTTTTGTATGCCTGCAAAACAACGGGGATATACAGAGAAGACTTGTTTAACGTGTTTCTGTTTTGCGCAAGCCATTTTCTAAAACGCTTATCTTTACCGCACAATTTCAATATTTGTTTTGACATCGCGAGATTATGTAATCCGAGTTTTGTGAGATATTCGATTTGCGGATACTGTTCGTAAAGACGCAAGTATTTGAAAACGTCAATCCCCGTGAATCTGTCTATTGCGCTGAACTTGTATTCCGGGAAATGTTCAAGGATATATTCGCGGTTTATTATCGGGGCATAGGGATCGTACAAATTGTCAACCGTCCAACCCCATTCGCTGTATTCGTACCAAGGCTTATATGACGTCAATCCCTCGGCATGCCAGCCAACAGAATATCCGCCAATGTTGGTGTAATACATATCTTTCACAAAGCATTTGTCCGAGTGAACGCCGTGCACCGCAACTTGTTTGCAATACCAAACGCCTTTCTTGACTTTGACCGCGACTGTTACTTTTACAAGCTCGCCATCGTTTTTTGTGAGGTAAGAATAGAAGTGGTTTCTTGCATAAGTGCCGTTGTAAAACTTCTTGTCGTATTGGTGTATTTTCTCTCTGATGTATTTTGGTATAGGTTTGATTTTTTCGATTTTCATATTATTTTACCTCCAGTGTGTTTCCGAAAATGTCAAATAATTTGTCATAAACGGCATTATCGACTTTTGTGTTTTCATCACTCAAAATCTCGCCCGTTTCAACATCAACAATGCGCTGACGTTCGGGTTTTGTTTTCGAGATAATCCGTGTTTGTCCGTTGGTTTCAACAACCAAAATATCGTGGTGGACGGAAACTTTATTGAAGTAGATTTCGGCAGCATGATAAGGGAATCCAACCAATGGCACACGCTCTTCCAATCCACAATCTCGGCTTATCAAAGTAAGGTCGATTTCTCTTGCGATTGCCACTGCTTTATCACCCAAAATCTCGTAGAAGTCACCGAGTCTGTAAGCGATAACATAGGCGGGATTTTGTTGTTGCAAAGCCTGATATTTCTCAAAGAAAGTTCCGTTTGGAGTGTTGCTTGCAACGGGTGTTTGCTCATTGTTTCCGTTTTGTTCGATAACTTCATTTTCGTCCGTATCGACATTTGAATTGTCTGTTTCGTTATCTTTAACTTCTTGTTCGGTCAAATTGTCAAAAAATGAGAATTGAACATTCTCTTGCTTTTTCGGTTCGGGTTTTGCTTTAACCGCATTGGATTCGACACGTTTAACTGTGGGTTTGTATTCCGCTCCGTCAAGGGTATAAAGCGTCCCTTCAATGCTTTCTTCCTCGAAATAATGTATCGCCCAACCGTAAACGGTAGCGTCGTCAATACAAGCAGAATTAGCACCTTTCTCGGCAAGTTTTCTCGCCTCGTCGCAAGCATATTTCATAAAGCCTGCAAGCGTTTTTTTGTTAAGCAAAAGCTTACCGTCTTTCTCAAACGGTGTGCCGTTGTTTATCTTGTCTGCAAGGGTTTCGCTCGCGTTGTTTTGCAAGTAATTGAGTATCAATTCTTCTTGCTTGTTTTGGGCAGTCAAATTGAGTTCCATTATTGCCTCCTAAAACGGAAAATCTTCAAGAAGTTCCATTGCCTTCATCTCAAGTTCTTTGAGTGTTGTGCGGTGGTTGAATCCGCCGTGATAATCTTGCTCGTTCTTGGCTGTACGTATCAAAATGTTGTTGTACCATTCGTTGGTGAAAAACCTAACGTCGCTTATGGAAACGTAAACGCACTTGTTTTCCGCACTCTTGATAAATGCCGAAAAGCAGTAATGATTGCGTCCGACGTTCACGAGTTGCCAATGATTTTGCTTGCACATAGAGCGCAAGAAGTTGATGTATTTCGTTTGAAAACTTTTGTAGTCTTCTCCCGTATAACAGCCCGAAGAAAACTCATAGTCTATGTATTTTTCCAAGTCTTTAATCGTTGCCATTGTTGTTCTCCTTGATATATTTTTTGTAGATGTCATAGTTTTCGTTTCTCTCGTCCACTATTCCGTATTTGTCGTCCACGTAGTATTCGCCAACAAACCAGTTCATAATGCCCGTGCAAAGTTGATTGCCAACCTTGAAAACGTAAGAATTGGTTATAGGTCTTGCAAATAAATAATTAGGACCGAGCAATATTGCCCGGCCCGTCTTTCCGTCCATTGAGTTGAGATGTACTTTTACTTCTATCGGTTTCATATCAATACCACTCCAAATAATAAATTTCCGCGTCGGGATCTTTTTCTAAAATTTGCTTTGCTTTCGTAAACGCCTCAACGGTGTCTTGCCAGTCGCTTAATTCGTATTCATCTTCAAATGCTTTCCTATCAATCTGTTCGTTTGCGTAGTCGATAATTTCAAGGACTTTGTTGTAAGGTACTTCCTTATCTTCAAGATTGAAGTCACCGTGTATTTCAAGAACTTGTCTAAGGTAATCCGAAACGGCATACGCTTTACGCCAGTATCCGATTTCAGTTGTTCCTTTATCGGCAGGTGCGATAGGAAACAATCCGCCACAAGCCCCGCGAGACGATTTTTGTTCTATTGTGTTGGTTCTTGCTCTTAAATATTGGTCTAATCCCATAGTAATAACTCCTTTATGTTTTTTTGTTACGCAACGCGTTTAATTCCACCGCCGAACGAGCGGATGCCAATTGTGCCAAACTCGCTGCACCAATCGTCTGTTTTGTTCCAAACGTAAGCAAGCACGAAGTACGTATTGCCTTGCGGATAGAGCATTTCTTCCCAATCTTCTTCGTAGTCGGATATGTAAAGGAAGTCGTAACACTCGCCAAACTCAAGAAACTCGTGAGTAACTGCGTACACAAGGCAGTTGTGTTCTTTTTCAAACTCTTGTATTTTTGCCATCAGTTCAGGCTCTTGTTCAGCCCAGAAACCGCCGAAGTTCTCGAAGAAACATATTTGATTATTCTCCCTAAAACCCTTTATATACGGCTTGTAGATGTCCAATTTGCCCATTAGTTCGATTGCTTTTTGCTTTTTGTTTTCAGTTGTAATATTCATTGTTTTTTCTCCTTTATATGCAGTTTTCTAATTGTTCAAAGTTGTATCCGATTTTTCGCAAGGTTTCTTCAAAGCCAAACCACGCAAGTAGGTTTTGATTAAAGTCGTCTGTAGCCAACGGATCTTCTTTATCCCATTTATCTCCGAATATTTCGGACGGAGCGTATATACCTGTTTCATACATTAGATCGTGCAAAAGAGAGTTGATTTCTTCTTGATAACGTTTGTAAAACTTGGTCGTATCGCTGTAATAAATAAGAAAGCCAACCATTCCTGATTGGCATCCGTAATTTAGCACATCCGTAAAAATGTTCTTTTTGTCGTCATAATTTCCCCATTCGTCCGTTATGTATTGCAATACACGCTTTTCAAGTGGGGTAGCAGTGCTTTTCAATTCTTTGATATTCTTA
>OJKY01000584.1_pt1 | contig 27870 bp, 24 predicted proteins | sample 1596571 | NCBI WGS metagenome assembly OJKY01 (sample SAMEA4350170, study PRJEB24818) | metagenome | biome: human; feature: gut; material: faeces | place: Denmark | collected 2013-09 | reverse complement strand
AGCATTTTGAACATACTGACAGGGTCGACAGATGGACGGCCTGTTGCCGGATAATATGGCGCCAGAAGATCATAGATGAAATCAAAGGATACCATCCGCTCGATCTTCCGCAGCAGGTGGGTTTCTGAAATCAGTGACTCTATATCTACGAAAAGCATTGCCATTTGTCTGCTTTGGCGTCCCATCATGCTGCATCCCTCCTTATGGTTATTCTACCATAGAACGGACGTATTCGCCACTTTGTCAACAGGTCCCTTATTGTACGGTCCCCAACTTATTGTACGGTCCCAGAACGCCAGTTCTCAAAACGCGAGGACCGCGTTTTATCAACTTGCCCTATAAAAAGCAAAAATACGATGTTACTCTATTTAGAGCAACATCGTATTTTTCTTTATTTGAGGTCAAAAAGTCAGATAAACGGACAATGTATATCACTTGGCCAGTGAATATTTGCTGTTTCACCTGCTTAGAGATGACTCACCCTTGTTTGATGGCAGTCTGCACAGCGGCAAACGTATTGAGATTGATATTTAAGATCATTACAAAGTGCCGTTTCGGTGCGCTAGAGCGACAAGTGTCCTCACTATGCCGTTTGTAGCCTTTAAAATGACAAATAACATTGCTTTTAACAAGCTGAATGCTCCAGACTGGGGAATACTTGTAGCCGGAGGAATCCTTTCTGCAATAGGTATGCTGGTAGGTATACGGATAGGGCGGTTACCTTAAAAATTTTTATTGGGCTGAATAATAGCAATTCTTGCAAACAAATTTTCTAAAAGCTTTTTGCCATCCGGGAATGCATCGCAATATAATTCCGGGTGAAACTGTGTGCCAAAAATCGGAAGTGTTGTATGTTCCATCATCTGAATGCGGCAGTCGCGGGATGATGCAAGCAGCCGGAACCCTTTGGGTAGGAAACATACCCTTTCTACATGATAGAGGAAAAACTGTGCACGCCGATCCATCCCTTTGGTCAGCACAGAATCACAAATAATATCTAATGACTGATAGCCGTGCTCGCCTTCTGGATGACTCATGTCTACACATGGGGAACCAAATGCCGCCGCGATCAGCTGAATCCCTGCACATATACCAAATACTGGGCATGGTGGGTTGCGTATCAGATCCATTTCCTTGCAAAATTCCGTGTCTAGTGTTTTAGCATCCCACGGGGCAAAACGGCCAGACAAGAAAATGCAATCAGGGATAAAGTTTAATTGCTCAAGCGCCTTATAGTGAAGAACAATTACTTCTCCATAGGCGGCCAATTTTTTCTTCAGGTTTTGAATCTGTAGGCAACCGGAAGGAAGCCCGTACTCTTCGGCATCTGGAATCAAACCAAGATCTTCCGAATTTGGTTCATTATTAATCAGTAAAATTATCAAGCTACACATTCCTTTTCATACTCTGACCGTATGCTTCTTTTGACAAAGTGTGATTTGCATACGCTTTCTCTCCTGCAATCCAGACGGAATCTATTCCGCTTGACAATGCATATGGATTCGCATAATCCGCATTATGCCCAAGGCCTGATTTTCGGAACAAAACAAAATCAGCATCCATGCCTACAGCTATCTGACCTTTGCCGTTTAAGCAGTACGCTCGAGCGGGGGCGTTGCTCATTTTGCAAATCATTTCCTGAAGAGAAAAAGATCTCTCTTTATGAACAAATTGCTCTATAGCTTCGGGGAATGCTCCGAATGCACGTGGATGCCCAAATAAAATATCACTGCCAATAAAGCACTGGTCATCTTTGATGAAATTTAGGACATCGTCTCTTCCGATGCTGAAGAACACCCCCGTCCCCATACCTCTTTGTTCGATATAAAGATCGAAGAAGGCATCAAACGGATCCTTGCCAATGAGCCTCGCATACTGTTCAACTGACATGCCTTTCCCCAACGGCGTTTCTGTTAAAAATATTCGATCAAAGCTTTCGCAATTGCGGAAATTGTTATCCTCCGAAAACGACGGATCCGCAAGATCATTTTGAATCTCCTTTCGAACTTCAGGCCGTTTTAAGTCAAGCAACAGATTCTCCATTCCGGAGCGAAAATAGTGCGAGGGGATGCAAGAGCTAAGAGATGTGGCAGTTGCCTCGTAGGGGTAGAGATCCATTGTGATTTGAATGCCTTCCTGCCGAGCCATGCTGATCCTTTCCAGTACAGTCTCTGACATGCCCCAATTTTTTCGTCCCAGCAATTTGATATGGGAAATGTTAAGCTTCGTCCCCGCTTGTCGCGCGATATCGATCGCTTCATCCAGCGCATCCAGCATATGATCTGCTTCATTGCGTATGTGCGTTGTATAAACGCCGTGATACTCTGCAACAACTTTACACAATTCAACAATTTCCTCTTTTTTTGCGAAGGCGGCAGGATGATAGATGAGACCGGAACTAAGCCCGAGCGCGCCGTTTTCCATTGCTGCTCGGAGCAAATCCTTCATGCTGGTCAGCTCCTGCTTTGTGGGCTGCCGGTCTTCTTCCCCCATTACTGCCATACGAAGGGAACCATGTCCAATTAACGTGTAAAAATTGGTATACAGATCAGTTTGGCACAGAAAATCGCAATAGTTTGAATAGCTATAAAACGTGCCGATCTGCTCGGGGAAAATGGTGTTATTGAGACTTATGATTTTTTTAGTTTCGTTAAGCCTTGCCGGAGAGATGGGGTATAAGGAAAGACCACACTGTCCAACGATTTCTGAAGTAATACCCTGTGATAACCTGGACAGGGGGGTTTTTTCATTGGCGATCAATATATCGCTGTGCGAATGCACATCAATAAACCCGGGGCAAAGAGATAAGCCTGTTCCGTCAAGAACCGTTTGGCTGCTATCTTGAATATCTTGACTGATTGCCACAATTTTTCCAGCTACTATTCCAAGGCAGCTAATATAAGGCTTTGCTCCGCTTCCGTCAAATACTTCTACATTCCTAACAATTAAATCAAGCATTTTCAGGCTCCAATCAAGTTACCAAGAAAAACACCGAAGTAGTTTCCAACAACGTACCCATACACGCCAATCAACATGCCGGGCGCGACCAGACGGCTCCACCCGTTGCTGATTGCCAACGCGGCAGCTGTGGGAGGCCCTCCGATATTGGCGATAACGCAAGCCATCATTTCCTCCATATTCATTTTGAATACTCTTCCAAGAGTGAAGGAAACCGCACACATTATAGCGAAGGTGACAACGAAAAAGACCATTGTAATTAATCCATATCTGATGATCTGCTCAATATTGCAGCTGGTACCAATCGTAACAAACCAAATCAGCATCATCAGATTGCCCAACTCGTCAGCTCCGTGGATTGAAGTGAAATAGTTCGGAAGGAAAGTTGCCCCCAAGACGGTGATCAGGGTCATTACTAAGTAGAGACTGCCGAAAAGCTGCTTGATGATATTAGGTGCAGAGGACGCATTTACTATATTGCAAATTAATTGAGCGAGAGACACGATCGCGAATGTTGTTGCAATAGCCTTTGCAATATCTTTTAAGGCAATATCCTTTCTCTTCCAGAATTGTGCTGCCTGTGACATATTTGCATCAAACTCGCCAGACATGATCTGGGCATTATACTCATCGACATAAGCGTGCTTAAACTTTCCCAAGAAGAACTTTGTGCGAGCGAGCTGACTGAAAACAATTAACATGACAACGGCTGTGAAGTTGGCAACAATATTCATGCCCGTCATCATTTCATTGTCCATATTAAATACGCTTGCAACAGCTACCAGATTCACCGAACCACCGACGGCACCTGCGCAATAAACCGCTGAAAACGCTTCGATGCCCTCTGTATTTCTAAAAATAACAAATCCGATTAATGCGCCAATAACTGCGCCTACGGCGCAGATATTAAAAAGAACAAAACATTTTCCGCTTTCGCGGTAGATTTTCCTCATGTCTGACTTGAATAACAACAGCGGAATTGCAAGGGGCAAAATAAATCCGCCGATGCTGCCATACACAGGAGAACTCATTGGGATAACGCGAAGGTTTGCAAATAAGATACCGCCAATAATGCAAAGAGTGCAGCTGTTGACCTTAGCTGCCCATTTCCATTTTTGCTCCATAACAATTGCGCAGGCCACTATGATGATTACTGCCGCCCACACAAACAGAGTGTCTTCTGAGCTGATAAGCGATGACATAATAACCCTCCATATACGTGTTTTATTCTGCACTTGCAAGTACAACTATATAATAGCACAGGACTATCCTTGTGGGGTAATATATATTTTTTCACAAAAACCAACAAAAAATATATACACAAGAATTGATCACACAGTAAAAACGCCCGATTTGCGATATAAATTATAGGCAGAATGAGAATGGATTTTGTCATATTCATTTGATAGCATAGGTCTATCATCATGTAATACTTCGCGGCACAAGGGAGCATAAAAGCTATGGATATGCGACAAATCATGTATGTAATTGAGTTGAGTAAAAATGGATCTCTAAATCAAACGGCTCAAAAGATGTTTCTATCTAAGCCAAACCTGAGCTATGCAATTAAGAGCTTGGAGTCTGAACTTGGCTTTGATATCTTTGATCGAACCACCTCTGGTATGAGGCTGACGAACTCGGGCAAACAATTTGTTGATTATGCCCGCCCTGTTTATCAACAGTTTCAATATCTGCAAAATGTTTGTTCAAATATGGCGTCTGCCAACTCCCCGGTTTTGTCTGTGTCTACAGTAAGTCTTAAATTTGTAGGGAACATATTTACCGAGATCTATAAAGAGAATTTAGGGGAAAACGTTGCCTTTAAATACTACGAGGATACGAACTCTAATGTGGTTGATAATGTTGCAAATTCCATCTCAGACATTGGCATTGTAATATTTACATCTCCTCAGCTCAAAACATGGAAACGGCTAATAAAAGTTCGGCATCTTACCTATCACAAGATAACAACAGAGCCCCCCTTTGTAATTTTGGGTAAGCACAATCCGCTTTTTTATAAAGACACTGAAAGCGTGACTTTGGACGAAATGCTGCCATTCCCGTATATCAGCAGTCCCCCGGAGATATTATCTATTGACGACGACCGATTAGAGATATCTCGACATCTCATGCATCAGCAGAAAAAAACCCATCTTACCGTATCAAACAGGGGCATGCTGTATGACCTTCTCGAGAACACAACTGCCTACAGTATTTCGTCAAATAATCGCAATGCATATTCCAAGAAGCCTGCTTACGAAAAAATTCGGGCCATACCATTGAAAGATTCGGGCTTTGAATTTGAAATCGGGTGGATCTGCCGAGAGAATTTCATATTGTCTCCCATTTGCGCAGAGTTTGTCAATAAGATAATCGCAACGCTGACCGGCGGCGATTCAAACGCGGAAAAATCCGTTCTGCCACAAGGGCTTTCCCATTAAACTTCTTGCGGCCAATCACAAACTGTTATCAGCGACGGGGACTTCTCACTCCGCCAAGGTTTTGCCGAGGGCGCGGCAGACGTTGAGCGCCGGCTGGGACTCTTTTTCCTCCAGCGCCTCGCTGCCTACGGTGAGACATCTGAAGGCGATAGTGCCGTATGGTAATTTAACAATCGTGAGAGTTGCTGGGGGTCCTCAATCCTTCGTTTTTGATCCCCTGCATGAAAAAATATAGCATACGGCATTTTATTATGTGAGAGAAAGCCGGTACGATTCTTCCTGTTCAAAATTAGTAGGCAGTTAGGTGGGACAGATCCAGAAACATCATGTGCTGATGCACTCGCCGAGTGAACGACATTGATCTGCACATTGACATTTGCGTTCATGAAAATCCCAATCTTTTCGGCTGCACCTTTCTTCATTTGCTCTGTCACATGCGTGTAAGTGTCCAGCGTGAATGCGGTACTATAGTGGCTGAGCATGCCAGCGACCTTTTTGCATCTATGCCGCTCTGAATTGCTAAGGTCGAAAATGTATGTCTCAAATCATGAAAGCGAACACTTTTATCCACTCCAGCAGCGGCGAGCATTTGCTTGTGTAGATGGCGAAGAGAGTCCGGACTCCAGTAGCCATTGATTCTCGGACACCAAAACATGAGGGGACTATCCGGATGCTTGCTGTGCGCCTCCATGAGCAAAGTAACCGTATTCTCCGGAAGAGCTATTGTCCGAATCGAATTCTCCGTTTTCGGCACAGTAACGATGCAATAATGGATAATCATATAAAGCCGTGGGTTGGATATCTGAGAGTATTCAACCCACGGCTTTTTTGCGATACAAATAGCCATTATCGAAGGTTGTCCTTTCTATTGGACAGGTTTTATGCTATGATATTATTGCCTTGCAGAAAACGGCTTGACCGAGTTGAAAGGATGATGAACATATGCCTCGCTCCTCATTTCAGAAGCTGAAGATTATCTACATCATGGAGTACCTGCTGAAAAACTCGGACGAAGACCATGCCGTAACCACCAGCCAGATCATTGCCTACCTGAAGTTTCATGATATTACCGCGGAGAGAAAGACGATCTATAGTGATATCGATGCTCTGCGGGATTTTGGCCTGGACATTATTCAAGTAAGCGAGGGGAACAATCACGGCTACTACGTGGCAAGCCGTGACTTTGAACTGCCGGAGCTCAAGCTCCTCGTGGATAGCGTCCAATCCTCGAAATTTATTACCCATAAGAAAACGCTGTCCCTGATCAAGAAAATCGAGAAGCTGGCCAGTATCCACAGCGCACAACTGCTCAACCGGCAGGTATTCGTGAAGAATAGGATCAAGACGATGAATGAGTCCATCTACTATAATGTCGATGAGATTCATAACGGCATCTCAAGCAATCGGAAGATCCGGTTCCTGTATTTCGAGTATAATGTCGCCAAGGAGCGCGTGTACCGACATGGTGGAGCTTATTATGTTGTCAGCCCATTTGCAATGACATGGGACGATGAGAACTATTACATGGTTGCCTTTGATTCTGCTGCAGGGATCATCAAACACTACCGCGTCGATAAGATGGAAAAGATCACCGTTCTGGATGAAAAACGAGACGGTCAGGACGCTTATGAGGCGCTCGACATGGCTGTCTATGCCCGAAAGACCTTTGGTATGTTCACCGGTGAGGAGGTCAAGGTCCATCTCCGTTTCGAAAATCACCTCGTGGGCGCTGTACTCGATCGTCTCGGACGGGATGTGATCTTAGTCCCGGATGGAGAAGATCACTTTACAGTATGGACAGATGTGATCGTCAGCCCGCAGTTCTTTGCGTGGCTCTGCGGATTTCAGACGGCGGCGAAGGTCATTGGGCCTGATGATGTAGTCAAGCAGATGGCAGAGCATGTCAAGTCGATCGCGGAACAGTACGAATAAAGTTTGAACGTTGGAAGCGGAGGAACGGTATATGTCCTATCCAAAACCACTATCGGAGAAATCTCTGAACCGGCTATATATGCAGGCAGGTTTATCGACGGAGGCGTGTGATTTCCTTCATTCGTTATTTGCCGCCTGCGCAAATCTGTACGGTGCCATCGCCCTGCGTGATGTATGGTCGGTTTATCAGGAACTCAAAAGCGGTGCGCCGCGAATTCACCGACGCGATCTTATTGCCTTTTCCACTATTGTCCGCCGAGAGGTGCAGCCCTATCGAGTTTATGAGATCGAAGAATTGTACACGGAGGAACCGCACAATGATCTGGATCGGCACATCGTATCAAAGGAATTGATCGGGGCAGGTTATGGCAAAATGTTCTCCTTCTATGCCCTGATGGATGAACTCGGCAATCAGCCCTACTGCGTACCAGAGTATTTCCTTTCATACGCGGTACCGTCTGCATCGGCAGAGGAAAGCGTCCTCTCGAATTTCATTGGGAATTTGAAATCCACGGCAAAAGAATGCGCGCCAAAACAACGGAAAACCTATCCGAATGAGAATCGCGGAAAGAAATTGAGTGAGTTTTCCTTTCTCAATTTGGACGAACAGTTCAATCTGGAGTACTATAAGAAAGTTCCTGCCACTTATTCCGCTCTGCTGGAAGAGTACAGCGGTACAGAGGCGGAAAAGATCATGCGGTCATATAGGCGGACAGAAAATATCGGCTATCTTCGTACAAGGGATATGATCCAGAATATGTTGATTGAGTTGTCCGAGGTAGGTGTCCGCCTGACGGAAAAGCAGCACAGTACTCTTATGCGACTTATGATGCAGTATCATAACGGGAGTCGTCTGTGGTGCCTTCGCGGCTGGACACCGAATGAACTGGCAGCGATGCATGGCAATACCGGCGCTCCAAGCATCTCCTTTGGCCCCGGCATTCAGGAGGCGTTTGCTGACGGAACAATGGACAAGAACGAGCTCGTTCGCAAAATCAAGGAGTTGGGATGGGAGGTGTCCGAATGAGCAGCATGAATAAATGCAACGAATCTGACTGGAGACTTTTCAGGTCTCGTCTCCCTATCTGGCAGGAGGCGTACATGGAAAGACGGAATCGCGAATATATCGCGCTGCTCTCAGGCGGCGGTTCCGCGTCAGAGAAGTTCTGGGAGCTGGAAAAGCGTGTGCGCGAGGATAAAAAGAGCGGTGGCGTAGTGATGCGCATGAGCCGCGCCAACATGGAGCTGAACCTATTGAGTCTGCTGTCCGATGGTATAATTTCAATGGCAGACCTCGACGGCTTTAGCGAGGATCTACGGGGAAGGCTTGCTTTCGTACTGCGGGATAGGATGGATTGAGCTCATGTCAACCATTGAGCAAACGCTTTTGTGCCTGCAAAAATCCGCTTTCCGCGCAAAGTTTCATTTGAGCGAAAAGGACAGACAGTACATAATGGACAAGGGCATGGGAACCATTCAGCGTCATGCTGCCGATTTCATCCAAACGCGGCTTGCGCCGGCGATCATCCCAAATGACGGCAAGCAAACGCCAATGCGTGGGCATCCGGTGTTTATTGCCCAGCATGCCTGCGCCTGCTGCTGTCGCAGTTGCTTAAACAAGTGGTATCATGTTCCGATAGGGCGTGAGCTGACGGAGGATGAGCAGAAACGCATCGTAAGGTTGCTGATGGCATGGATCGAGCGACAGCTTGCAATGGGTGCGAAATAGCGAGGAATTGAGGTGACAACTATGTCTACGATTGGAAATATTCTTTGGTTCCTATTTGGAGGATTGATCGGCGGGCTTGCCTGGGTACTGGCCGGCTGTCTCTGGTGCATCACGATCCTTGGCATTCCAATCGGGAAGCAGTGCTTCAAAATGGCCAAGCTGTCTCTAATGCCCTTCGAGGCAACGGTCGCGTAAAGCAATATTGTATGCGGCAGCTCCCACACGGCCTTTTTCTGATCCGCGAAAAAAGCAACAGCTCTAATGAGAACACTCTCAATCGATTGAGGAGGATAAGACATGGGAGAGATCATCAAGACGAACACCGCGATAGAAACTCAGCCCGGCGGCGATACGGGGCCTTTATTGGATATTACCCAGAGCCTCTTGGCGGATACAAGGATGGATCTAAACAGCAGAGGCGTGTTAAGCGTCCCTATGATATCTGTCCTTGCAGCAGTTGTCATTGAACTGCTGGTTTAATCACCTGAAAGGCTCAATTATGGTCAAAGGTTTGCCGTAGGTGTCTGCCCCTCGTTTTCCCATTCGAACAGTGCAGGAAGTGCGCGAGGCGCATAGTCGCGGGAGCGCGTTCCCACAATTCTGGGAGACGGGTCATTTTCTATGATCGATCCGGAGCCTGCTCCAGAATGTGGTCAAAAGGCCCTCTTTTTCTACATTTATTCTGAAGAGCTCTTTCGTTTATGTAGAAGGAGAACCGCATGATGGATCCGAAACTGGAGAATACTATCGGTGGAGGCGAAGAAAACCAAATGAGTGAAATAAAACTTGGTGAAGCGACCTATATTGTCCACCGATCCTATTCAGACGCCCAATCTGTTCCAGATTTGATTATAAGCCGACTGCTGAAAGAGAAGAACGGAAAATCTGCATTTGACGAAGGTACAGACGATGCCGTATAATGTCTTATAGTGGGTCGGTTCGTCGAAGGAGGTTAATGTGAGAACCGACATTCGCAGAATCGCATTTGCTTACCTGAGACTATCTAATGAAGAGGCTGCCGAGGGTGAATCCTCCAGCATCAAGAACCAGAGGATGATCATTCAAGACTATTGTGAACGGAATGAGATACTCCTGGTTCGCGTTTTTGTCGATGATGGTTGGTCCGGTGGTAACTTTGACCGTCCGGCATTCCAAGAGATGATTGCGCTTTTAGAGCAAGGCAAAGCAAATATCGTAATCACCAAAGACCTTTCGCGACTTGGCAGAGACATGCGAGAGGCCAGCTATTATGCTGAACAGTACTTTCCTGAGCATGGAATTCGTTATCTGACGGTAGCCGACAACTTCGATACCGAGCAGGAAAACGTCATGGCGCCTTTCCAGTTCGCCATGAATGAAGTCTACCTTCGTGACAGTTCAAGAAAAGTCAAGGAGGTTCTGAAAGCCAAGAGGGAGAAAGGCCTATATTGCGCATGTGCCCCCTACGGCTATGTGAAAGACCCCCGAAACAAGAATCGGCTGGTGCCGGATGAGGAAACGGCACCGATCATTCAGCGAATTTTTGAGGCTGCGGCGAACGGGGACTCGAGCCGGAAAATAGCTATGGATCTTAATAGCGACGGTATCATGCCGCCATTAAAGTATAAGGTCCTCTATAAAGGGAACTTCTCGGAAGATGGAGCAGCACGAGCGTCCGATTTATGGAATTATACGACTGTCAAGCGAATTCTTAAAAATCCAGTTTACTTGGGTCACACGCTCCTGGGAAAGTCCAAGAAAGTCAGCGTAAAGTCAAAGAAAAAACTGAACGTGCCAAAGGAACAATGGGCAGTCACAGAGAACACCCATGAACCGATCGTAACGCAGGAAGTATTCGATTTGGCTCAGTTCAATTTGGGCAAGGGCACCTTTGACTTTCGCCAATACGATCATGTCCGGCGGAGTATCTTCTCGGGGATTGCTTTTTGTGCGCAATGCGGGCACGCTTTGTGCTCGTGCGGAACTGTATATAAAGGTGAGCGAGAAAAGTACTGGTATCTCAGTTGCAATCGTCATCGCCCTGATATTACGGATCCCTGCGCTGGTGTCCGCATCAAGTATAGCGATATACTTGAGGTAGTTCGCCAAGACTTGAATTCGCTCATTTGTTTAAGCTCCGAAGAGAAAGAAACCGTAGCTCGAGAGGCTATGCAGCGTGCTGGTGCTGATAATCTGATTCAGGCCAAACAGCTCCAGCTCCAAAAGGCGAAGGCCCGTTTGGCTACCATCGATAAGGTTATAACGAAACTATATACGGACAATGCCGAGGGCAAAATTGATGACAGCCGTTTGGAACGGATGCTCTCTGAGCTCCAACGAGAGTCGATTGGCCTTGAAAAGACGATTGATTGTCTGAGCGTCGTTGATCCGGTAAATGAAACGCAGGAAAGCTATCGAGCGTTTTTTGAATTGACCAATAAGTACACGCACATCAAGGAATTGGATCGGGATACCTTGGTGACATTTGTCAGGCGGATAGAAGTTGGCCCCAAAGAATTGCCGGAAGGAATGCAGAAGGCTACGCACCGCAACCAGCCATTTCGGCAAAGCGTGCGAATCTTCTATAAGTTCATCGGTGAGCTGGAGGGCCCTTCGATGCGGGAGTTTCCTGCCGCAATAGACCTGTAGAACCACTTGTTGCTCCAATCATATCCTCCCTACACACCGGAGTGGAGCCTGTTTCACATTGCGATGCGCATGGCGCCTTTCCCCCCCCTCATCGTATCGTAAAGCATGCGTAAATGGGCATTTTAAGATGACCGGGGTACACCAAGGGAGGTTGGCGTCAACCTCAAGCAGGGCTACAACGGCGATCTCACCTCTCGCGAGGCCGGTTCCGTCGGCGGCCAGATGGTCAAGAAGATGAGTACCGTACGAACTGCGAACTATACCCGCGCGGATCGCACTGCGATCGGCCATGAGGTCGAGGTGCGGTACATAGCGGAATTGCTGGTGTGAGCGAGAGAGACGAGCGAACAGCTTAACGTTAAGGTCTAACACGAAAAGTTTTTCGTGTTAGACCTTAAAAACTTGTTGAATATCTGAACTCTTTTGGGTATACTAATAACTGTAAGGGGGCGATACGATGATCAACAGACCGGATTATATTGCGGCGATCGCGCCGTTTATCGATAAGCCGCTCGTCAAGATACTTGCCGGTATCCGCCGCTGCGGCAAATCTACGATCTTTGCGATGCTGAGAGAAGAGCTGCTGCGGCGCGGCGTAGGGGAGGAGCAGATCATCTGCAAGCGGTACACGGAGATGGATATTCCCGAGAACATCACCGCCAAGCAGATGTATGACGAGCTGACCGCGGCTATGTCGGGCAAGGGGCACTGTTACCTCCTGCTGGACGAGATTCAGGAGATCACCGGCTGGGAGAAGGCGGTCAACAGTCTGCTGGAACGTGCGGATGCCGACATCTATGTGACCGGCTCCAACTCCAAGCTCATGTCCAGCGAGATCTCCACCTATCTGACGGGCCGCTATGTGTCCGTTCCTGTTTATACGCTGTCGTTCAAGGAGTATCTGGACTTCAAGGCCGACAGCACCTTATCCCGCAGGGAACTGCTGGAGGAGTATATCCGCTTCGGCGCGTTTCCGATCATCGCGCTCAGCGAGTACGATGAGCAGAGCGCCTATCAGATCGTCAACGGCATTTACCACACCGTCGTCTCCCGCGATATTGTCAAGCGCCACCGCATCAACAAGCAGGATCTTTTTGACCGTGTGGTGAAGTATATCATCGAGAATATGGGCAAGACCTTCTCGGCAAACGCGATCTCCACCTTCCTCAAAAGCGAGCACCGCAAGGTCTCGGTGGAGAGCATCTACAACTATCTGCGCTGGCTGGAGCAGGCATTTATCATCTACCCCTGCGAACGCTACGACCTGCAAGGCAAGAGTATCCTGAAAACGCAGGAGAAGTATTACCTTGCCGATGTCTCGCTGAAATACGCGCTGCTGGGCTATAACCGCAAAATGCTGGACGGCGCGATGGAAAACATCGTGTTCCTCGAATTGAAGCGCCGCGGCTACGATGTCTTTATCGGCAAGAACGATGCAAAGGAGATCGACTTTGTCGCCACGCGCCGCGACGAGCGCATTTACGTGCAGGTCTGCGTCCAGATCCCCGAAGCGTCCGACCGCGAGGTGGGGAACCTGATGGAGCTCCGCGACCATTACCCCAAATATGTCGTCACGCTCAACGAAATGGATACCGGCATCGAAAACGGCATCAAGATCGTTCATCTTGCGGACTTTCTGCTCGCTGATGCGTGGTGATGCTCCAATTCCTCTACGTCAAACTACACAATCAAAAATAAAATCCATTGTCTATTCCGTCTATGCCTAAGTCATGTTTTTGCGGTTTTGCCCCAAAACAGGACTTGGGCATATATTTTTTTACGGAAAACTATGGTAGAAATAAGCTGAGACACCGGCATTCCCGCTGTCAGGCCGTCCCCCATTCCCGACGGCGGGAAAAGCAATTTTTTCATGGTTCCGCAGGAGCCGGAAAAGGAGGAAGACGACAAATGAAAAGACAAAATCACGAAGAAGTGTACACTTCTTCCACGAGGAGTTCTCCTCGTGGAAAGAGGCTCCTGTCGTGGCTGCTGAGCATGGTGATGCTGCTCTCGCTGCTGCCGGGCATGGAGCTTCATGCTCACGCCTTCTGGGACGATTACGATGACGGCTTCGATTGTCCCAATTGCGACCACTACCATTTTGGCAGCGAGTATATGTGTGACTGCCTGTTCTGCACCATTGACTGCAACTACGAGTGCTGGGTGGAGACCCATTGCAACGACTGCGGTGTGTGCTTTGGCGACACGCCCTACTGGTGCGAGGAGTGCTACAAGTGCGCGGAGTGCATGGAGGACACGCACTGCTCCACCTGCGCCAAGTGCTACATCGGCGAGGATGACCAGCTGTGCGGCGAATGCCATAAGGGCCCCTGCTGCTCCATCACCATCTGCGACACCTGCGGCTTCTGCGACGACTGCGCAACCGATAGCAGCGACCCGATGCACTGCTCGCTGTGCAACGCCTGCTTCGGTGCGGTGGACGAGTGCGTGGACGACGATGATACCGGCGTCGTCCACTGCATTGATTGCCACACGACCTGCGAGCAGTGCGAGGAATGCCTGCTGGCCAAGGAGAGCTGCGAGGAGTGCGGCCTGTGCAAGGAGTGCTGCGAGATCAACTCCGAGGACGGCGGCTGCCCGGACGGCGAGACCTGCGTGGAAAGCGCCGAGTGGGACGAGCACATCTGCCCGGGCTGCGACGGCTGGGTCGCGGATAAGGAGGACGAGGACGAGTTCTGCGAAACCTGCGAGCTGTGCAAGGAGTGCTGCGAGGGCAACTCCGACTGCTCCGAGGGAATGTGCGCAATGGACACGGACTATGCGGATCACTTCTGCGAGGACTGCGGCCTGTGCTTCCACGACAGCGACCCCTGCGAGGACGGCTGCGATCAGCGCTGCAAGGACTGCTGCCGGGATGCCGTGAGCGCGATGGGCTGCGATCATGACGACTGGTGCTTCAGCGACTCTGATTTTGAAGACCATCTGAAAGCGGAGCATTCCGGTGCCGGGCATACCCACATCGCTTCTTCCACCTGGTCAGCCGACGGAACGCAGCACTGGCATCCCTGCCGCTATTGCGACGGTGAAAAGATGAATGCTGCCAACCATGAATATGACGCCAAGGGCGTGTGCAAGGTCTGCGGCTACATCAGCGGCAGCGCCATCGTCATCACCCGCCAGCCGAGGGACGTCAAGTGCAAGACCTCTATCTACGACGATTATAACGAAGAGCCGAAAAACGGCCTGCTGTTCTATGAAAATAACCCGGTCACCTTCTCCGTCTCGGCAAAGAGCCTGAAGGGCGACGAGCTGACCTATCAGTGGTATCGGAAGGATAATGCGAATCCGACGGCGGCGCCCTACAAGCTGCCGGAGGATAGGTTTTACACGGGTGTGACGACCTCCACGCTGAAGATGCCGGTTTCCACCCAGGCCTGCCAGGAGGACTACTCCTACTTCTGCGTCATCGGCAGAAAGGGCGACCCTTCGGACACCATGAAAACGGCGGAGGCAAAGCTGACTGCCGCCCATGCCTACAGCTATCAGCAGGCAGGCGAGATCGTTTACACCGACGACGGCGAGAAAACGCCGGAATACAAGGTCACTTGGGTCGATAAGAATGGGGATACCCATAACGGTGCCGTAGGCGGTGTACGTAAAAGCGAGGGTCACAAGCTCCCGTGCCTGTTCGAAGCAGGCGAATACGAAGCGCATTATATGACCACCGGCTCCAAGGAGCGCATCTTCCCGCATAAGTTTAAGTATGAGATAAGTTATGACGCGGTGGGCGGCGGCAAGGTCGATGTGCTCTACTGCACCGTCTGCGACTATCCCCTTTATGTGAAGAGCCATGTCCATGATTACGGCTGGAACTGGGATTACACCGGCTTCGGCAGCATCTATGAATATACCTTCAACATCGGCGGCTCGACCAAAACGGTGGAGCAGCTCATCCTTGAGTCCGACTATGCCCACCCCGAAAAGTGCAAGGTTCCCGGATGCAAGGAGTTCATCATGGTTCCCCACAGCTGGGGCCGCTGGAATGTGGTTTTGTGTCCTGACACCACAGGCAGCAAAGGCGGCATGGAGGCCGAATGCAGCGTCTGCGAATACAAAGAGACGAAAAACATTGACGGCGATTGGACAAAGGACACCGCCCTTGTGACGGTGAAAAACGGCCGGGCAACCCGTATGATCGTCAAGCCCGGCGACAAGATCCGCCTTTACCCCGAGGAGAGAACCGATCAGAAGGCCATCGGCTGGAAGGTGGAGTATCTCCGCGAATACAACGATAGACCTAATGTTAGCAAGCAATGGAATACCAGCCAGGCGAAGACCCTGTTCAAGCTGGTGACCAACGACTCTGCCCTCGAGTGGGGCTGCACGATCCCGAAGTTCAGCGCCATGGGCGCACCCGGCGGCGGCCAATTCTTCTTTGAGCCGGTCTATGCTGCCTGTGACCACAGCGGCGGCACCACGGTGCTCAACGCGAAGCCGCAGGTCTGCGACCGCAAGGGCTACACCGGCGACACCGCCTGCGCAGACTGCGGCAAAGTCATCAGTGCCGGTTCGGATATTTACCCGCCCGCAAACGCCGGCCATACCGGCCCGCTGCAGCCGCTGTACTACTACGGCACGAACAACTCGGCCACCACGGACAAGACCCAGTCGGGCAAGCGCTATAACGCCAGCACGGGCGACTGCCGGCACCGCGCCTATGAGGGCGACTACCGCTGCACGGCCTGCGGCGGCACCGTAAAGGGCGAGACGGGTGAGTTCCGTCATAGCGGCCCCTTTGCATGGCGCGATGAAAGAGCGGCGACCTGCACCGGGAAGGGTTATTCCGGCAACCAGTATTGCGTAAAGTGCGACAAGATCGTGCAGAAGGGCGTCTCTACCCCGTCCCTCCACGAAATTGCCGGCAACTACCAGCTGATCCATGCGGTGAAGCCTACCTGCACCGCCGCGGGTTACAGCGGCGACTACCAGTGCACGGGCGACTGCGGACAGATCTTCCGCTACGGCCATGTGGTCAACAAGCTCGGCCATGACTGGGACGGCGGCAAATCGTACACACAGGGCAAGAGCAGCGGCATTCTCTACACCTGCCGGCGCGTCGGCTGCGGCGAGACGAAGTTCGTCAAGGGTAACTATGTCGGCGCCGTCGATCTGAAGGTCACCGCGCCAGCGCTGCGCGAAGCACCGAGCACAGCGGTGACTTCTGACAACGGCGGTGATAGCAACTTCACCGTGCAGAGCGTCAGCTGGAATCCTGTGGATACTGCTTTTGCGCCTTACGTCAAGTATACCGTCAGCGTTGCGCTGGAAGCGGCGGACGGCTATACCTTCGCAGGAAATTCCTGCAAGATCAACGGCGAGAATGCGGCCTTGAAGATTGATTCGGCCGATAAGACCACCGCGACGGCAGAGTACACCTTTGCCGCCCTGTCTGATGCAGAGGCAGAAAAGTACCAGCTGGATCTCTTGGATTGCAGCGCATGGTACATGGACGGCGATGACAAGGTGGTATCCGCGGAAGAGGACTTCTATGTTCCTGCCGGCGCGACCGTCCATCTGGTGGCAGACAGCAGCTTTGGCTTCTGCCGCTGGGTGCGCGTGGACAAAGTAGACGATACCATGCTGATTCGCGATTCCCGCAGCCTGACCGATGCAACGCTGGTCATGCCGGAAGAGAACTGCGAGGTCGGCCCTGAGAACCATGAGTTTACACAGGAGGATACAGCGAATCCTGCCGCGCTGGTGCGTCCCGCAACCTGTACGGAGAAGGGCGTCTACTATCTCTCCTGCTCTCACACGGGCTGCGATGCGGTCGATCACAACCAGACCTTTACGACTTCCGCGCCGGGGCACGATTTTGACGGCGCGTGGCTGATGAGCGAGAGCGATCACTGGCGGCTCTGCCAGCGGTGCTTCGCTGAAATGAGCGAGCACGCTACGCATGTCTATGCCACTGATCCCGAGAGCGGGACACCGAACAACACCTGCACCACCTGCGGCTATCAGGACGCAGAAGACTGCAAACATGAAAAAACGAAGACGGTCAACGCGAAGGATCCCACCTGCCTGGATAAGGGCTACACCGGCGATACGGTCTGCGCGGTCTGCGGTGTGTTGGTTGAGCCGCCCGGAACGATCATCGATGCTCCCGGCCATCAGTTTGGCGGGGAGTATGAGGAGTATACGGAGGATCGGGAGCACTATCACGGCATGCGGTGCACCAGACCCGGCTGCGGCCTGTGGTATGAATTGGAACCCCACGATTTCCGCCAGCCGACCGTGTCGTCTGCGCCGGAGTGCTATCTCTGCGGCTACCAGAAAGTGGGCGGCGAGATCGTGCGCTATCGCGTGACGTTCTTCTCCGACGGGGAGTACTGCGACGAGCGTCAAACGGGTAAAGGCGGCGTGCTGAGCGATGTACCCGAAGCGCCGCAAAAGAGCGGCTACCGCTTCCTCGGCTGGTATCTGGCAGACGGCACAGAGGTCACAACGAGCACAGTGTTCGGCAGTGACGCCACCGCCACGGCAAAGTGGAAGAAGATCCGCAGCACCGGCACCGCTGTTAGCGCCACCACCTATCCCATCACCGTGATGGACAGCAAGAACGGCGATGTGACCGCGAGCCACAAGACTGCCTCTAAGGGCACGACCATCACCCTGACGGTCGATCCCGATAAGGGCTATCTGCTCGATACCCTCACCGTTCTGGACGGCAAGGACAAGGAGATCAAGCTGACTGAGAAGAACGGCAAGTATACCTTCACCATGCCCGACAGCAAGGTCATCGTGGAGGCCACGTTCAAGACTGAGCAGTCCACCGGTAACAACCCCTTCACCGATGTTCCCGCGGGCGCTTACTATGAGGACGCCGTTGTCTGGGCGGTCGGCAGGAACATCACCACCGGCATGAGCGCTGCGGCCTTCGACCCGAACGGCAGCTGCACCCGCGCGCAGATCGTCACGTTCCTTTGGCGTGCGGCTGGTTCTCCCGAGCCGAAGACCATGAAGGGCTTTGACGATGTGGCGCCCAACGCTTACTACGCCAAGGCCGTGGCGTGGGCCGTTGAAAACGGCATCACCACCGGCACGAGCGCAAGCAAGTTCAGCCCGAACGATCCCTGCACGAGAACGCAGGCTGTGACGTTCCTCTTCCGCTATGCGGCGGCGAACGGCATGGAGGCTGTGACGATGCAGGAGCTGCTCTCCGGCTATGCAGACGCCGCGTCTGTTCCCAGCTACGCTGTGTCTGCGATGAACTGGGCGCTTGCTGCGGGGATCTTGCAGGGTGACGGCGTGAAACTGATGCCGAACGCCACCTGCACGAGAGCACAGATCGTGACCTTCCTGTACCGCGCGATGAAGTAATCCCTTCGCAGGAATATGATCGACCTGAGCAAAGAAAATAGAAACGCAGATAGACCCATTGCTGCGATTTAAGAAAAGAGCAGTGCCCTTACACGATTTGCTCGTGTAAGGGCACTGTTTTCCTGCGTTTTCAGCAGGGACATCAGCGAATGGATCAGGAGGTTTAAGGCCATACTACTACTGCGAAACGGAGGAATTCTATGGCAGTAAAAATGAGCAGGACCATAGCCCCGGAACAGCAGAGAAAGGCGGCCTTTGAGGAAGCGTGGCTGAAATACTACAACAATGTGCTGTTCGAGAAGGGACTGATCACAGAGCGGGAGCGCAACCTGATGATCAACAAGATCAATGCCAGGACCGCAAGGAGTCTGTCGAGATAAACGCAGTGCAGGAGGCCTATGTGTTTCGTGGGCCTCTTGCTTTTCTTTTTCAGCTCATGTATAATACAGATGATGATTTTGCGAAACTTAGGAGAACGATATGGATATACACACCGTGCGGCAGCAGCTTCGCACAAAAAGCCTCTATGACATTCCGCTGCGGGTGACGTATTATGCCCGCGTGTCCTCTGAATCGGATGAACAGCGAAACTCGCTGGAAAACCAGATTCGCTACTATGAAGATTTGATCCGCAAAAATAACGCCTGGACATTCGTGCCTGGCTACATCGACGAGGGACTTTCCGGCATCTCCACCAAGCACCGCGAGAACTTCAACCGCATGGTGGACGACGCACAGTTCGATAAATTCGATCTGATCATCACGAAGGAGATCTCCCGTTTTGCCAGAAACACGCTCGACTCGATCCAATACACCAGACAGCTTCTGAGCGATGGCGTGGGAGTCTTTTTCCAGAATGACAACATCAACACGCTGGACGAGGATTCTGAGCTTCGCCTTTCCATCATGTCCTCCATCGCGCAGGACGAGCTGCGCAAGCTCTCCTCCCGCGTGAAGTTCGGGCATCAGCAGGCCATCAGGCAAAACGTGGTGCTGGGCAACAGCCGGATCTTCGGCTATCGGAAGGACCAGAAGCGGCTGGTGATCGACGAAACGGAAGCCCCGATGGTGAGAGAACTGTTTGAGCGCTACGCTACCGACCGGTATTCCATGAAGCAGCTGGAAACGCTCTTTTGGGAAAAGGGGTATCGCAACCTCAACGGCAACAAGATCGCGCACTCCACCATGTCGGGCATGATCTCCAACCCCAAGTACAAAGGCTACTACGTGGGCAACAAGGTCAAGGTGGTGGATATGTTCACCAAGAAGCAGAAATTCCTTCCGCCGGAGGAATGGGTGATGTTCAAGGACGAGACCGGCGAGATCGTACCGGCGATCGTCAGCGAAGAGCTATGGAACAAAGCAAACGAGATCCTCAAGCGCCGCAGCGAGGATGTAAAGAACCGTCAGGGCATCTGCAACCACGCAAACCTCCTGACCGGAAAGCTCTGGTGTACGCATTGCGGCCAGCCCTACTATCGGCGGGAATCCAAAGACCGAAGCGGCAGGAAGAACAGCAAATGGCTTTGCTCCGGCAAGATCAAAAACGGCGCGGACTCCTGCGCCTCGTTTGCGATCTATGAAGAAGAGATCAAGCCTGTGCTCTACGAAGTGTTCCGCGACACCAAAGCCGACGCCGACGCCATGATCGCAGAGTATGTGAGGCTGTACAACGAACTGACGAGAAACGGCGCGCTGCCGCAGAAAATCGAGGAGCAGCAGAAGATCATTGATCTTGCCAACCGGAAGAAAAATAAGCTCTTGCAGCTGATTGCAGACGACAGCGTGACCCATGCCGACTTCAAGTCCATGACCGCCGCCTGCAACGAGGAGATCCAGGCGGCAGAGGCGGAGATCGCAGAATTGGAGCGGGATGCCTTAGAGGGGGAGGAATTCCGCAAAAAGATCGAGGAGATCCGGAAGGTGCTTGCCAACGCCCAGCGGGACGCGGCAAGCGGGATCATCACCAAGGAGTTCGTGGACAAGTATATCGACAAGATCTTTGTCACTCCCACAGAGGACGATACGCTCCTGCTCCAGATCAAGATCTTCACCGGCGAAACCACGGAAAAATACCTGCGGAAGTTCAAAAGTCGCGCGGGTATCATCACCGGGGATATGGCCGAACAGGGCAAAAAACAAGGAGATACAATACCCTTGGAAGAAGCGGTTCCTGCGGGTCACATGTTCAAGAAGATGATCGAGAGCTACGAGAAGAACCTGTAAACAAAGATAAGCTTCACAAATAGCGAAAGAGGGCGCGGCCAACAGGCCGCGCCTTTTTGCGTTCAACAGAAGATGGCACGCTCGCTCCGCGCGGGCGCTTGCCGCTTACCCGCGCGGAGGAGACAAAAGGGCAGGGGGGTTGCCGCCCTTGCAGACATTTTGCGCAGAATATCGGCAAAAATACATTGTTGCATTTTTGGAGAATATGATATACTATTTTTATATGTGTGCATGCGCTGTGCTGAGAGCGGGAGCCATGCGCGGGAAAGCGGCGAACCGCAGCGGGCGGCCTGCCGGAATATGCAGGGGAGATGTCCGTATGCGCGCATGGGAGCACTTCAAAACCATCACACGTCACCGCCGTCTGGTGCGGCGGTACTGTTTTCGCCTCGGCCTGTATGCACAGGGAATACGGCACGATCTGAGCAAATACAGCCCCGCGGAATTCTTCCGCGGCGTCAAGTATTATCAGGGGTATCGCAGCCCGAACGACGCCGAGCGCCGCGAGAACGGCGTGAGCCTTGCCTGGCTCCATCACAAGGGGCGCAACCGCCACCACTTTGAATATTGGATCGACTACTGCATCGGCGAGGACGGCAAGGTCTATATGGGCGGGTGCAAAATGCCGCTCAAATATGTGGCAGAGATGTTTTGCGACCGCATCGCCGCCTGTAAGATCTATCAGGGCGAGCAATATACCGACGCCTCAGCCTACGACTACTACGAACGCTCGCGCGGTCATATCCTGATCCACCCCGAAACGGGCGAACTGATCGGCGAAATGCTGCGCGTACTGAAAGAAGAGGGCGAGGACGCGGCATTTTCCTATGTGCGCGGTCTTTTGCGCGAAGAAAAGCAAAAATCGACAAAATGAGAGTTTTGTCAGATGCTTGCTTGCAATCTCCTGTATTTAAGAGTAAAATATTCTCATTATTTATTTTTGACAGAGGACGGACAAGAACCAATGACTCATCCCTATAAGACGCGCGAGGGCGGCGCTACTGTAACGATATTTGTGCCTTATGACTGCCGGAACCACTGCCCCTTCTGCGTGAACAAGCAGGAGTACGCCCATGCTGAGGGGTTCAGCGTTGAGGCGATCCTTGAGAGCATCGCCGTGATGAATGAGATCACGCCGTACTGCGACTTTGTATTTACCGGCGGCGAGCCGTTTGCCAACCTGAAGGCACTCCAGCGCATGCTCGACGCGATTCCCACCACGCATAAGGTGTATATCAACACGACCTTCCCCGTGCAGCCCGGATGCAGCGCAGAAGAGATGCTCGCCTTCACCGAGCGCAACCGCGACAAGATCACCTGCATCAACATTTCCCGTCATCTGACGAAGTACGTTGAAGAATCGCCCGATGAGATCGTTGCCCGCATCGCAACGCCCAAGCGCGTGAACTGCGTGCTGTACATGGATTATCCTGCCGATGAGCTGACCGATTACGCCGAGCGCTGGCGCAAGTATAATATCCCCGTGCAGTTCCGCTACGACTATACCGAGACCACGCCCGAAAACCTCTATCAGGAAGAGGGCGACAAGATCCTCGCGGATCTCAAAAAGCGCTTTGTCTACAAGGGACTTGACGGCTGCCGCATGCGCAACGGCTATCATTTCGACTACAAGGGTCTGCACATGACCTATCATAAAACGCTGCCCTACTCCACCATTGTGGAAACGGGCGATGATGGTGTGACCTATGATATCCTCTACGATATTCTCATCAAGCAGACCGGCGAGATCCACTCCGACTGGACGGGCGTGAAGCTCGACGTGGACGCATACCGCAAGGCCGTCTACGAGCCGTATGACCTGCGTGTGCTTGAGGGGACGGTCGACTTTTAAGGGAAAGGCGGCAAAAGACGATGCACTATCAGGCAGCTGTCATCACCGTCAGCGACCGCGCGTCTGCGGGCGTGTACGAAGATAAGAGTGGCCCCGCTGTGACCCAAATACTGAAAGAGGCGGGCTGCGACGTTGTGTACACCTCCATCGTGCCGGACGAAAAAGAGCAGATCAGCGCGGAGCTGATCCGCTGCGCGGACGAGAAGCACTGCGACTTGATCGTCACAAGCGGCGGCACGGGGCTTTCCCCGCGCGATGTGACGCCCGAGGCAACGCGCGCCGTGCTCGAGCGCGAGATCCCCGCGATCCCACAGGCGATGCTCTATTTTAGCCTGTCGATCACGCCGCACGCCATGCTCTCCCGCGCCGCAGCGGGAAGCAGAGGGAAGAGCCTCATTGTGAATCTGCCGGGATCTGAAAAGGCTGCGCGCGAAAACCTGAGCGCCGTCCTCGGCGCACTCAGCCACGGGCTCAAGATGCTTGCCGGCGAAGGCCACTGAGCAGCAAATGAAGAAAAATGTCCCCGCGTTTCAAAAAACGCGGGGACATTTTTGCTGTTTATCGGAAAGATCCTTGTGCCGAAGAGAGATCCGTCACCCCTGATACCCCAGCGCGGCAGAGAGCATCTGCCCCGCGGCGACAACGGCGCGCTCGGCGTGCGCGAATTCATCCGAGTGCACGGAGCGGAACATGCCGAGCACGCTGACGACATACTTGAGCGTGCCGCCGCCGGTGAAGACCGGCGCGGAAATGGAGCGCAGGCCAATTTTATATTCGCCGTTTTCCACGGCAAAGCCTGCCTCCCGGCAGGCGGGCAGGGACGCGAGCAGCGCAGCTGCGTCTGTTTCTGTGTGGGGCGTGAAGGGTGTGAGCGGTGCTGCACGGGAGAGGAGCTTGGCAGCCTCGCTTTCACTCATGTGGGCGAGGACGATCTTCCCCTGCGAGGTGCAGTGCAGCGGCAGGCGCGCACCGGGCGCGGAGACGACGCGCAGGCTGTCGCGCCCCTCCGCCTGATCAAGCGCGACAATGTGTCCGTTTTCGTAAGTGGAGAGCATCGCAGAGCCGCCGGTCTCGTCGACCAGGTGCGCAAGGTAGGGCCGCGCGAGCGAAGAGACGTTCCAGAAGGCGCTGGCGCGGCAGCCGTATTCAAAAAGCCGCAGGCCAAGGGCGTATTTCCCATCGGCGTGCTGCGTGATGACATCGTGATCCCGCATGGTGGTCAAAAGGCCGAAGGCCGTGCTTTTGGGCAGTCCTGCGCGGCTGCTGATGTCGGTGAGCGTCATCGGCTCGCCCGCATCGCTCAGCAGCTGCAGCAGCTCCATTGCCTTGGCAACGGAGCGGATCGTGTTGCCGTCTGCCATAAGTGTCCCTCCTGAATGCTTTTTCTTCTTTTTCATTTTAAAAAATCAGACGGTAAAAGTCAATAATGCGACAATAACAAATCGTTATCCGACAATGCCGAACAGCAAGATTGCAAGCAAGCGTTATTTTTGGTAAAATATCATGCAATCAACATGGTGAAGGGAGGCGGTTTTTGTGGTGGACAGCTACGCAAGAGCCATTACCTATCTGCGCATCAGCATCACAGACCGCTGCAACTACCGCTGCCGCTACTGCATGCCGGACGCCGGCATTGAAAAATGTGCGCACGGAGATATCTGCTCGCTCGAAGAGCTGCGCGACATGGCAGCGGCGGCTGTGCGCTGCGGTGTTCGCAAGATCCGCGTTACGGGCGGCGAGCCGCTCGTGCGGCGCGGCGCGGTCGATTTCTGCCGAATGCTTTCGGAAATTCCGGGCGTTGAAGAGCTGTGCGTCACGACGAACGGCAGTCTGCTTGCAGAGCAGGCAGCAGCGCTGCGCGAAGCGGGCGTCACGCACCTCAACATCAGCCTCGACACGCTGAAAGAGGGGCGCTTTCGCGCCATCACGCGCCTTGGCACGCTTTCTGACGTCCTGTGGGGCATCGAGGCGGCCGAGCGCGCAGGTTTTGAGAAAATCAAACTCAACTGCGTGCTGCTCGGCGGCGTCAACGACGATGAGATCGCCGATTTTGCCGCGCTGACGCGCGCGCACGACTGGCAGGTGCGCTTCATCGAGCGCATGCCGATGGGCTGCGGCAGGGACTTTGGCGCCTATCTCCCTGCGCAGGCGGTTTTGGAGCGCTGTCCGGAGTTGGAGGCCATTTCGCACGACGGCGTGGCCGCGTGCTACCGCTTCCCCGGCGCAAAGGGAACAGTCGGGCTAATCGCCCCGATGAGCCACGCCTTTTGCAGCGAATGCAGCCGCGTGCGCATCACGGCGGACGGAAAATTGAAGCCCTGCCTGCATTCGGCTGCGGAACTTTCGCTGCGCGGCCTTTCGGGTGACGAATTGAAAGCGGCGATCCGCCGCGGCATTCTGATGAAGCCGGAGCGCCACCACATGGACAAGACCGGAGAAACGGAAGCGCAGCGCGGCATGTTTGCGATTGGAGGGTGAAAGCACATGGAACTGACGCATTTTAACGAACAGGGACGCGCCCGCATGGTGGACGTGAGCGAAAAGGCGCAGACCTTCCGCGTCGCGCGCGCCGAGGCAACGGTGCGCATGGCAAAAACAACGATGGACAAGATCAAAGAAGGCGCCATCGGCAAGGGCGACGTGCTGGCGGTCGCGCAGGTCGCGGGCATTATGGCCGCGAAGAAGAACAGCGAGCTGATCCCAATGTGCCACCCGCTGTTGCTGACAAAGGTGGACATCTCATTTTCAATCGAGGATACCGCGCTGCATATCCTGAGCGAGGTGCGCTGCCGCGGCGAAACAGGCGTTGAAATGGAAGCGCTCACGGCGGTGAGCGTCGCGGCGCTCACGGTGTACGATATGTGCAAGGCCGTGCAGCGCGATATGAGGATCGACAACGTTCATCTTCTCTATAAAGAGGGCGGGAAGAGTGGCGTTTATGAAGCGGAGGAATGATAAAATGGCTCATGTAACGGCTGTGAACATCAGCGAGAAAAAGGGCGTGCGCAAGCACGAAGTGCCCTATATCGACGTAAAGTGTCATCACGGCATTGTGGGTGATGCCCACGCGGGCGACTGGCACCGCCAGATCAGCCTCCTTGCCGACGAGAGCGTGGACACGATGCGTGAGGCCTGCCCCATCGAACTGGACGCGGGCATTTTTGCAGAAAACATCAATACGCGCGGCATTGCGCTCAAGACGCTGCCCATCGGCACGCGCCTGCGCGTGGGCGAAACGGAACTTGAGGTCACGCAGATCGGCAAGCAGTGCCACAACGACTGCGAGATCAAGAAGGCGACGGGCAAGTGCGTGATGCCGACCGAGGGCATCTTCGCCGTCGTGATCAAAGAGGGCCGCATTCGCCCCGGTGACGAGATCGAGGTGCTGAAATGAAACTCATCAAAACTGAGAATGCGGTGGGTCATGTGCTCTGCCACGACCTGACGCAGATCATCAAGGATCAGTATAAGGACGCGCGCTTCCGCAAGGGCCATGTCGTGACGGAGGAGGACATCCCCGTGCTGCTCAGCATGGGCAAGGAGCACCTCTACGTCTGGGAGATGACAAGCGGCATGGTGCACGAAAACGACGCGGCGGAGCGGCTTCTGGCCCTCTGCGGGCAGGAGAACATGATCCGCAGCGAGGTAAAAGAGGGCAAGATCGAGCTGAAAGCCGCCTGCGACGGCGTGTTTTTAGTCGATTCTGCGCGCCTTGTCGCCGTGAACAGTCAGGACGAGGTGATGATTGCCACGCGCAAGGGCGGCACAGCCGTGCGCGAAGGCGACAAGCTCGCGGGCATGCGCGTCATCCCGCTCGTCATCGAGGAGGAAAAGCTCCAAAGAGCCGAAACGGCGGCGGGAAAAGAGCCGCTGCTCGCGCTCAGACCCTTCGTGCGAAAGACTGCCTGCATCGTTGCTACCGGCAGCGAGGTGAAAAAGGGTCTCATTCAGGATACCTTCACGCCCGTTGTCATCGACAAGCTCAAGACCTACGGCATCGAAACGCTCGAGGTCATCTACTCCGGCGACGGGGTGGAGAACGTGCGCGACGCGGTGCTCGCCATGCGCGGGAAAAAGCCCGACATGATCCTCTGCACGGGAGGCATGAGCGTCGACCCCGACGACAACACGCCGGGCGGCATCCGCGCCGCGGGCGCGAACATCATCGCCTACGGCGCGCCGGTCCTGCCGGGGGCTATGTTCCTGCTTGGTTATTTTGACGACGGTATGCCCGTCATGGGTCTGCCCGGCTGCGTGATGTACGCGGGCGCGACGGTCTTCGACCTCATTTTGCCGCGCGTTGCGGCCGATGTGCCTGTCACGCGCGCAGACATTGCCGCGCTCGGCGAGGGGGGGCTGTGCCTTGGCTGCAAGCCCTGCCGCTATCCCATGTGCCCGTTTGGAAAATAAAATCTCGCGCTTGCGGGCGCGACATTTTGGATCATCGCTATCTATTTGAAGAATAGCGAAAACAAATTCTGAAAGGAAGTACCCTAATATGAAAAAACCGTTGTCTCTGCTCCTTGCCCTTTCGCTTGTGCTTGCCCTGACTGGCTGCGGCAGCAAGAATGCCGGCGCGAACACTGACGGCGATGCCCAGAACGGTGAAAACACCGAGAGCGTTGATCTCATTGTCTTCGCCGCCGCCTCCATGACCGAGACTCTGACGGAGATCGCCGAGATGTACAAGGAAGTTGCCCCCAACGTCAACATCACCTACAACTTTGACTCCTCGGGCAAGCTCCTCACCCAGATCAGCG
>OJKY01000557.1_pt1 | contig 29170 bp, 32 predicted proteins | sample 1596571 | NCBI WGS metagenome assembly OJKY01 (sample SAMEA4350170, study PRJEB24818) | metagenome | biome: human; feature: gut; material: faeces | place: Denmark | collected 2013-09 | reverse complement strand
TTCCCCCGTTTTGGCTGCCAAACCTTATTTGCGGGGGAATACCTAAAGATACAAAAAAGCCAGCTAATTCGCAACACTTTGTGTATGAATTAGTTGGCTAATTTTATATTATTTACTGAATGTCCCTATAGTGACAGTCGCTATTGTTGTATATAAAGTTCAATACCTGTAGTTTAACGAATGCTTACAGTAAATGTCCCTAAACAGAAGCCAGTTATAAGAAGGAACTTACAACTGAATCCTGTTCCCATTCACACAAAATTTTAGATAGTGTCAGCTAGGAAAAATAAAAGTGACCAAAGAAAATCTCAATCGTTTGTTCCTAAAACATTCTCTGGCATATCATGATTGCCGACAATAAAATAATACTGAACACCTGTTTCTATGTCTTTAGCATTCATGGTGGCAGGAGAGATTTCCCTTGTTTTCATACTTTCAATCTGTTCTTGCCAATCCCATCCTAATAGTATCTTTAAAGCAAAAAAGGTTTTTTCACTTGTACCTGTCAGATCATATTTATATACAGATTTATTATCAAATTTCTCATTGAAGATTAATTCCATATACGGGACATTATTCTCTACAACAAAATTATAATAGCCTGTCTGTTTCAAGTCTTTATCTTCATCGTACAAATAGAAACTTTTTGATTTGTTGTTAATGAGGAAAAATTCATCCCCTTCATTGTATGGCGATTGCATGGGATTGGCAAGTACTAAATTTAGATAGTTATCAACAATCTTTATTCTCAGTTCTACAGTCTCATTTACAATATTATCATGGACTTTTACTATTGTTTCTCCAGTCTGTTTGGGGTGAATCTCTAAATTACCCATACCAATGGGGCTTGATAAATCTACCATAGCTTCTAATATTTCCGGATTGTTTACTTCTATCGTGTAGTCCCGGTTTCCTCCTCTTATCATGATATTCTTTGCCCCCGTTAAAGGACGTTCGTAATAGTTTTTTTCAAATGACAGGTGAAATATCTGTTTGTCATTATCGGTATCTTCTTCACAACTGATAAAGGTTAATGTAAATAGGAATAACATCAGTATTCCAAATAAATTCTTTGTTTTCATGTTACTTTGATTTATAGTTTATAGCTCTGTATTTACTTTTATTTTTCCGAAAGTCTTTTGTTCGTCACGTACCCGGCATAATTCCCGATGCGCTTTTTCCTTATACTCCTCAAGAACTTTGATTTTGTTATGAAAAATAAATTCGACTAAACTATCAAGGGCTATATTAAACATTACCAATGTAGCTATTATAATTGACTTATCATTATATTTATAAAATAAAACAATTATTATCAACTTCTTATCTTTTTCACTTCACGAGAATGACATCATCGAGGTTTGTGGTATATTGTTTGCTGATGTGTTCACATTTAAGGTGATACGGCTTATCACATGATTGCATTGATTCGATCCAAATGAACTATACGCCTTCATGCTTTGATATATGGTGTTTTCTATAAAGATGTCTCTGACAGCCTGAAGCAGTTTCTCTTTTTCGAATTTCTTCAATTTACCCGGGTATTTTAAGTTCTTTAAAAAGTCTATGAATGAAAGGGCTAAATATTTAAAACATTCTTCTTTCGTAGTCAACTTAAAATAACCTTCGAAATCCACCACAAAATCTGCTGTAAGACATTTATACATTCTTACCTCAGGAGTTACAGAACCTCTATATTTCAGAGTTTTATCTTCATAGTATTTAGGACGATGTGCTTGAAAGAATTTACTGAACTTAGGTGACAAGCATATAAGCCTTATACTTATTGTTTCCACTAAATCAGAGTTAAACCCAAGTAACCCCTTTGATAGTACGCTCTTAAATGCATAGAGAGTATCATCATAGAAGCTAAAACTTGAAAGCTCCCTGGAAGTTACTATTCCTAATACTATTTCCATATTTTATTTATCAATTTGATTCAGAAACATACAAATATAGTTTTTATAATTGATTTGGAATTATAGAGATGAATTAAATAAGCCACCATCGACAGTTTTTCTCACTTTACGAGAATAATAGTGGTGTATTGTTTGCTCCGGTTTATTTTTTCAAAGAGATTGGTCTGGATGGCAAAGTGGGAATTATGTTCCATACAATTACTACGGCTTTCTTATAGAGTTACCCGTCCTCTTTGCGGAAATTTATACGGAGTGCCCGGACTGCGGTACAGAGCTTCAGGTTTTTGAAAAAAAAACCTTGATTCTAGATATACTGAATAAAAACATTATCGAGAACCTTTAGGCATAATACCTTCAGGTTCTCCAACTTTTCTATTTTCCTTTCATTTTTCTTGTTCTGTTAAAATCTCTATCAGTTTATATCTGACATTGCTATCATCTGCAGGAGGATTTGCTAAGGTTGTTTTTTCAACCTTAAGAGTGTATTCAATCCCTTTCTTATAAACAAATCCGTCTATACCACTGAAAGGAAGTTTTGAATAGCTTGCATTTCCTTCTTCTTTAACGAGCATACACTCTATAGGAGCTTCACTCCCCCAGGGTATATAAGTATCTGTTTTCGCAGAGACATACATTTTTACAATTTCTACTTTGTCTGTCAGATCATCTTTTTTATCACAACTGATAAAAGTAACAGTAAACAGGAATAACATCAGTATCCCAAATAAATTCTTTGTCTTCATATTATTTTGATTTTTGAGTTTATAGTTCTGTATTTACTCTTATTTTTATTGTATGGAAATCTATGAGGAGTGTCCTGACTACGGTACTGACAAATTCCTGAAGATTGTCAGTTGGTACTTTTTAATCCTCAAAATAGACTTGTGCTATCTGTCCGAATTGAGATATTTTACATATATCTGTAAAATCCCCAAAGATAGAAGATGCACCCTTTGCCTAGGTATATGATACGGTTCCAGTTGATCCTGTGCCATCCGCCTAAACAGAATGATATATTCCATTCTTTTTATTAGTAAGATTGGAAATAGTGTCATTCCTAACTCCATCATAATAACCTTTTTTTCTATGTAAGCATATAGCGTTGTAGAAATAAGAGGGTATTTATGTCTTTAATGTTATCTTCATTTCTTATGACCGATTAGAATATTTATCTATAAAAGGAATAGCTTCTGCTAATTCTATAATGTTACAAATATAAATAATAATTATGACAATCATCGTAATTATTGTATTTTTGTTTAGTCTTGAATAAATTCATATTTTTGAAACAAGTTTTAAAATTATTCATTATGAAGAATTATGACATAGAAAGAATACTAAAACCAGCTTTTAAATTGTTCCTGACTTATAATTATGAAGCTGTAACTACAGCTAAATTGGAAGAAGAAACAGGCTTAACCAGAGGAGCTATTTTTTTCAAACATAAGAATAAAGAATCTTTATTCAAAGCTGTAGTTGATAAATATGTATTAGAGTTCAAACCAGGATTTACAGAATTTGAAGAAATCAACAGTTTAAAAGATTTTATTGATACTTTTTTATTGGATATTGAAAGGCGAATGAACGAAATGTATTCATTGGGAATACCAGATGTTCATAGAGGGTATTTTAACCTTTTGTATCAAGCACTCAAATATTATCCGGGTTCTGATGTGATGATTTCGCAAATGTTTGATAAAGGTGTACAGATATGGGAAAATATAATAAGCAAAGCAAAAGGATCCGGAGAAATAAAGCCGACTTGCGATGTGCATAGTACAGCTTTAAAATTCCGCTATGGTTACTCTGGTATGTCTTTCGAGTATAGTTTTAATAAGGGATTGGATATAAACAAATTAAGAGAGTTATTTAGCAAATATTATGAAGAGATAAAGAATGAATAATTTCCTTAGTTATAAATTATCTAATATCTCATTTTATCTGGATATATGGTTGTAGAAATGTTTAATCTTGTTTTTTATGGTCTCACGAATAGAGAGTATCCATATAGTTTGGATATCTCGTAAAAGTCGGATAAATATCCTCTTTCACGAGCTCCTTGTATAACAATAGGGTTCATATTTCGCCAATCGAAATGTGAAAGGTCATATTCCCATAATAGAACAATCTAGCAGCTCGGATTTCTTCTTCAGGTGTGAACTTAATATTGCCAACCTGCTGAGTAATGGTATTATCTAATCTGCTCGCCCTGTTACAATTTAGTCTGTTCTTATTGAAAAAAATTCCGCAGACGAAGCTGTCCATATGACAACTTCGTCTGCGGGACAGTGTATTATCGGAAAAACTATTCTTTTTTAGCCTTTTTGCTCTTTGTGGGATAGGGCAGATTGGCGGCTTCATTTCCCATCTTTTCAAGATATGCATCGTACATGTCCAGAATCCAAGAATCGTTCTCTTCCGCTTCTTTATTGTGAATTTTTCCTTCCGGTCCCTTAAACCATTTTTTACAGAATTTCTGCAATCCTGGATATTTGTTTTTTATCAGTCGTGAATTTACCAGCATGTAAGTGTACACTATTCCTTCCGGATCGTTATGGAAACGAACGCCGTATTGGGTCTGGAGGGATCTGCCCATATTGTTAACTCCTGTAGCAACCCAGATATTCCATTTATAGGTAGTGGCGTTTTTCCCCACTTTGTTCACGCAAATTAACCGCTGCATGGTATTTTTACGGCTTACGATAGTCGGATAAGCAAGTGTATGTGACTCCCAACGCTGACCATCTGGGTAATCTTCACTCACTTCAGTATAATCGATGCACATTACGTCTTCCGCGGTATATTTCACAGGATCTTTACCATCGGGGGTCTTTGACATCGTGAATGAAAAGTTTTCCTTCTTGAACAATGATTTCTCGGCTTGCCACCCCCACTTCAGATAGCCTTCGACTTTTTCGCTGGATTTAAGGGTTACAATCACATGCCGACTTTCATCGTCATCAGATTCTTTGGCACTTGCTGTCTGGAAGGTACAGAAAGCAGCCATCATAATAAGTAGAAATGATAATAAATAGTGTTTCATAATATGTGTGATTAAAATACGTTATTTGCCTAGTTTGTAGTTCTCGAGCATCAATAGTGTTTTATCTCGTCGAGTTTTTGAGTTGAGGATAGCATCGGCCATGTTCGGATCATCACTGACATACTCGGCCACTTTTTCCCGGAATTTGTTGTTCGCCTTACCGGAAATCTTTCCAACCGGAACAAAATCATCTTCTCCTGTCTTTTTCAGGCAAAAAGCGGTTTTTGAATGAAATAGAGGCCTTTGTTTTCGTAGGATCTGGATACCACCATTTGCACCGATTCCATATCCTTTTGCAGAATAAACTCCCACACTAATTTGGGGTGTTTCGAAGTATATCCACAGCCAGCCAAGGCTTTCGGACGGGACAAACTTGCGGATGTGTTCTGGTGTAGCGGGATGCCAAGCAATGATGGAGTCAATTTGGTCGGCCTTGAACCTTTCCTTAACTTCATTTTTGCGGTATGCATTTCGGAGGAAGATTGCATCGCCTGAGCGTTTTGGAAGCCGAATTCTATCTGTCTCTGAACATTCGATGATGGAACCGTTTTTCATGTAAATACGGCCCGAAACAAAAGAGAAGGCATTTACCGTTGATATAGATGAAAGGAACAAGAATATCAGCAACAAGGACTTGATAACAATTTGTTTATTCATAAATTTGTGTTTTTACAAATATACAAAATTTACACCAAATTACCTTAATTCTGCTTTTGTTTTTTTATTAAAAAATATCTTATTGTTATTTGAATATTCAATAATTATTACTAAATGTTTCTCAAGAATTCCTAGTTTACCTGTGCTAAAAACGACTAATTTACTTGGTATTCAGATATGTTTTTTATGTAATTCTATTTTAACAAAAAGATAACTTCACATTCATTTTTTACTATTTGTTATTGTAATTTTATACCGTGTTTCATGCTTCTCATGTATTAATAGTTTATTCAAAAGATTATCAGACATATCTTCATGAAATCCTTTTTGTATTCAAAATAATTAGAAATAGCTTTTGCTTTAGAAAGTAGGATAGAAGGTCTATGGGCTATCTGTACATTTTATGGATGGCCTGACATCTATGCTGAAGATAAAATGAGTCCGCGTTAAAATTATTCTTTCACATCTAATTGAAAAAACATTTTAAAGCGGACTCAACAATAGAAATTACTTAAGCTTGAACGATACAGGTATAGTGTATTTTACTCTTACAGGCTGTCCTTTCTGCATACCAGGTTTCCATTTCGGCATGGCTTTCAGTACACGCAAAGCCTCTTCATCAAGGGCTGGATCGATGGAACGTACAACTTTAAACTCGGTAGGAGTTCCGTCTTTTTCTACTACAAACTGTACAATGACGCGACCTTCTATTTTGCGTTCTTGTGCCGATTTGGGATACTTGATATTCTCTTGAAGGAAAGTCATCAGTTCCTGCATCCCTCCTGAATATTGAGGCATCTGTTCTACCACATCGAATGCTTTTTCTTCCGCAGGATTCTCTGCTGGAGTTTCCGCTGCATCCGGACTAACTGGTGTGACAACTTCTTCTTTTGCATCTGTTTTTTGCGATGCATCCTGCGAGCAGGAGATGTTTCCGGCAACGAGTAGAGCAAAGGCCGGAAGGGTGAACAGTGCATATTTAATATGCGCTGCACCATTTGATTTTTTCTTGTTCATCATAATGATACGTTGTTTAAGATGAGAAAAATTAAAATTATTGGATAACCCGTACTTGTGATTGTATGCCAATCCAAGCAGGTGATATTGATAACTTTTAGTGGAAAATCCTGCCTCCATTACTTTCTTGTCGGCTAAGAATTCCAAATTAAGTCTGACTTCTCGTTTTATCAGCCAGACAAAAGGATTTATCCAGCAGCAGATGCTGACTATTTCGGCAATAAGAATATCGATGGAATGCTTTTGCTTTACGTGAGCCAATTCGTGTGTCAGGATTTCGTCCATTTCGTTTTCCTTTACGACAGTTGGATTCATGAAAATCCATCCAAAGAAAGAAAACGGTCCGGAAGGATTTTTCAGGCATTTTACGCAGATACCGTTTATCATCTTCGTTGGCGTGTGCAAAATGATACGATACAGACTGACTACCTGAATAAAGAATCTGATGGTCAGTAGTGCTATTCCAGCAAGATAGATGTATTTGATCCATTCGGACAGAATGAATACCTGATTGCCTGTTCCCGCAGCTTTACTTCCTACTATAATCTCTGGCAACACTACCGAATAGTCGAAGTGAGTGAGCATAATCAGGCTGTCACGACTTTCCATCCATTCCCGTATGTCGATGAGAGGCAGGATAAAAGGTAAGATAAGCGATACCATCAGGATGAATCTTCGTGAGTGGAAGAATGTATCCCGTGTACACAGCAGCTTATACAATGCGTAAAACAGAATCAATCCAATATTGACTTGAAGAAGATATAGCATATAAAAGAAGTATTATATATCTGTAGATGTTTATTCGTGGATTTCAAACTTTTATTTGTTTTCCTGCTTTTCAATCAGGTCGATAATCTCGTTGAGCTCGTCTTTGGAGATTTTCTGTTCTTTGGCAAAAAACGAAACCATCTCCTTATAAGAGTTGGCAAAATAATTACGCACGATATTTCCCACGGAGTTGCTGGTATATTCTTCCTGCTTTACCAGTGGCGTGTACCGGTACGTGTTTCCAAATCTTTCGGCTTTCAGATATCCTTTGCGCTTCAGATTGTTCACAATCGAGGCTACTGTCGTGTAAGGAGGCTTCGGTTCATCATAACATGTCACGATCTCTTTCACAAAACATGGTCCTAAGTTCCAAATAAAGCGCATGGCTTCTTCTTCTTGATAAGTTAGCTTTTCCATATTGAATGAGTTTTATTACGAACTTTTCGTAAATCTACGAAATTATCGTAATGTATGGTTATTCAAAAGGTTAATTAATATAAAAGAAATGTTTTTTCAAGAAAATCATCATGCATTTTATACCATAATCCGGAACCGGTCGGGGTGGAAAATGGTTGATGTACCTTGAATTCTTATGGTTTCGTGTAGTTTATATTACGAAGAAAAGATTTGAATAATATGAATGGTAATTTTATACTCATATTGATTATCGACTTTCGCATGCTGTTTGGTACGTCAGTCTGTCAATAGACTTCTGTTGTTAAAATAGGTTAGAAGGTAATAGTTATATGAATTATTTCATTTATATTTAAATTTATAATTAAACTATGAAACATATGAAAGGGGGACGCTTTATTATAGTATCTGCACTTTGTTTATTTTGTTCGGAGATTTATGCTCAGGAGCATATCAAGAACGACAGTGTAAAACTGAATACAGATAGTTTGATCATGCTGCGTGAGCATATGATGTCTCCTCAAGTGGGTGAATACTCGGCAGATTTTAGAGAAAATATGCTGAATGATCCTATGACCGAAATTCCAGAAGTACAGAATATAGAATTTAAACTACGTAAGCCCTTCTATATACCTCCTTATTATTCCAATTCTTCTCTCAGGTTTTATGGCGATTATACAACAAGCGGACGAATCTTTCCGAATTTCTATGGCAGTGGTATGCAGGAGACATTGCCCGGACTGGGAAGACTTAATCAGTCTTCACTTTTTTATCGTTATGACCTGAATGATTATTTTTCTATTCAGGCAGGGGTGAATGCTGTTAAGTATAATTTCCCGATGAGTGTGGGACAGTCTTTGGGGACTTTCGGAAGCATAACCTATCATCCTACAGATAGACTTCGGATAAGTGCTTTTGGCTCTTATTCGCCGGATAGTCGTTATGGCTTTAATCGGAATGTGTACGGAGCTACTGTCGGTTATGATTTTACAGATCGATTTGGTATGGAAGTGGGTGTGCAGAGATATTACGATCCTCAACGGGGATGGCAGACTGTTCCGATTGTTACACCTTATTATAAATTCAATAAATTCGATTTGGGCATTGATGTGGGTGGAATACTATATGAAATACTAAGAAGTGTCGTTATTGACAAGCGGGGCGGCTCACCGGTTATCATGCCTCCCGGAAGATGAAACTGAGGGAATATACAGTTTGAAAATTAATTCAGAGGTTGATTGTAATGAGGAATCTATGTAATATATTGTGGCTGAGCTTGTGTATGTGTTTGGCCGGATGTAATAATCATGTTTTTATAGACGACTATTTGCCTGACGTGCCGACTATACAGTTGTCGGAAACGGATACGGTTGCCAGAATAGCCTTTAAGTCGGATAATTGGGATATTTTGAATATATATGGAACCTATGAGAATGTATGGGGAGTGATTTGTGACCTCGAGGGGAAGCCCGACGGGAGAAATTTTCCTTTGGAGAACGGCGAAAATGCTGTAATTAAGTTAGGTTATGATTATTGTGACTTCAGGGTAGAGAAAAGGAATGGTCGGGAACTCTGTATTTTCTCTGGTGATAATAGGAATGGAAAAGCATTTGATGTCGAGATAGTTGTGGGCAATGAATACGAAATAAAGTCCATTCCGGTGTCATTGGCTCCTACTTCGAAATACGAAGTTGACAGCATCGTATATGATTGGGAGAGTTTATCTTATTCCGACAATATGCTGGAGCCTGATTATTCGGTGATGATAGATAACACCCAGTCCACTCAACCTACGAGTTGGTACTTCGATCCGATGGAATCATCTTTCCCGCGTAAGATCTCTTTCAGAGATAAAAGTGGGTGGAACGAAGAAAAACAGTACAAATGTTTTTTAGGAACTCCCTTACCGTTGGTAGTCATTCCCGATTTTATAGACGGAAAACCAGTATTGGAAGACACGAAAGTGGAGTTTGGAAGCGATTCCCAGCAAATCAGCAATGTCATCAATTCCAGCTTGGTCGGGAAGAAATATACGATTCCTCCTGGTGAGAAATGGAAAATTTCTGTCGATTATCTGATAGAGCAATATTGGATAGATTATAAATTGTACACTTCCCATCCTTTCAGCGGAAGGAAGAAAACGTTTGAAGGTACCATTTATAGTAAACGGCCCTACGAATTTTATATAACTCCTGAAAAACAAGAGTAAGATGAACAGAAAAACGAATAGGCTTATAGCTGTGTGTATGTTTTTATGCTTGTCTGTTTATGTCATGGCAAGTAGCAAGGATAGTACAAGTCAGCGATTAATCCATATAATAGGGGTCGATTTCCGACCTGCTTATACATTTCCTACCAATGGATTTTTTAAAGGTGCGAATGCTGCACAAACTCCTGTCAGGAAGACTTTCTCAGGACATGTGAAGTATGGATTTAAATTCGCCCCCGATACTTATTGGGGACGTATGTATCCATATGCTATACAAGGTCTTGGAGTAGGATATAATACCTTTTTCAATTCATCCGAGATAGGTAATCCGCTGGCTGTCTATGCCTTTCAAACATATAGGATTGCCAGTATAACCCGTCGTTTGTCTTTCGACTATGAGTGGAATTTTGGAGCTTCTTTCGGATGGAAGAAATACGATAAGGAAACCAATCCGATGAATAATGTAGTTGGCTCGAAAATAAATGCCTATATTAATTTCGGCTTGTTGCTTAACTGGCAGATTGATGCCTGTACGAACCTGCGGGCTGGAGTTGGAGTTACACATTATTCGAATGGCAATACGGGATATCCTAACTCTGGAGTTAATACGATAGGCGGAAGTATCGGGCTGATACGCTACTTCGGCAGCAAGGAGAAGCTTGAATTGTATGATAGAAGATATGCTACTTATCGGAATAGAGATGCGTTCAAGCCCTATATCAGTTATGATCTGATTGTATATGGAGCTTTGAAAAAGAAAGGAGTATTTCCTCCCGAAAGTTCTCCGGTGCTTGTACCTGGTTCTTTTGCTGTAGGAGGATTGAATTTTACTCCGATGTATAATTTCAGTAACTATTTTCGTGCCGGTTTGTCGCTGGATGCGCAATATGATGAGAGTGCTAACATAAACGAACATATAGCCAATACTGTAGGTGGCGTTGATGCGGAGAATATCCGGTTTCACCGGCCACCACTGAAAGAACAACTGGCTGTTGGACTGTCGGTTCGGGCAGAGATTGTCATGCCTATTTTCTCGATTAATTTGGGTGTCGGACGGAATATTCTATGTAAAGGAGCAGATACTGATTCATTTTATCAGATTGTAGCCTTGAAGACAGATATCACTAAAAATTTATTTTTGCATGTAGGATATCAGCTTTACAAATTCAGGAAGCCGAATAACTTGATGCTGGGAGTGGGAGTTCGGTTTAATGCTAAACGGTAAGTCCATTTGAAAAAGGCTTTTGGAATTCTTTTATTTATTGGTTTATCCTTACATTTGTATGATCATAAGAAAAGATATAATAACAGAGTTTTAAGATACTATGAAAAATTTGATTTTGCCGATAGGAGCCCTTGCTCTTTATTCATCGGCTTTTGCGCAACAGTTGCCGGAGCGTCCGAATGTGTTGCTTATTTATGCCGATGATATCGGTTATGGGGATTTGAGTTGTAACGGAACTTCGGCTGTACGTACGCCCAATGTGGAAAAACTGGCTTCCGAAGGAATTCGTTTTACGAATGCTCATTGTGCGGCTGCTACAAGTACTCCTTCGCGTTATGCCTTGCTGACAGGAGAGTATGCCTGGCGAAGGAAGGGAACCGGCATTGCAGCAGGAAATGCTGCCATGATTATAACTCCCGAACGTTATACCATTGCTGATATGTTTAAGGATGCGGGTTATCAGACAGGGGTAGTAGGAAAATGGCATCTCGGATTGGGGAATGAAACCGGCAAGCAGGACTGGAATGGTGTGGTCAAGCCTAATCCGGCAGATATTGGCTTCGATTATTCTTATATCATGGCGGCAACCGCCGATCGTACTCCATGCATCTTTATGGAGAATGGCAAGGGAGTTGGATTGGACCCTGATGATCCTGTGTATGTAAGTTATACAAAGAATTTTCCTGGTGAACCTACGGGGAAGGATAATCCGGAACTTTTGCGTATGCTTCCTTCGCATGGTCACGACCAGTCTATCGTCAATGGAATTTCACGTATCGGATATATGAAAGGTGGAAAGAGTGCTTTGTGGAAAGACGAAAACATAGCCGATAGTATAACCGCTCATGCTATCCGCTTTATAGAGAAGAGTCAGCAGTCGAAGGAGCCTTTCTTTCTCTACTTGGCTACAAACGATATTCATGTACCTCGTGTTCCTCATAAGCGCTTTGCCGGTAAGAGTGGGTTAGGCCCTCGTGGCGATGCATTGTTGTCTTTCGACTGGACTGTGGGGCAGGTGATGGAAACATTGAAAAAACTGAATCTGGATGATAATACGATTGTGATTCTCTCGAGCGACAATGGTGCCGTTATTGATGACGGTTATCAGGATCAGGCGGTCGAGCTGTTGGGCAACCACAAGGCTACTGGTGTGTACAGAGGCGGTAAATACAGTAGTTATGAGGGCGGAACGCGTGTCCCATGCATTATACGCTGGAAGGGACAGATTACCCCCGGAGTTTCAGACTATTTGGTGAGTCAGGTTGACTGGTTTGCATCGTTTGCTTCGATGTGTGGTGTTAACCTTCCAGAAGGGAGTGCACCCGATAGTGAAAATCACTTGAATTCGTGGATGGATGCCAAGCAGGAAGGACGATCATGGACCGTGGAACATAATGTGCAGAATAACTTGTCGATAACGGATGGGGTGTGGAAGTATATACCAGCGGCAGATGGACCTGCTGTCAACAAACAGACTAATACGGAGTTAGGAAACAATCCAGCTGAGGATCAGCTATATGATTTGACTTCTGATCCGGGGGAACATTTCAATGTGGCCAAAGAAAATCCGGAGATGGTTCAGAAAATGCGTACTGAACTTTTGAGGATTATTAATAGTGGTCTGCATTATAAAAGCCTGAAAGAGTCGAAAAAAGGCGAATAATACATCAAGAATGACATGTCCGATGATATTGCAAGATTCGACCGGACATGCCATTCTTATTTTTTTATAGGTAAAGCTTCTAAGAAGACTTATACTTATTGTGCTTTGGCTGCGTCTTTATTGGACTTATTTCCCTGACGCTTGTTGTAGGGACGTCTTTTCCCTTTATTTTTGGCATTTTGATTTCTTCCTTTTTTGTGATTATCCCGTGGAGCATATTCAGGAGCTTCACCAAGTTCTTCTGGAACAGGAATTTTATAGATATCTTTTCCAAGGAAGTTTTCTATCTGCTTAAATTTGCTTTGTTCTGTTTCGCTGACGAAAGTAATGGCACATCCGTCATTATTGGCACGTGCCGTACGGCCAATGCGGTGTACATAGTCTTCACTGTCGTTAGGAACATCGTAGTTGATGACCAGTCGGATATCGTCTATATCAATTCCACGTGCTACGATATCTGTAGCAACCAGCATACTGATTCGTCCGTTGCGGAACTCATGCATGATTGCATCACGCTGGCTTTGTTCCAGGTCGGAATGCATTTCTCCTACATTCAGGTTCATGCGCTTCAGTGATTTGGCTACCTCTTTTACTTTCAGTTTGGAAGAAGCGAAAATGATGACTCGTTCAGGTTTCTGTTGTTTGAAAAGACTTTCTATGATACCTAACTTTTGGGCTTCGTAACAGATATATGCAGCCTGAATGATTTTTTCCGCCGGTTTAGATACTGCCAGCTTCACTTCTACCGGATTTTGCAGAATCGTTTTTGCCAGTTGCTGTATTTTGGCGGGCATGGTAGCGGAGAACATAATGGTCTGTCGTTCTTTGGGCAGATATTTAACTATTTGCATGATATCATCAGCAAATCCCATATCCAGCATACGGTCTGCTTCGTCGAGGATAAAGAAAGAAACCTTCGACAGGTCGACATACCCCAGACTTAAATGGCTGATTAAACGCCCGGGAGTGGCGATGACAACGTCTGCTCCTAAGGTCAGACCTTTCTTCTCTTGTTCGAAACGTACTCCGTCGTTTCCTCCATAGATGGCAACACTCGATACTGGCATGAAGTAGGAAAAGCCTTCCATTTGCTGGTCTATCTGTTGTGCCAGTTCACGGGTGGGGGACATGATGACACAGTTTATGGCATCGGCGGGATAGCCTCCTTTGCTTAGCTGGTTGATGACTGGCAATAAATATGCAGCAGTCTTTCCTGTACCAGTCTGTGCCACACCAATTAAATCTTTTCCTTCTAAAATAACAGGAATCGTTTGTTCCTGTACAGGAGTACACTCCTGAAAGTTCATGGCATCGAGTGCCTGTAGTACACTATCTTCTAAATTCAGTTCTGAAAACTTCATATATTGTTTCTCAAAATAAATCAACTGTTTCCACGTTCGTCGAGATATGAATCCTTAAATCCTAAAAAGTATAATACGCCATCCAGTCCGATGGTATTTATAGACTGTTTTGCATTGGCTTTTACTTTAGGCTTGGCATGGAAGGCAATTCCTAGTCCTGCAACGGACAGCATGGGTAAATCGTTTGCTCCATCGCCTACGGCTATTGTTTGTGCGATATCGACATTTTCTACCTGTGCGAGAAGTTGTAAAAGTTCAGCTTTACGCTTTCCGTCTACGATATCACCTACATAACGCCCGGTAAGCTTTCCATCTACAATTTCCAGATTATTCGCATATACGTAGTCAATGCCGAACCGTTCTTTCAGGTAATTGCCAAAATAAGTAAACCCGCCCGACAGGATGGCTATTTTATAGCCGTAGCGTTTCAATACGTACATCAGACGTTCTACTCCCTCTGTAATGGGCAAGTGCTCGGCTATGTCTTTCATTACACTTTCATCAAGACCTTTGAGCAGAGCGACACGTTCCTTGAAACTTTCTCGGAAATCAATTTCCCCTCGCATGGCACGTGCAGTAATCTCTTGTACCTGTTCGCCTACACCGGCACGTTTAGCCAGTTCATCAATAACCTCTGTCTTTATCAGCGTAGAATCCATATCGAAGCAGATTAGTCTTCGCATCCGGCGATACATGGTATCTTTCTGGAATGAAAAATCCATGTCGAGTGTAGTACTCAGGCGCATCAGTTCGCTTTGCAGCTCGTCGATGTCACGTGGGGTACCACGAACCGAAAATTCAATACAGGCACGTACCTTTGCTTTTCGCTCGTCTAAGGGAACACGTCCGGTAAGGCGGCGGATGGCATCAATGTTCAATCCTTGATCTGCCAGAATTTTGGTTGCTCCGGCTATTTGTTGGGCGGTCAGTTTACGCCCCAGCAATGTCAGAATATAGCGGTTCTTTCCTTGCATGCTGACCCATTCTTCGTATTCTTCGCGTGAAATAGGGTAGAATCGGATATTGATTCCCAGTTCCGATGCTTTGAAAAGCAGGTCCTTCATGATGTTGCCTGAATCTTTTTCACAACATTTGAAAAGAATACCCAGCGAGAGCGTACTGTGAATGTCAGCTTGTCCGATATCCATTATGTCTACGTCATAACCCGAAAGTATTTCGGTAATGGAAGCAGTAAGACCTGGACGGTCTAAGCCACTGATACGTATAAGTATGAGTTCGGTAGTTGTTTTATCCATGTATATAATGCTGATATTAGGTGCAAATATACTGTTTTTCTTGGTTTCCTTACCATAAAGTGACATAGTTTTATGGAGAATATACTGGGGTGGAAGTATAAAAATATGTTGCAAAACATGAAAAATGACATTTTTATTAGGCTGTGAAATAAAAAGTCGTTATCTTTGCCGCAGATTTCTCAAAAATATGAAATGAAACCTTTGTATTAAGGTATCTTTCATCAAGCAATGTTCCGGGTAGAAATCACTGTGAAAGGGCGGTCCCGGATAGTATTAACTAAAATCAAATTACATGATTAAAAGTGTAAAATGGTTTTTTGTTGTATTAATTTTAGGTTCCCTAATCTCTCTGAGCTTTAGCAAAGAGAGCGTTCCAGCAGAGAAACTGAAGTTGGGTGATAAAGCCCCTCAGTTGACGCTTTGCGATTCAGTGCAGCTGCTCAATCTGCACGATGCCCGTGAGGGTTATACTTTGTTGAGCTTCTGGGCAAGTTACGATGCAGCGTCCAGAGAAAAAAATGCTGCATTGGCACATCTGGCAGATAAATACAGCCAGATAAAGTTGATTTCTGTTTCTTTTGACCGCTATGCATCGGTTTTTAATGCAACGGTAAAGCAGGATGGATTGGCAAAGACTGACTGCTATGTAGAAACAGATGGTTCCGATTCGGAAATATTCCGGGCGTACGACCTGGAACGCGGCTTTAAAAATTATCTTATTGACAGCCGCGGTGTGATTGTGGCAAAGAATGTGACCACTTCCGAATTGGCTTCTTTCCTGAACTGATATCGGGTGAGAAGGTGGAGGTAGAAAATATTTGAATACAACAAAAAGCAAAAAGTTGCCCTCTGTACGGAATTTTCCGAGAGCGGGCAACTTCTTTTTTATTGTTCTATTCTACCGTTCAAAAGTTTTTGCTCTGAAAAGACCGCGTTTTTGTTCCTGTTAAAAGTTTTAATTGGCTTTTTTACCCTTCACGCCCTTCACGTGGAAACTCCGTCCTAAAACTATTTGTTAAAGAAATTTTTCTGGATAAATTTTGTCTGGAGAGATACATTTCAGGCATATAATGTACAAGGAAATATGAAACCTTATAGCATTATATGCCTGAAAAAGAATATACTTTTATTTCGGTGCTTTCCGATACAAATAGATGGCAATGAAAAGATACAGCACATTCGGTATCCATACCGCTATGGCGGGCGACACATTACCGTTTATGGCGAAGGTAGACGAAATGGTCTGGAACAGAATGTACGAGAAACTGAGGGCAAGTCCGATACCGAGGTGCAATCCCATACCTCCTTTTACTTTTCGGGAAGAAAGGGACAGTCCGATGGATGTCAGGATGAATGCGGCGAACGACATGGCAATGCGCCGGTGATATTCCACCTCAAACTCTTTGATATTGGCAAAACCTCGCTGTTTCTGTTTCGATATGTATTCTCGCAGTTGCGGGCTGGTCATTGTTTCCTGCTGTCCGCGTGTAATCAGAAAATCCTGAGGCTCCATGTTGATAATAGAATCTAAACGATCTCCACGCGTAATGATTTCACGCATTCCTCTCATCTCACGTATCATGTAATCTTTGATAATCCAGCGGTGATACATGGTCGTGTCGTACGTGGCGCGACGTGCCGTAAGGTGAGATACGAGTTTGTGGTCTTCAAACTTATCCAGCGAGAAATGATATCCACTTTTACTGTAGGCGTCGTATCGTTCCATGTAAGCGACGACTCCGGTATCTACTTCCAACTGAATGTTTCGGGCGTAATCTGCCGATTTCTTTTTCTTGTATAGTTCTTCAAACTTCAGGCGGGTTACACTTCCCGTAGGAATTACTTCCGTTCCCAGTACAAAGGTAACAGCCGAAATGATGGCTGCCGAAATCATGTACGGTACCATGAGTCGCTTAAAGCTCATTCCGGTAGAAAACATGGCGATGATCTCGGAGTTTTCCGCCAGCTTTGAGGTAAAGAAGATTACCGCGATGAAAACGAACAACGGACTGAACAGATTTGTATAATAAGGTATAAAGTTCAGATAATAATCAAAAACAATGGCTTTCAGCGGTGCCTTGTTATTGATAAAGTGGTCGATATTTTCGTTGACATCAAATACTACGGCAATAGAAATAATCAAGGCGATGGCGAAAAAGTATGTACCCAGGAACTTGACAATAATATAGCGGTCAAGCCTTTTCAGCCATTTCCTCTTAAAAAGTTCTTTCAGTTGAAGTTTGCTTATCAGTTTCATTGCCTGAATCTTTTATAATCTTGTAGAAATGCGTTTCACCATGGCAGGCTTCCAGGTTGAGAAGTCGCCAGCAATGATGTGTTTACGCGCTTCGCCTACCAGCCACAGGTAAAAAGCCAGATTGTGGATGGAAGCTATCTGCAGGGCCAGCAGTTCCTGTGCGTGGAACAGGTGGCGCAGATAGGCACGGCTGTACATCGTATCGACATACGAAGCTCCGTCGGCTTCGATAGGAGAGTAGTCGTATTCCCATTTCTTGTTGCGCATGTTCATGATACCGTCTTTGGTAAAGAGCATGCCGTTTCGTCCGTTGCGGGTAGGCATTACACAGTCGAACATGTCGACACCGCGTTCAATGCCTTCCAGAATATTTACCGGAGTTCCGACTCCCATGAGGTAGCGCGGACGGTCGGTAGGAAGTATCTCATTGACTACTTCAATCATTTCGTACATCTTTTCAGTAGGTTCGCCTACTGCCAGTCCGCCGATTGCGTTTCCATCGGCATTTTTCGATGCGATGTATTCTGCCGAGCGGCGGCGCAAGTCCGGATAAACGCAACCTTGTACGATAGGGAAGAGCGACTGCTGGTAACCGTACTTAGGTTCCGTTTCGTTGAAACGGGCGATACAGCGGTCCAGCCAGCGGTGAGTCAGTTCCATCGATTTCTTGGCATAATCATAATCGGCAGTTCCGGGAGTACATTCATCGAAAGCCATCATGATATCGGCACCGATGGTACGTTCGATATCCATCACACGTTCCGGTGTGAACATGTGTTTGGAACCGTCAATATGCGAACGGAACTCTACTCCTTCCTCTTTCATCTTACGGATACCCGACAGCGAAAAGACCTGAAAGCCACCACTGTCTGTCAGCATCGGGCGGTCGAAGCCATTGAACTTATGAAGTCCGCCTGCCTTCTCCAGGACATCAAGTCCCGGGCGAAGGTAGAGGTGATACGTATTTCCTAAGATAATCTGTGCCTTGATGTCATCTTTCAGTTCGTGCAGGTGGACAGCCTTTACGCTGCCCAGCGTACCCACCGGCATGAAGATAGGCGTTTCTATCTGTCCGTGGTCGGTCGTGATGAGTCCCGCACGGGCATTGGAACGCGGATCTGTATATTGTAATTCAAATTTCATGTTCTTAAAAACAGGCTTTTACTTTTCTTTTTCTTTGTCTTTATCCTTATCGTCGGTTACGGTAAAATCGATAGCATCGGCTACTTTCTCGTCGGTCAGTGCCAGCGCAAGTACCTCCTTGATATCTTTTACATAATGGAAGTTCAGACCTTTCAGATACAACGGCTGGATCTCTTCAATGTCTTTGCGGTTTTCTTCGCACAAGATAATGTCGGTAATGCCCGCACGTTTGGCTGCCAGAATCTTTTCGCGGATTCCACCCACGGGAAGTACTTTACCACGCAGGGTTATTTCTCCTGTCATGGCTAGATTTGCCTTCACTTTACGCTGGGTAAGAGCCGAAGCCAATGAGGTAACCATCGTAATACCGGCAGACGGTCCGTCCTTTGGAATAGCTCCTTCCGGCACATGAATGTGAATGTTCCAGTTGTCGAAGATACCTTCCGGCAGATCGAGCAGATGGGTATGTGCCTTTAGATATTCCAGCGCCAGCATAGCCGATTCCTTCATGACATCTCCCAGATTTCCGGTCAGGGTAAGGCGTCCGCCTTTTCCCCGGCTTAGACTTGTTTCTACGAACAGAATTTCTCCACCTACGGCCGTCCATGCAAGTCCCGTTACCACTCCGGCATAATCATTCCCCTGATATTTGTCGCGTGAGTATTCGGGCACACCCAGATATTGTCGGATGTCAGCCGGTTTCAGTTCATGCAATCCTTCAAACTTGTCGCTGGCTATTTCGAGAGCGATCTTTCGCATCACCTTGCCGATTTTCTTTTCCAATTCACGTACACCACTTTCGCGGGTATAGTTTTCTATGATATCCTCGATGGCAGCTTTGGTGAATTTTACATGTTCTTTCTTCAGACCGGTTGCTTCCATCTCCTTCGGGATAAGGTGACGGCGTGCAATTTCGATCTTTTCTTCCGTAATGTATCCGCTTACTTCGATGAGTTCCATACGGTCGAGCAGCGGAGTAGGGATGGTTCCCAAGTTGTTGGCCGTCGCGATGAACATCACCTTCGACAGGTCATAATCCATGTCGATGTAATTATCATGGAATGCATTGTTCTGTTCGGGATCCAACACTTCCAGCATAGCCGATGCAGGGTCTCCCTGACGGTCGCTGCTGAGTTTGTCAATCTCATCGAGAATAATGACCGGATTAGACGTTTCCGCCTTGATGAGACTCTTGATGATACGTCCCGGCATGGCCCCGATATACGTTTTGCGGTGTCCGCGTATTTCGGCTTCATCGTGTACACCTCCCAGCGACATACGTACATATTTACGCTTCAAGGCAGCGGCGATGGAACGTCCCAGCGAAGTTTTACCCACTCCCGGAGGACCGTAAAGACAGATAATCGGCGATTTCAAATCACCTTTCAGTTTCAGTACGGCGAGGTGCTCCAGGATACGTTCCTTTACCTTTTCCAGTCCGTAATGATCCTTGTTCAATACCTTTTCGGCATTAGGTATATTCAGTACGTCTGTAGAATATACGTCCCACGGCAGTGCCAGCAGGGTTTGCAGGTAAGTGAGCTGAACGTTATAGTCGGGCGACTGCGGATTGATGCGTTCCAGTTTCGAAACTTCACGTTCGAAGACATCGGCAACTTCCTTTTTCCATTTTTTTGCCTTGCCCTTGTTGCGCAGTTCGTCTATTTCGTCTTCCTGACCGCGTCCCAGTTCATCTTGTATGTTCTTGATCTGCTGTTGCAGGAAGTATTCACGCTGTTGCTTGTCCAGGTCTTCCCGTGTACGCATCTGGATATCCTGTTTCAGGTTTGCCAGCTTCGTTTCTCGGTTCAGTATCTGTATCAGACTGTACAGGCGGTCCTTCAGCGTATTTTCTTTCAGCAACTGGAACTTATCCTCGATGGAAAGAGGGAAGTTGGTGCAGATATAATTTACGAGCACATGATTTTTAGGCAGATTTTTCAGCGCGAAAGCAATATCCGGACTCATGTGGTCGGCTACATCGATAAAGTTATTGCTCAGTTCGATACATGTATCCATGAGAGCCTTGAACTCGTCCGAATCCGTAGGTTCCATCTGCTCTTCTATCAGGCTGACCTTTCCTTTCAGGTAAGGACGTGCAGCGGTAGCCTCATCCAGATGTACCTTTACATTACTTGCCTGCAGGATTACGGTCGTGTTTCCGCCCGGCATTTCGAATACGCGCAATACGCGTCCGATAACAGCAATAGGATACAAATCCGACAATCCGGGCTCTTCTACTTCCATGGCTTTCTGCGTTGCAATGACGATGTGTTTCTTTTCCTTCATCGCTTCATGTACGAGTTTCAGCGTAGTACGTCTTCCTGCCGTAACGGGCATGACTACGCTAGGAAACATCACCATGTTACGCAGTGTCATGATGGGGATTTCCTTCTCCAGTTCATCGGCAGATAGATCTTCGGGCGCTGTATCGATCTCAGTCACCATGGAGAGTTCGTCATCTCCTGCTTTCTTCAAACTATCTGTGTCTATTTTTTTTCTTCTTACCATATTCGCGTTTTTGTGTATTTTTAATGAGAGCGTATTTCAAAGCTCAGAAACGAGCACAAAGTTAAACATTCCGCTTTGAATACGGAAACAGATTTGTTGTAAATACAACATGGCTAACAAAATAAATGCTATTTTTGCGTCCGAAAGCAATGTATTTTATTTATTTTTGACGGAAAATAAGAATTGTAAGTAATATGCCTAATCCATATTTCAAGTTCAAGCAGTTTACGGTTTATCACGACCGGTGTGCGATGAAGGTGGGGACCGACGGGGTACTTTTGGGGGCGTGGGCACAGGTGGACAATGCCCGGAGGATACTCGATGTAGGTACAGGTACAGGACTGATTGCGCTGATGACGGCCCAGCGTTCGCAGGCCCATATCATGGGAATAGATATTGATGAAAAGGCGGTAGAGCAGGCGGAAGAGAATGTGAAGGCCTCTCCGTGGAAGGAGAGAATCTGCATTTGCAGGAAAGACGTGATGCAGATGTGCAGGGAAGTTGACGGAACTTTCGATGCGATAGTGTCTAATCCTCCTTACTTTGTGGAAAATGTACATTGTCCGGATGCACGCAGGAATGTGGCACGCCATACGGGGGATCTTACCTTTGGCGAGTTACTGGCAGCAGTGGAAAGGTTGCTGGCCGACGACGGAACTTTTTCGGTGATTATCCCGGCGGATGCCGCCGACGACTTCATCTCTCTGGCAGCCGGTAAACATCTGTATCCGAACCGTAAAACACTGATACATACAAAGCCGGACGCTGTGCCCAAGCGGGTATTGCTGGCTTTTGGGCGGCAAATCTGTGCATGTGCAACGGAGGATCTGGTCGTGGAACTGGAGCGCCACGTGTATAGTCCGGCGTATATTCGGCTGACAAAAGAATTTTATCTGAATATGTGACTGAATTCCTGCTGACAGGTGCTGGAAAATTTGTACAAATTTTCCGATTTTTTGTACAAAAAATAAAAAAATGTCCCGATGTTTTCGGAAGAACATCGGGATATTTTTCTGTCATCATGATGACGTTTGCCAGAGGCAGCGCCATTAATCTCTTTTTGAAAGCCGGCGCAGCAGGTTGTGGTTGATCTGCAATAGCTCTTTATGCTTGCGGGCAATGGTCGACGTGATGGGGCGGCTACCGATAAAGTCTGTAAAATGCTGGAGTACATTGAACGCTTCGATGGCCGATTTTCCCCTTTGAGGGGCAATGACATTCAGTCCCTTGGAGATGATTTCCACTTCCAGGTCTTTTCCTCCCATCGCGGGATCTCCGTCGAAATGGAAGACGCCTTCCTGCGTACGGTGTATCGTTATTTTTTTCTCTTTCAGCGTTTTGATACGACTGTTCTGGTCGATTGTCTTGTTGAAGAGCTGGAACGACAGCGCCGGCACGTCGAGCACGGTAAACGGTTCCAGTATCGTGACGTCCATCATACCGTCTGTCAGCGAAGCCTGGGGAGCGATGTATGCATTGTTGCCATATTGGGAGGCATTGGCACAGGCTATCAGGAAGGCCTTGTAACGTACCGTGCCCGTTGCATTTTCTATTTCATACGTTTCGGGACGATAGGTAAGACTCTCGTGTAAAGTGTTTTCCAGGTAAGTGAGTAGTCCTCTTTTCCCGGAATCGGCAAATTTCAGGCTGACGAATGCGTCGAAACCCACTCCGCAGGTGCAGAAGAACGGATGAGAGTCAATCAGACCGTAATCGATGGTCTTGATAAATCCCTGATTCAGCACTTCGATGGCGCCACGTGCTTCCAGGGGGATATGCAAGTGACGTGCCAGTCCGTTGCCCGATCCGCAAGGAATGATCCCCATGGCCGTATCGGTGTGTATCAGGGCCCGCCCGACTTCGTTGATTGTTCCGTCACCACCTATGGCAACAACAATATCCTTTTTCTCCTCAGCAGCCTGACGGGCTATTTCGGTAGCATGCCCGGCATATTCTGTCTTGCGGATGGTATAATCATATAATGTGTGATTCAGTCTTTTTTCCACCTGGTGCAGGATAAACTCTTTGCCGTGAGTACCTGATATCGGGTTGACAATGAATACTATTTCTTTTTTTGAGTCCATTTTGTGTAAGGATCTTAGTCTGTTTAGTAAACAAAAATACGATTATTTTGTTTATTTCACGGTACATTTTGTGCAGAAATGATGTTTACAGCGTTTTTTTTACGCTAACAAGCGCTTGAAATAACGAAAATTATTATCTTTGCACACTCTTTTTATGAAATTGCCGGCATGAAAGAGTCCGGTTAATTATAATTAATGTAAGTCATCGGGCTTACTAGATATTAGAATATGGGATTATTACAAGACAAACTAAGTAAATTCAGAACACCTCAGATGTACATGGAGAGAGGTGTGTATCCTTACTTCCGCGAGATTGACAGCGCTCAAGACACAGAGGTAATGATGGATGGAAAGAAGGTTTTGATGTTCGGCTCTAATTCTTACATGGGTCTGACTCACGACCAACGTATCATCGACGCAGCCATAGCTGCTACCCGTAAGTACGGAACCGGATGTGCCGGCTCACGTTTGCTGAACGGAACCCTTGATATTCATGTTGAACTGGAGAAGGAATTGGCCGATTTTGTAGGAAAGGACGAAGCTCTTTGCTTTTCTACCGGTTTCACCGTTAATGAAGGTGTTATCCCGCAGTTGGCCGGACGTGGTGACTATATCATCTGTGATGACCGCGATCATGCTTCCATCGTCGACGGACGTCGTCTCTCTTTTGCTACTCAGTTGAAGTACAAGCATAACGACATGGAAGCGCTGGAGAAGGAACTTCAGAAGTGCGAACCGGATGCCATCAAACTGATTGTTGTAGACAGTGTGTTCTCCATGGAGGGTGACTTGGCAAATCTTCCTGAAATTGTCCGCCTGAAGAAAAAATACAATGCAAGTGTTTATGTAGACGAAGCTCACGGTCTGGGTGTATTTGGTAAAGACGGACGAGGCGTATGCGATCACTTCGGTGTAACTAAGGATATTGACCTGATTATGGGTACGTTCTCTAAGTCACTGGCTTCTATCGGTGGTTTCGTAGCAGGTGATAAGGATGTAATTAACTGGTTGCGTCATAATGCCCGTTCTTATATATTCCAGGCAAGTAATACGCCGGCTGCAACTGCTGCGGCAATGGAAGCTCTGCATATTTTCAAAACCGAACCTCAGCGTCAGGAAAACCTGTGGAAGATAACCAATTATGCTTTGAAGAGTTTCCGTGAAGCTGGTTTTGAAATCGGTGATACAGAAAGTCCTATCATCCCGCTGTATGTACGTGATACGGACAAGACTTTCGAAGTTACGAAGCTGGCTTTCGACGAAGGAGTATTCATTAATCCTGTTATTCCGCCGGCATGTGCACCTCAGGATACATTGGTTCGTTTTGCGTTGATGGCTACTCATACAAAAGAGCAGGTAGACTTCGCTATTGAAAAACTGATTAAATGTTTCAAACAGTTGGATTTATTGAAGTAATAAATTATATTTTGACTTTTTAAAGGATTTGAAAGGAGGTTTTTACTATGGGAGCTGCCGGTAATAAAAAACCGAAAGGCATGCATAAAAAACATGCTCCGGCTTATCAAGTAGAAGAGGCCATTCATGAAAATGACCTGAAAAAAGGAAAAAAGAAATAAATCGTTTGGCGGTTTATTTAAAAAAGGGTTATATTTAGAGCATCCAAAGCTTTGCGAGGAAGCTCGGATATAACCCTTTTGTCGTTTGTTTTAACTTTGATGCAATATGATACTGAATGAAAGAGACTGTCGCCATGAACAGGTGCTGCAAGTCGCTCAGCAGATGATGATTGCTGCACGTACCGCTCCGAAGGCGAAAGGAGTGGATATCATCGAAGTGGCACTGGTGACGGAAAGTAATCTCCGTATTCTTTCGGATACGATGAAGCAGATGTATGAGGAAAACGGATTCAAGTTTTTCCTGCGTGATGCGGATAATATTCTGGAAGCTGAGTGTGTGGTTCTGATTGGTACGCATGAACATCCACATGGGATGAATTGCGGGCACTGCGGCTTCGCTACTTGTATGGAAAGAGAGGAGGGAGTTCCTTGCGCCATCAATAGTGTAGATGTCGGTATCGCTATAGGCTCTGCTTGTTCTGTTGCCGCCGACAACAGGGTAGATACTCGTGTCATGTTCTCTGCAGGACTTGCTGCACAGCAGCTTGACTGGCTGGACGGGTGTACGCAGGTGTATGCTATCCCTGTAAGTGCATCTTCCAAAAATCCTTTTTTCGACCGCAAACCTAAGAATCCATAAGATTTGCTGGATATTCCTTTCTGTAAGAATAGAGCTTTAAGGGTTTCATTCTTACAGAAAAATGTTCCACACGGCTTGCATAAAGTAAACTTCCATATTCTCAATACTTATCGTTCTATCCGAAGTCTGGATAGAATTTGTCTTCAACACAATCTGTGTTATCATTTCCATCTGATGTTTAGTGCTATAAAACATGCTTCTTTTTGTTCGAAGTGCTTGTTATTTCCAACGAGATATTATATTTTTATCAGGTTAAAGATTGTCATTAGGCTAATAAGACAGAAACTAAACTTAAATCAATGTACTATGAATCAGTCATTTATTTTGCTTTTTCTAGGCAATTGTTATGCTAAAAGAGATAATTTCTTCAGAGGAAGAGGTCGTTAGGGAAGAATTGTTCGATGAAAATTTGGCTTCTCCGGTAATAGATAATCATGCAAATATGAGTTTCAATCGAATCCATTTATCTGTTATTAGATCAAACATTTTACGGAAAAGTATAAGTTAAACTTAACTTAACTCCTGAAGAAATTCAGGAGTTAGGAATATCAGACAGCGTATATCAGGAATATATTAACTTTATTGATAAACTAAATGCAGCAGACTTATGAAAACTATTTTACCTATTGTTCTCTTTTGTACTCTTCTATGCTTTAGTAGTTGTGGAAAATTTATAGGATATTATCCTAATCCTGTAGTAACATGTAAAATAAATGGTATTCCATATAAAGGAGAAGTTTATCCTGTATGGACTCCTGGTATGTATATTCCATATATGAGATATTCTTGCAAGGATGAATATTTTAAGTTTGGATTTTGCCTATATATGATACCATCAAATGGTGGGGACTTTCATATAGAATCTATGCATTTCAAAAGCAAGAAAATTCCGGCTATTGGAGAAAAATTTCTTGTAAAATCTCTGTCCCAACATGGTAACATTAGTGAAGGATATGCATCAATTATTACACTTGACTCTGTTGTGTCTGGATATTTTACTTTCGATAAATTAGATTTAACTAATCAAATTTTTTCTGGTTCTTTCGAATATGCAATAGTAAATGATTTAAATGATACGTTAAAAGTAACTGAAGGTAGATTTTACGGAGAGAGAATTCAAGACCTTTGATAATTAAGATTGATTTTTAGGATAAGAGAACTTTTACTTATATTGGGGTTCTATCGTTCTTCAAAATGCTATTCCTGTTTCTTATAGAACGTGATATTTGTGCTGATAAAATTAGATTTAAGGTGCAGAAAAAATGATAATAAAAATGGTATATGAAAATGATAGCTTATAATCATCTTCATATACCATTATTTTGAAGAATATCGGGGTACACCTATTCTTTTCTATTCTATGCTGAAGTATTTTTATGCCAGTATGAATTTTTCTACCACAGCTGCTACTCCGTCTTCATCGTTCGAGAGGGTAATGTAGTCGGCATTTTCGCGTACCACAGGCTGAGCATTTGCCATGGCTACTCCCAGACCAGCGTATTTTATCATAGACAGATCGTTGAATCCGTCGCCAACAGCTATCATTTCGTCCTTTGTCATGCCGATTTCTTTAAGCAATACGGCAAGCGATTGTGCTTTGTCGATGCCTTTAGGAACCAGTTCCAGAAAGTAAGGCTCCGAGCGGAATACGCCCATCCGGTCTTTCAGGTGGTTGTACATTTCTTTTTCCAATACGGCAAGACGGGTTGGTTCTCCTACGATCAGGCATTTGGCAATAGGATGATGTATTGCTTTAAGGAAATTGTCTACTTTCTTTATTTTCATTACATTAAGCAATGCTTCTTTTAATACGTATTCATCATCGGGATGTTCTGTCAGCACATATTCGTTTTCGTAAGTTACGATGGCAAAGTTATTGTCTTTGGCGCATTGGTACAGGTAGGGAAGTACTTCCGGATCGAGCACGTTCTTGTACATTACTTCGTTTGTTTTCCAATCAATGATTTCTCCACCGTTGTATGAAAGAATATATCCTTCGTATTTATTCAGTTCCAGTGCATTGGCTAATGGTGCAACACCATAGGTCGGTCTGCCCGAAGCAAGTACTATTTTCAAGCCGCGTTTCTGTGCTTCAATAAGTGTGTTACGTGTATGTTCGGTAATGGCTTTTTGTGAGTTTGTTAATGTTCCGTCGAGGTCGAGTACTAAAAGTTTATATTTCATAATTTTTCAAGGTGTTTTTATGGGCGCAAAGATAGTACAAATCGAATTTTATCCGTATATTCGGGCTAACAAAAAGTTGGAAACGTATGCGGATTTTTCATTCGGAATTGTTTCAGCTGCATAAAAAAGTAATGTTATGAATATTTTTTGGGATTTCGCCTTGCGGCTCTTTGTTGCCGGAGCGATGGGAATACTGATTGGCCTGGAGCGCGAGTATCGTGCGAAAGAGGCGGGTTATCGTACGCATTTTCTTGTCGCACTTGGAAGCGCGCTTATGATGATTGTTTCACAATATGGTTTTATGGATGTTCTGAAGACTGACCTGATTCGTGTGGATCCGAGTCGTATCGCTGCGCAGGTTGTAAGCGGTATCGGATTTATCGGTGCCGGAACAATCATTTTACAAAAACAGATTGTCAGAGGGTTGACTACGGCAGCCGGTATCTGGGCAACATCGGGGATAGGGCTTGCTGTAGGTGCGGGTATGTATGCTATTGGCATAGCTGCTACGCTTCTGGTATTGCTGGGACTGGAAACGTTAAGTTATTTTTTTAAGAGCATCGGATTGCGGAACATGATGATTGATTTCTCTACAGATGATAAAGAGGCTATCAAACGGGTTTCGCAGGTGTTCAATACAAGGAATTATATTGTAGTATCGTATGAGATGAAAGAGATTCCCTTAAATGGAAAGATTTGCTATCATGTCAGCATGGTTGTTAAGGCTAAGCGAATGAATGAAGAAGGATTGTTGCTGCTATTTTTACAGGATTTTCCCGATATTACGGTAAGAAGGATAATTTGATGCCAGTTTGCTGTAAACAACAAAGGTTGCATCTTTCTGCTTAAAGAAAGGATGCAACCTTTGTCTGCTTGCCTGAAGGTTTCGCGTATCAGCCAATGAATACGTTGACAGTTAAAAATATGCGATCGCCTTCTTCGGTCATGTCAAAATCAATCTTGTCTTCTCGCGCAAGCCAGCCGATGGCTGCGTTCAGGTCTCTGTCCGACAGACCGGAAGCTTCTTTCAGCTTTTCGTATTCCCAATGTCTGTTGTCTTTTAAAAAATTCCAGAGTTTTCCTGCATTTTCGCCAATTTGTGCTTTATTCATAATGGCTCCAATTTTAAGTGTTTGTATTAAGTTTTCTAATGATCTTTAGCAAAAATAGCTTAATTTCAAGAAAATCGTATGTCTTTTCTGTGAATTGTTATTTTGTAAATTTACCTTTTAACTTTAATTA
>OJKY01000544.1_pt1 | contig 29708 bp, 28 predicted proteins | sample 1596571 | NCBI WGS metagenome assembly OJKY01 (sample SAMEA4350170, study PRJEB24818) | metagenome | biome: human; feature: gut; material: faeces | place: Denmark | collected 2013-09 | reverse complement strand
AGACAGGCATTTAAGGAGGAAGAGAAATGAAGAAACTCATCATAGTGACAATGATTGCCGCTTGTATCGCTTTGTGTGCCGCCGTGTGGCCACATGGCAACGCAGTCGAGGAAACACCCGTCCCAGCCACAGGAACCGCTGTGAGCGCCAAGGAAGCGACCGTTGCGGAAATTGAGGAACCAGCAACACTGGCAGAGAAGGAAAAAAGAACGATTCCGCAACAAGAAGCGCCCCAAGAAGAGCAACCTGAACCGAAGACAGGGCCTATTGAAACACCCGTAGCTTCCGAACTCCAGCTTTCCACGGGGCAGGCACCCGCTAAGAATTCCGCACCAGAGCCAACTCCGCCACAGCCTTCTAAAGAACTGCACCCCGGCGACAAAGTCTATGTGGCGGGCTTCGGATGGGTAGAGTACGAGGGACCTAATCACAGCAAAGATGGCACGGACATTTACGAAAACGGCAACAAAATTGGGATCATAGGGTGAAATATGCGGAAAACATTCAAAATAGGGTCAAGCCGCTATTGACAATCAAACTTTCTATGCTATTCTATAATGATTTAACCCCGAGGTTGAATGGATGGCATGGGCGAGAAGGAGAGTATGTATGGCGTATGAGTTTGTTTGCGAATCCGAAGCAAAGCGCTATCGTTCGGATTGCTCGAATGTCCTGAAGGAAACCTGCGAGCTGCTGAAGGAGAAGGGTATTTCTGCACAGTTTTCGCTTGTTGGAAGCGGAGCAAGGAATATGATCACGAGAAATGGAGATGGCCCGTATGACTTGGACTACAACCTTTTGGTCATGAAGGCAGATAACGAGTATCGCGACCCGCGATTGCTGAAAGACACAATTAGAAATGCCCTTAACAAAGCGGTGGGCGGAAAGTTCTTTTCGGATGCACAAGATTCAACTTCTTGCTTAACTGCACTGCTGCATTTTAAAGATACTCCAAATGTTGAATTCAGCTTTGATGTTGCTATTACCACGAAAAATAAAAACGGGAATTACATGCGCTTGATACATAACAAAAATGTGTACGCACTGGGCTTGGATCAATACACATGGAACGAAGTGCCACGTTCACATCAAGTGAAAGATAAAGCAGATGAACTGAAAGAAGCAGGCTTATGGCAGGAGGTTCGTGACAGGTATCTTGAGATGAAAAACATGTATTTGTCTTGGCAGGATCATAACCACCCATCCTTTGTGGTGTATGTGGAAGCAGTGAATGAGGTTTATAACAGATATTTCAATAGAGGAGGCGGGTACAGTGTGCAATCGATTTTTTGACTACGATGACGGCGACTTCGCCATGAGCATTTCTGACAGCATGGCGATGGACTCCGATGGGAATCTCATGATGCGCATGGGAGATCACATGGCGATGGACATGGACACCGGCGATATTCACATGACCTCCTCATGGTCTGATGACGACGGAGAGTAGGACATAGGCGGCAGCTCAGCGAATGAGCCGCCATAGACAAAGAAAACATTTTTCAGGATCCAGACAGAAAAAGCAGCGGGACAGGCCATATAGGCTTGTCCCGCTGTCTGTGTCTTATGGCAGATATTCTTCTGTGATCCGATACCGGCTGATGCCGAAAGCATTGCTTCGCTCCATAATCTCCGGCGGAATCTTGGGCAGGTACTTCTTGCTGAAGCTGGAGTCCCCAAAGTAGGCGTCAAAGTTTGCCACCGGCAGGACTACCCATTCGCAATCATCCTGCCGGTTGGCGAGATAATAGCGGGTCAGCGTACAGACAACTTCGGCTGGAATTTCCTTCAGAAGCGCCGCTTTCAGTTTCTCTGTCAGCTCGGGCGGCAGTACCGGCCCTTCTTTGCGCAGCGGGCCAAGCTCCAGCGCATCGGCAAGGACATCATCAAAGCGCAGCGTCCACGCGCCCTTGGTTTGGGGCGTAAAAATCGGAATCTGGTACTGCATCACCTTGCTTCGCCATGCGGCAGCAAACTTTGATTGAATGACCTCCGCATACTTGAGCGAGGTGCTGCGCACCTTTTCCGGGTGCGTCAGCATGAAGTCCGCAGTGCGGAGGACATGGCGGAGGAACCAGCCGGTTCCGTCCGCATCCACCAGCTCCGGGAACTCTGTGTGCAATTCTGAAAAATCCGTCTGGAACTGCCATTCCTTGTCCGGTGCACGCTTCCCATCCTCCGGTACACTGCACCAGGCGCAGAGCGCACGGCGGGCGTGGTCGATCCGATCATGCGAATCACCCGAAAGGATCGCTCCGTCCTTGCCGTGGAATAGATACCCGCGGGCCAGGATGGTCAAAATCCGAGCCATCCCCTCAAACTCCAGGATCGTGGCAAAAGTGAACCGACCCAGCCATGTCGTATCGCTCTTCTTACTGGCGGTATAGGAAACCGTTCCGGTATATGCGCAGAATTCTACCCATTCGTTAATCATCCCGCACCTCCAGAACATTTTTCTCGATATACTCTGGCAGCAGCTCCCACAGCAGGTCGCGTCTGCCGAGGGCCACCACATAGCGCACGGCCAGAGCCGGTCTTACAATCGCGGTCAGCAGCTCCCGGCACTTGGCCGTCACCGCGTCACGGTAACTCCGGGAAGCGGACTTGTCCGCGAAGGCTCTCATCATGGCGGTGAAGGCTTCCGAGTCGCTTTCACGGAACAGCTGCTTTTTCTCCCTGCCGGTGTTTTCGTCCTCCATATCACAGACAATGTCTCCGAGGATGCGGTAGCCGCCGAAGCGGAAATCGGTCAGCAAATCGTATATATCGTCAAACTCCGGTAGCCATTCCCGCAGGAAGCGCTCCCGTGCATCCTCGTCCATGAGGTGCCATGCCTGCTTCTGCATGGCTTGCCGCAGAGCGGACACCTTTTCCGGCGGCAGGCTGCCGAACAGAGCGTACAGCTCGTCAGGATCGTATGCATCCTCCTGCCCTCTGGCATACAGAATGCGCTCCACATCGCTCTTCCGCTTTTTCTCCTTCAACGGAACGCGGCAGGCCCGGATGCGGGAGAGGCAGGCATCATAATCCCGCAGCAGCGCATCCACCGCCGCCAGCTTATCGGAGTTCAGCTGCCCCTTCCAGTCCGGCTGCCGGGCGAAGGAAAACAGCTCCTCGTCCCTGGCGGGCTTTGCCTTGATGCGCGGCGTGTTCTTTTTCAGCTGCTGCGCCAGATACGGCAGACGCTCCACGTTGGAGTCCACCTTGCTCCAATCCACCTTCTTAAAGAATGCCGTCACCCTGGCGGCATGGGTAGGCTCGTACCAGGCGCGCCGGGTCTCCATCTCCTCTACCAGCGTCTTATATTTGAGGAAGGCACTGCGCTTGACGGTCTTGTGGGTCAGGTACTCATCCAGATCGGGGCGGATGCCGCTCTTAGCCGAGTCGATCTCCAGCCCGGTAAGGATGGCTAATGTTTCCGTCTCCTCCCGGCAGCGCGCCCGCTCCTCGGCGTCGGAGTTTTCGTTGTAGGCGATAATGCTGCGATCCAGCGCGGCATTGCAGATCTGACCGACGCGGGAGGAGAAGGTGCTGCGGACGGTCTCAAAACGGGCCTCCCAGTCGTCGGCACTGCGAATCTGGGGCTGGGCCGTAGGGATCATCAGCAGAGGAATGTTCTCTGTGTTGGTGAGGGATTTGTGTTTCTCGTAGCGGTAGAGGTTGTAGTTGCGGCGGACGCAGGCATTCAGGATCGGATCAGATATGGTCTTGATCATATCGCCGTCGTAGTCAGCGCCGCCCAGCCGCTCCGCAGCCAGCATATTGGAATCCACCATCACCACATCCGTCAGGTGCCCGAAATAGTAATGCCGCATCTGCTTTCTCTCTTCCTTCGCGTCGTAGAAGGAAAGCTGTAGCTCCTCGTTGCGGGCAATGTGCGGATTGCGTAGCAGCGTGCAGGCGTCGTCATGGGCATAGGCCGCCTGGGGTGCATAGAAGGAACTCTCCGGGAAGTGGTCGGTCATGACGGTGCTGTAAAACATCCGTTGCCTGCGTTTGCGCGGCGGAACAGTCGGGAGCAGAAATGCCAGAAAGTCCAGAAGATCACCGGAAAGATAACGGTTGTCTCCCGCTACGATCAACCGGCCGACGGCGTACTGCTCCACGATTTTATCGGCTTCATCCTCCAGTCGCTTGGCATAGACCGGTTCGTTGATGAAGCTTGGATTCTTTTTCAGCACGGCGGCAAGGATCTGGTCCTTGCCTTGGTGTCGTTCCCACCAGCTGACCCGCTCAAACTTCTCCAGAAAGTAATTCTGCCGAAACGATTCATCGGCGCAGAAATTGTAATACGCCAGTTCCGTCTGCTTGGTGAGCCAATTTCGCTCGTCTGTCTCCGGGCTGTGGTCCCAGCCGTCCGGCAGATCGGCAGGGCGGAACTCGTCACCCTGAATGGAAACGGTGGTCAGAAACTGATAGTTCAGCTCGGTGGTCTGTTCCGGTTTCTCCTTGCTCACATTGGTGATGTACAGCGCATGGCGGTACTTGCGAAACACCGTCCGGTAGTCCTCCCAGTTCATGCCACTGGCAGTGAGCCAGCCGTATCCCTTGAACATGCTCTTGGTGAGGATGACGTCCACATCCCGGACGGAATGCTCCATGCCCCACAGATCGGTGATGGTGTCCGTCCCGCAGAGGGTCAGGAAGTCTTTGAAGTCCACCTCGTGCAGCATACCCTTGACATAGGGCATACGGATCTGGAATGAGGTGTGGACTTTCTTCCCGCACAGCTTCTCGTCCACGACGCGGGCATATTCTTTTGAGATCAGCCCCTCGCCGTCGAAGCAGGTGATTTCGATGTCCTCTTTTTTCTCCACCCGGTGATATTTGCGGGTACTGCTCTGCGTTCCGTCGTCCTCTACGGTGATGACGCTGACATTCCGCTCTGTGCGCGTAGGATTGTCGATGACCACCACCCGGTGGGGCCGGTCAATGCCGATGCCGTCAATGCGGATACCGCTGGACAGCATCAGACCGTTGTAGGCGTAGAGCTTGCTGAGCTGGCAGCTGCCGATGGTCATATCCATCATGATGCGGCGGCGCACGGCGTCATAAAAATCTTCCCGAATGAAGGACAGCCGCGCCTGCCGGCTCATGCTGCCCGAACGCTCAAAGGCGAGGTAACGATGTGCCCCGGAGCCAAAGTCCAGGCTGACACCTTCGGGACGGAACAGGGCCCTGGCCTTCTCCTGCCGGATCAGGTGTTTCTTTCTGGCGCCGCTCCGGTCGAAGATGCCGGAGAAGTCCATATAGAAAATGATGTCCGAGAGATCCGTCACCAGCTGCCCACCGGGTGTTCCGGTGAAGGCATCGCCGTGCAGCACGCACATGATCTGATAGAACAGTGCGTTATCGTCCTGCTCGTGAGGTGCGGAAAGTGATTTGCATTTCTCTGTCTCGGCGGCGCTGAGATGGAAGGTATATGTCCCGTCCTGCTGCCTGCCATAGCTGATCACGGCTCTGGCAGACAGTTCGTAGATCCTGTATTTCACCAGCGGCATCGGCTCACCTCCTGATGCTTCTATTCTATCATGAGGTTCTAAATTTGCAATATGGATACTGCTCCCACTTTTTCAGTGGGAGCTTTTTGCTTGCAGCTCTCAACAAAAAATTACAAAGGAGGAATCCAATGCAAGAATCCACATTCACCAACTATGACCAGCTGCCGCTGTTCCTCAATGCGAACGCGGTGGCGCAGGTGCTGGGCGTGTCCATCTCCAGCGCCTATGAGCTCATGCACGAAACGGGCTTCCCCGCCCTGCGGATCGGAAACCGCATCGTGGTACCCAAAGAAAAATTCCGTCGGTGGGTCGATGCGCAGACAGGAGGTGATGCCTGATGTTCCAGCGCTGGCCTAAGCGGGATCCGAACAAGCACTACTATCTCGTCCCAAACGAAGTCTTCAATCTCGGTCTCACTTCTCACGAGATCGCCGTCTACAATTACCTTCTCCGCTGCGAGGACCGCAGGACCTACCAGTGTCATCCCAGCTACCGCACCATCGGTCGGGCGGTGCGGTTGAGCGAAAACACTGTGCGGAAGTATGTGACCAGTTTGGAGGAGAAGGGACTCATCCGCACCGAGCCCAGCACCATCACCACGAAGGACGGCCGCGTGCGCAACGGAAGTCTCATCTACACCATCCGCCCCATTCAGGAAGCGCTGGAGCTGAACTATCAGCGGCAGTTCCTGCGGGCGGAGCGTGACATGGAGCGGGCAAAGGCAGAGAAACGGCTGGCCGAATTGAGTCGGCAAAACAAGAAGGAGGAAAGCGCATGATGCAGCAGCTTGCAAACTTTATCGTAGACCATGACCCACTGATGGTCCTACGGCGCACACACGACACGGTGCGTTACATTCGGTGGGTGTGGAACAAGGATCATGCCGACCCCATTGATGAAGAAGAGCTTCGCCTGTTCCTCTGCGATGAACATTACGGTGATCTGACCGATGAGCAAAAGACCGTTGCCCGTCGGTGCCGGGACGGGATGCGAAGTGTCTATGCGGAGCTGTGCGTGCGCTTGCTGCAAAGTGAGATCATGCTGGAGCAGGGCATGGTGCCGGACAGCAGCACCTACTGCAGTGTGTTCTGCCCGGAAGGGGGTGATGCGCCGTGGATGCTTGACCGGGCGGGATGACTGCCTTTTCCGCAAAGCGCCGCAGAGCGGCTGAAGTGCGCGTCAGCGCCGAAAATTCTCGCTTCGAGAATGACAAGTTTCGCCTTCGTGGTACGGAACGGGGCGATTGCCCCGTTCCGACCCCTTCGGCAGGCGGGCTAAGCCCACACCCCTATCAACACAAAGAAAAATGAATTTAAAGGAGATAAAGATTATGACGAAGAACACCTATAATCCCTATGAAATTATGATGGACAAGTACGATAAGGAAGAGATGCTCAGCGATGTACGGGAAGCCATGCTCTATCAACTCGGCGTGGATGTCTCCTGTGAAGAGTTGAATCACTTTTTCACCGGCAAGGGCAAAGCCGCACTATCTGGCTGTGCGGAGTGGCAGCAGTGCTTTGCAGTCGAAAAGATGCTGGAGTTCTATTATGTGCATGCGCGGGACGAGACTCTGGCTAAGCAGATCGAGACGATGACTATGCTGGCAAGCAGAGGTAACGAGCACCATGGCTAAGAATCAATTTATCCGCGCCCGCGTTGCCGGGTGGGAAAAGGACTGCATCCGCCGCAAGGCGGATGCAGCTCATATGACCGAGAGCGAGTTTGTGCGCCGGGCGGCTATGGATCGTGAGGTCACGGTCATTGAAGGTATGGATGAGCTTCTGCGGGAGTTGCGCTATCAGGGAAATAACCTGAACCAGCTCACGGTCATGGCTCGGCAGGGGCGTATCACGCAGGTGAACTATGAACCCTTTACGGAGGTGTACCGGAACGCATGGCAAACATTAAATTCATTGCTGTCTCACGCAGTCTGAGCGGTATCCTGGACTATGTTACAAACCGTGAGAAAACGGTGGAGCGTCTCATATCCGGTGTCAACTGCATGGCTCAAACAGCTCAGGATGAATTCGAAGCGGTAAAGAAACAGTTCCGCAAAACAGATGGCCGTAGCTATTATCACATCGTCCAAGCCTTCGCCCCAGACGATCCGCTGGATTTTGATACAGCGCATGAGATCGGGTTGAAGTTTGCGAAATACTTCAAGGTCTACCAGTGCGTGGTGGTCACGCATATGCCGCACCCTCCACAGCCAGCGGAAGGGCGAGTACACCACCGGTGAGACGAAGACCGGTCAAGGTATGCGTACCATCATTCTGCCGCATAGCGTGACTGAAATCCTGCGGCGGCGCAAGGCGGATGCCATCAGCCAATGGATATTCCCTGATCCGGTGAAGCCGGAAGATCCCGTCGATCCCAACGCGGCCTATCGCCACATGAAAACGCTCCTCCAGCGGGCAGGCCTGCCCAGCATCCGCTTCCACGATCTGCGTCACACCTTCGCCACCCACGCCCTCACCAGCGGCGTGGACGCCAAAACGTTGTCCGGCATTCTGGGACACACCAATGCGTCCTTCACGCTGGACACCTACACCCATGTCACATCGGATATGCAGAAGCAGGCTTGCGGCATCGTAGGCGGCTTCATGGAAGATATCTTCGGAAAGGAGTTGAAACCGTGGCAAGAAAACGAAAAGCCGGCGACGGAACCGTAAGACAGCGCAAGGACGGCCGGTGGGAGGGGCGTGTTGTCATCGGCTACGATGACAATGGCTACCCCAAAACGAAAAATGTCCTTGCCAAAACGAAGAAGGAGTGCGTTGAGAAGCTCCAAAAGCTCAAGGAGGAATGCGGCGGGCTGAAGCCCGAAAAAGTACGGTCTGAGATGCCCTTCGGGGACTGGTTGACATACTGGTACGAGAATCACTCCAAGCCTAAGATCCGCCCAACTACGCAGGAGACCTATGAGAGCCGCATCCGACTGCACATCATCCCGGAGATTGGGGACATCCCGCTGAATAAGCTGACACAGAACGACCTGCAGCAGTTCTACGGTCGGCTCAAGAAAAGCGGCCGGAAGCGGTTCACCGACAAGTACGGCGAAGGGCTGTCCGACCGAATGGTGCGTATGTGTCACGCCACCTGCCGCTCCGCATTGGAGAAGGCGGTGCAGGATGGGCTGATCCGTGTGAACCCGGCCATCGGCTGCAAGCTGCCGCCGAAGAAGGCACGGGAGATGCAGGTACTGACGAGGGAGGAACTGCAGCGGTTTCTCATTCAGGCGAAGTTCGAGGGCTACTACGAGGTCTTCCTTCTGGACTTGGCAACCGGCCTGCGCCGAGGCGAGCTCATGGCGCTGCAATGGGACGACCTGAACTTCAACACCGGCGTGCTGAATGTGAACAAGCAGGTCTACGATGTGCGCGGCCAGCTCCAAATCAGCACGCCCAAGACGAAGAACTCCGTCCGCAAGATCGTCCTGCCGCCCGCCGTGGTGGCGGTACTGCAGGAGTATAAGAAAACAGTGGACTCCCGCTGGATGTTCCCGTCCCCGGTGAAGGAGGACTGCCCCATCACCCCCGGCGTAGTACGGCGCAGGTTGCAGTTCATTCTGGAGCACGCAGGATGCAAGCATGTGCGCTTCCATGATTTGCGTCATACGTTCGCAACGCTGGCGCTGGAAAACGGTATGGATGTGAAAACTCTCTCCGCCATGCTGGGCCATGTGTCGGCGGCCACCACACTGGACATCTATACCCACATCACCGACGACATGCGGCTCACGGCCGCCGCCAACATCGACCGCGGCATCGGCAAAGCAGCGCCGCAGGAGGACGCTTCAGAGCCGGGGCAGGAAACTGCCCCGGCCCAGGCGGAAAAGCCGAATATGACCGATTTCAAGCCCTACGTGGGCCGCAAGCGCAGATCCGGTACCGGCTGCGTCAGTGAGATCAACGACCATCTCTTCGAAGGCCGCTACTCGCCCAAATGGCCCGACGGCAAAAAGCACGCCCGCAATGTCTACGCACACACCCGTGAGGAATGTGAGGAGAAGTTGAAGATGCTAATCGTGGAGATGAAGGCAGAGATTGCGGAAGCGCAGCGGCTGAGGGATCTGGGGGAAGGCAATGGCCAGCCTCCGGAGGAAAAGAAAGGAAAGTGGGCGAAGAAGGGGAAGTGAACCGCCCTGAGTACCAAGTAATCGGTACCCAGGGCGGTGAAACGTTTCCCAAGTATGAATAATCTGTAAAACTTCTGCGTTTAGCACTTGAGCACGGAGAGTGCCAGTTGTTTTATTGAGGAACTTGTGCTATAATAATTTTGCTCTACATATAGGTGTAGAGGAACGGGATTGTTGTCAAGCCTTCCAGTAAGATTCCAATGAGGAATTCCTGGACTGCTGTTGACCAGATTGACGCCGATTCGGCTGTCAGAGCTGCAAGACACATTACGGTGAAGACAAACACCTCCCACTCGATTATATCATAGTCGAGAATTGCGAGAACTGGATAGCTGGTAGCTCAGACACACGCCGATTTGGTGCTACGAGAGACCACGTAAACCTGTATATCCACCGACTTAGGAACGCTATCCTCCGTGTCGGTGGATATTGCAAATTTTAGGAGATTTTATGACACCACACGATTGGCTGAATTCTGAGAATACGGTTAAAAGAAGCAAGAAACCCTATGCGCATTTTGATTTGCGTACCGATATAGGGAGACAGAAATTCTATATCTCAAATCCACATAAAGTGGCCGCGCATGGCTTCTATCCTTTTATTCATTATCAGATCAAGACAATTAAATTCAATAAAACAAAGGGACCGCGAGTAAAAACTCGGGATATTTGTTATGCAGCTCACATTGACCGCTGTATCTACCAGTATTACAGTTTTATGTTGAATGAGCTCTATAACGAAAGGGTTCGAATCGATGGAACATCCGATGTTGCGGTAGCCTATCGTACTGACCTTCATAAAAGTAACATCTATTTTTCGAAACGGGCCTTTGATTATATCAAGGAGCTCGGAAGATGTTATGTGATGATTGGCGATTTTACGCATTTCTTCGATAACCTTGACCATGATTATCTGAAACGGCAATGGTGTTCGTTGTTGAAATGCGACCGCTTACCCGATGATCATTACAGCGTGTTTAAAAATGTTACTGCCTACAGTAAGTGGGAACTGACAGATTTGCTCGCTCTCAATGGGCTTAGCGATGACTGGGCTGGACGAAAAAACTTAAATAGTCAAGTGCGTGTCCTTATGCCGAGGCAGTTTAAAGAGAACCGATCCCATATTGTGAAAAATGCAAATCATTATGGGATTCCTCAAGGTTCCCCCATAAGTGCTACTCTCGCCAATGTATATATGCTTGAAGTCGATAAACTTATTAATGATATGATTTTGGGCCTTGGCGGCAAGTATATGCGGTATAGCGACGACTTTATTATCATCCTTCCAGATGTTGCTGAACTCAATGCTGCTGAAGCCTTTGGAAAGATCCATACACTGCTTAAAACTGCACCAAGGCTAACCTTGGAGCAGAGCAAAACTCAATATTTTCATTATGCTGATGGCGAGTTAGAAAATTGCGGAAAACAGTTTCATGCGGAAGCAGATGGCAGCAGTAGATTCATCAATTTCCTTGGTTTTACATTTGACGGCAGACAAGTCTCAATCCGGGCGAAAACAATTTCGAAATATTATTACCGTATGTACCGGAAAGCAAATAACATTGCCAAGGCTGGTGGTTATACACCTGCGGGGAAGCATATCAGTTGTGAAAACCTGTATCGACGCTACTCAGAACGCGGGGCTGATGGAAAACCCGGAAATTTCCTGACATATGTATCACGTGCCGAAAGGGAATATGGTTCCAACGAAGCAATCACGCGTGACACAAAGAGGCATATGCAGAAAATTAGGAAAACTCTTGATGGTAAGAAAAAGAGATAGAAAAGGGGGTGCCTTAAACGTAGCATCCCCCTTCAAATCCAATTTGTTCATATTCTGCGCCGCAATAAACAAGGAACAAGAAAAAACCTCTGAAATTGACTGATTTCAGAGGTTTTTTGTGTAATCCCAACACTATAGATGCCACGAGATTTCGTTGAAACGAGCATTCAAACATGTGAAACTCTATTACCCTTCCTCAGCAATAGTTTTATGTTTCAAAACAAATCCATTTGGCATTGTTTGCAAGACCTTACCAATCGTTCTTTCACGACATCATCTGGTCCAACTATACCAGAAATCAATGGAGATAACGGATCGTGCAAAGAACACAATCGCTCAACTGTTTTTGCACTGTAATTTGCATAACAATATCGACAACCATTTCTACAAGTGTTATACATACCAATATCAATGCTCGCCATGCATCCACACTCTTCCCTTTGATTCTTGTCTTTATCCAGATTCAGTTTACATCCCAATAATTTTTCAAACAATCCACAATCAATGCAGTGTCCATGTGCAATGCCAAACTGCTCTAAGTTAATCTTTTCTGCACAGGATTCAACTATTATATGATACTTTTCCGCGATTGCTACCAGACGCTGTGCTAATTCAAGCATTTCCTTAGTCCCCAGAGGGAGTAAGCCGAACGCTTTCATATTTCCTTGCGTATTGCGGTACATATCCACAAAGCTTATAATGCACTTGTTTGTGTACCCAGATAAGCGTTTTGCTATTTCTTCGAAGTATGTTACATGGTAGTCAACAGTATACTTTTCTGTCAGCAAAATGGGATCATACCGCCAAATAACGCGGTCCGCACCAAGATTTTTTGACAAGTCTCTAAATGCCGGAATGATTATATCATTTTTATTTGGTACATTTGGCTCAATATCTTGGGCATACGAGTTAACAGTAAACTGGAAATAATACATGTATCTATCCAAAATGTGGAGTTTATCCATTATTGGCAAAGGATTTTTTGTCCAAAAAACAATACCATCGACTACTTCGGTTGAGAGAACGATTTTGCTTATTTGATGGATGTTCATCGGATTTCTTGCATATACAAATCCTTCTTTTATTCGGTTTACAAACCATTCTGAATAATATGAAGGGATGTCTGTACGGCGGCTTGCGCTCACTATCATTCATCATCCCCTCCTATCTCAATCAATAATTGAGCGCTTGTACAAAACTGCCAAGGCTCATACTGGCAATATCTTCTCGCCGTTGCCTCATTCATTGCAACACTTTTTTCATGCCTTGTACCATAACGTTGCGCTTCAACCTGAATGTTTTTATCAAAATAATATTGATCGTAACTCACACGGAATTCTGCCAATTGCAATTTTGTTACAAGGCTCAGAAACAAGTCTCTGCCCATATTATTGCTATTAACATCATTGACCAGAATGACAAACGGCTCCGAAGCATTCTTATGCTTTACAATGCTGTCGATAATCAAATCGAACAACTTATCCACCGCGCATGGACCTTTTGAAACGTACAGCGCTGAAATGATATACTGCAAAACCAGCACATTAATGTCTCCGACCGCAAATTGCTCAAGAAATGTAAATGCATCTTCGGTAGACAAATTGATATATGTAATGTCCGCTGTGGTATATTGTAGCACTTGGTTGTGGATAGATTCCCATAACGGGTTTTTATCAATGCCCCGGTACTCCAATGTTTTACCCGGAGCATTCCTTTGCAAATAGAGTTCAAAAGCCATCAAATCGGGACAGGCACCACAGCCAATCGAAAATATACTGTAATGCTCTATTTCTGCAAGAGCGTCGCTTTTTTGCAATAGATAATAGATTTCTGTAGCATATTTGTACGCATAGTCACACACATAAAAGTTTATTAAATGAGGACAATCGTAAAATTTCTTTCCGTTCGGATGCCGTGATGGATAATGAATTTCTTCAAGGCAGTCTTTACAATTTCTGGAGCAATCACCTGTGTGTAAGCAATCCTCACATCGGGTATTTCTGTGTGCGTTTCTATATTCTGAATCGCAAAAGCTCATTACTCTGTCAATAAGCATTTTCCTTCCCCCAAATTAGCCTGATTGCAAATAGCATTCTTTATACGGGATTGACATTTTTCTTTAAGAATATTATAGCTCAGAGTCACTCTGTTTGCAACCGAATGCGCTTACATGCTTAGGTACCTCACACATTTTACTATTGCGCTTCTGGAGTTTTGAAATATCCTCCCCAAAATGTATAATAGGGAAAACCTGACCCTGCAAGGCTTTACCAAAAGAAGAAACCCGTTTTTCGAAAAAATCATTCAAAAAACGAGTTTCGTTCAATAATAGTTTGACATTTGGGGATTTTTGCAGGAGCGTTTATTAAATGTAAACTCAGGAAACCCTTATACCGCAAGGCTTTCCAAGTAGAAAAGCCCCTCTTTTCGATAAAAATGTTCGAAAAGAGGGGTTCATTCATCTGGTCCGAGTAGAGCGATTCGAACGCTCGGCCTCTTGAACCCAAACCTATGTCTGAACCTTCAGGCAGAACTGAGTCGCACTCTTTGGCGCTTTCTGTCGCTCCAACAGTTCCTCTTTGGAACTTTTTTGCCCTGTTTGTTTCAGGCACCGCTTTCGGCTTTTGGGATTTGTATGGGATGAAATTCTGTATATTAAAAGTGCTTCCGACCAGATTTACCTCCGACAGCAGGTGCTTTTTGCCGCAGAGAGTAGCTCAGAAACTGCGCCGCATAAACAAAGAAATAAGCCCCGGCAATAAACATATCAGCAGACTGCCTCTGAATCGAGACAGCCTGCTGAATAAAAACGCTTATTCAATGGTCTGCTTTTCGGCGGCGATGCGTGCGCTCTTGCCTGAGAACGCAAGTCCGTATTTAATAATTGACTTGATTCCCAGTGCCTGCATTTCGGCGCTGTAGGAACGGTCATTGATTTGCTGAAGTGCAGTTTGGGCAAGCGTTTCGAGCTGTTCTTCGGAGCAGCCCTTCTCTGCTTTTATCTCAATTAAGAAACCGGGAAAATGCTTTGTTAATGGGAGCATCTGAACGTCATATCGCCCGTTTCCGGATTCACGATTGGATGTGATGCGGAAACTGTTGATCATCATAGCGCACAAACCTACGATCATGCCATGATAGTACGACTCATTTGCAGCATCGTAGAAACTGATCGTCTGCATCAGATATTTTTCTAAACCTCTTTGTAAGGCATCAACATCCATTTTATAAAGAGCCTCTTGGATTTCAGTTGCAAGACTGCGCGGAATAATATTCTCAAGCTGAGAGAGGATCTCCTTGCTGTAGACGAAAGAAATCTCTTTGTTGGGCAGAGCCACTTCGCACATATAATCCTCGCCGTAAGACTGGTCGCAGCTCACAGCCTTCAAATAACCTGCCACCAGCAGGAAGCTGTAAACAGAGGACGGATCATTCTGGATCTGCGGATAAATGACACCAGTATCGATGTGCGTAACGAAGGATTCGCCCTTCATCAGCAGTTCCAGACGCTCCATAATATCCGGCGTTGCAGAAGCCAGCACCTCGCGGATGATGTCATTGCTTCCGGTAGACTGCCAGAACGCTTTGGGACGACAGTTATTATTGAAGTATCCAATGACAGACCAGGGATTAAAAATCTCGGTATTGCCGAAAAGGTAACCATCATACCAGTCGCAGAGCTCCTGATATTTATCAGAAGCATGATAGTAGTCCGCCATCTCATGTACTTCGCTTGAAGTGAAGCCGAAATATTCACTGTAGCGCTCGTCTAAAATCGAGTTGATCTTCAGGTTGTTCAGGCCGCTGAAGATACTTTCCTTGGCAACACGCAGAATGCCGGTCAGGAAACCATAGCTCAGATGCGGATTATCCTTCAGACCACCGGAGAACAGGTTTCGCATGAAGCCGATGATCGTGTCGTAGAAACCGCTCACATGGCTCTGCTGAATGGGAGTGTCATATTCGTCAATGATGACGATAGGTGCAACATCGTGGTGCTTATGGAGAAGCAGCGTCAATGTTCGCAGGGACATTTGATATTCCACTTCGTCAGCAGCTTCTGTTGCAAGAAGGGAGTATTCCTCTTTTTCGTAATCACTAAGTGCGGAGCTGGATGCCAACTCATCGTGACGGCGGAATTCCTGTGCGATCAGCTTTTGGAGCGTCTGATAGGTTTCTTCCCAAGAGGTGTATTTAACATCCTTGAAGGACAGAAAAATCACAGGATACTTTCTATGGTGGGCAAGATAGGATCCTCCACAGGACCAGATTTTCTTATCTCTGAAGTAAACGGAGGTGTCCTCGGTCGTCTTTTCGAAGAAAGTGCGGAGCATATCCATGTTCAACGTTTTGCCAAAGCGTCTGGGGCGGGTAAATAGGGATACTTTGGGGCGCTCGTCCAGAAACTCCTTAATCATTAAAGTCTTGTCTACATAGTAGTAGTTTTTGCAGGCGTCCCGGTAATCAGATACGCCAATGGGCAAAGGCTTGCGCGCAGCTGATACTGCGGGCTTCACCTCACTTCGGTGACCACGCTTATCCATCGGTTTTTGCGTGCTGTCCGGGATAAACCACTGCCTGCCCTCCTTATACGCGCCGGAAATGCGTCCGGCTTTGCAGAGCGCATTGACCCGCCGTTCGGTGATCCCCCAAGCGGCAGCCGCTTCTTTGATCGTCATATTGGAACACCTCCAGTACAGTTTGCTAAGAATATTATAACCGTTTCTCCGAATAAAATCAACTATATTATTCCGAATAATACCGGCGTTATTCGGAACAGTTATTTTCCCGAAGATATGCCGTTCTTTTCAGTAGCTATTTCCTGCTTTCTGTGATATTGTTCGTTTGCCAAAAGGAGGCGACGATATGCAGAAAGAAAATACCCTGACAGTCGGGCAGTGGTGCGGCCAGTGGTTCATCGCCAACCGCCCCAAGTGGAACGGCAACACCGAGGGCGGGTACCGCAATCTGATTTACGGCCACATCCTACCCAACATCGGAAATGTAGCACTCTCCGACCTGACAGAGCAGACGGTCACGGGTTTCTACGATGTCCTGCAGAGCCGGGGACTCAGTGCCAGAAGTGTGTGGTGCGTCCACCTGCTTCTGCGGCGGTGCATGGACGAAGCAGCACGGGAACAGTTTATTCCATACAACCCAGTGCGGCTCTGCCAGGAATCAAAGGCAGAGGGATACAAAGCAGCCCCTCTGCGCCTGGGACAACTCCAGCGTTACCTGAACGCAGCGGAGCAGCTCGACGTGCTCCCTCTCATCTACACAGGACTATCAAGCGGCCTGCGGCAATGTGAACTGATCACCTTGTCGTGGGCCGATTTTTATGTCCGCTACAGGTACATCCTCAAGGGGCAGCGGTTGCTGACGCTTAACGCCAAAGCAGAACGCCTTCTGAAGCAGATACCGGAAACTGACTCGCCCTATGTGTTCCGCAATCCCAAAACCGGGGCGCCGTATAAGCTATACGAGTTCTACTATCTGCACAAGAAGATATTGAGACGGGCACGGCTCCCATGGGTGGCTTTTCGGGATCTGCAGCGCCAGTTCATGGAGGTGGGAATATGACGCTTCGGGAATACATCATCTTCTGGCAGGAAACCTACGATAAGTCCCAGAGCAGGCCGACCACATACGCGGCACACCACTATGTATTCAAGAACCATATCCTCCCCGGCCTGGGAGATATACCGCTCGCTGAATTGACATCGGAGATGGTTGGAGATTTTCTGGAGGAACGGCGGCACTTCGGCAATCATCGACCCGGCAGCTCTGGCCTGGGCGAAGAAACCATGCGGCACATCCACCGCCTGCTTCAGCAATGCATGGACCAAGCCATGCGGGATGGCCTCCTGACAGAGAATCCTGCCAAGGCATTCCGCTACCGCAAGTCCACAACGGTGAAAGCGAATATCATGACGCCTCTGGAAATGGAGGACTATCTGGACGCCGCCGAGCGGCTGGGCTACCTCCCCATGTTCATGCTGGCGCTGACGACAGGCCTACGCCAAGGCGAGCTAATCGCCCTGAAATGGAGCGACCTTGATATCGAAAATCGGACGCTGACCATCGCAGAAAACCGTGCCGTGGTACGGCGAGAGCTGGTGGAGTACGGCAGTCAGACAAGGACGATAGCACTGACACCAGAGGTAATCGACATCCTAATCAGGGAACACGACAAGCACCCAAGCAGTCCGCTCATGTTTATGCACCCGGCCACGCTGAAACCTTACTCGCCGCAGATGGTGCGCCGGATGCATAACGAGATCATCAAGGAAGCGGGGCTTGACCGCATCCGATTCACAGATCTCCGGCACACCTGCGCTGTCCTATCTCTGTGGAACGGTATGGAAACCAAGGAACTGGCACGGATGCTGGGACATTACCGACCGTCGATAACCCGGCAGAACTATGAGCCTTATCTGCCGCACAAGGTGCAAAAGGATGAAGATATACCAAACAAAGCCACTCAGGGCGAGCTTCAGCAGGCGGCAAATGTTCTGGATACTCTTCTGAAATTCTGATAGATATTCCGCAAAAGGTGAGTTGTCCGCAGAACTCAATCGTTTTACATTCAAAGAGGAGGAAACAGAATGAAAAATAGAATCATCATTGCCGCTGCATTCACCGCCTGTCTTGCCCTGTGTGCCGCCGTGTGGCCACAGGCCGAAAAGGTCGAGAAACCACCCGCGCCGAGCGAAACGGCCAACGTGACCACTCCACGGCCGACACTTCCGGAGCCGGAAGAACTAATATTGCCAACAATCACAGGAAAGAAAGAATCGGAAATGTCGGAAACTAAATCAGCCCAGGAAACAACCAATGAGGAGCTACCCGTCCCTGCACCGGCAATAGAAGATGAACCCATGGCAGAACAGAAATCTGCACCTCCTATGCAGACAGAACCCGCTCCGGTACATCCTACGCAGTCTGAATCGGCACCGGAGCCAATAGCTAATGATAACGAACTGGCAGATATGGTCTATGTCCCCGGCTTTGGATGGATAGAAAGCCAGGGATCCAGCCAAGTCGAGTACGCCGAGGATATGTACGAGAACAGCAACAAAATCGGCATTATGGGCTGACCTCAAAAATTGCGCCGCATAAACAATGAAATAGCCGTGGGAGTGTTAACAGCATTCCCACAGCCTTTGTGTGTCAATTTGATTCGAAATCTTCCCTCTGAAAGCAGAAGTTCCAATCTAAAAACTGGATTTTTGATAGACAAAATGGCGCTTCCGTGCTAAGATTAACCTGTATCAGTGCATACTCCGGGGATGAGGTGTTACAATGACGATTTGTTATAACAAGCTGTGGAAGCTCCTGATCGATAAAAACATGAAAAAGAAGGATCTGCGTCTGGCTACCGGCATGTCTACGACCGCCCTTGCCAAGCTGGGCAAGAACCAGCATGTCAGTACGGAAATCTTAACGAAGATTTGCGAAGTTCTGGACTGTGATTTCTGCGATATCATCGAGCTCGTAAAGGAGGAAAATCATGATTGACTTTTCCAAAATCGAGCAATATCGGGAGAACAACCGCATTGAGGCGAAGAAAGCCCTTGGCGGTCTGCCCAAAAGCATTTGGGAAACCTACTCTGCCTTCGCCAATACCCACGGCGGCATTATCCTATTGGGCGTGGAAGAATGGGCGGATAAATCCCTGCACACGGTAGATCTGCCCGACCCTGACAGACTCATTAAGGAGTTCTGGGATATCGTCAATAACCCCAATAAGACCAGCGTGAATGTCCTGTCCTCCAAGGATGTATTTGTCCAGGAGGTGGATGGCGACCACATTGTGGTCATCAATGTTCCCCGCGCGGAACGCTCCTATAAACCGGTGTATGTGGACGGCAATCCGCTCTGCACCTACCGCCGCAACGGTGAGGGCGACTATCGCTGCACCAAGGAGGAATATCAGGCCATGGTGCGGGATGCTTCCGTGAAAACCCAGGACATGCTCATCCTGAATGAAATGGACTTGACGGTGTTCAACAGAGAAAGCATCCGCAGCTATCGCCAGAGAATGCGCCTCTCCCGCCCCGGCCATGTGTGGGAAGCGCTGGAGGACGAAGATTTTCTCCTGAAGCTGGGTGCTGTGGGCATCGGCTCTAATGGAAAGAAGCATCCCACTTCTGCCGGACTTCTCATGTTCGGCAACGAATACGATATTGTGCGAGAATTCAACGCTTACTTTCTGGACTATCAGGAACAGTATGACGCTGATACCCGTTGGACTGACCGTATCATATCTTCTTCCGGCGACTGGAGCGGCAATGTGTATGACTTCTATTTCCGGGTCTACAACAAGCTGATTCAGGATATCAAGGTTCCCTTTAAGATGGAGGGTGGCACCAGAGTGGACGATACCGATGTGCATAAAGCTCTGCGTGAAGCGTTGGCGAACTGCCTGGTTCATGCTGACTATTATGGCAGACAGGGGTTGGTCATCGTCAAAAAGCGTAATAGCATTACGATGTCTAATCCGGGCAGCTTCCGCATCGAAATTGATGCCGCAAAGAACGGCGGTGTTTCTGATCCGCGTAATGGAGCGATGCTGAAGATGTTCAACCTGATTGATATTGGTGAGCGTGCTGGTAGCGGCATTCCGAATATCTTCCGCGTCTGGCGCGAGCAAAATTGGACAACTCCGGAGATTACAGAGCAACTCGAGCCGGAGCGGACAACATTAACGCTCTTATTCTCCAAGAGTGACGATAAAAAAGCGGCGATAAAGAGTGACGATAAAAAAGCAACGATAAAATCTGCCCGGCAGAAAGAAGAAATCGTTGCATACCTTACTGATCATATTTCGGCCAGAAGTGCCGATATTGCAGAGCTCCTTGGAGTCAAAAGTACACGAGCCAAGAAACTCCTCTCTGAACTGACTGCGGAGGAAATTGTCGTAGCCGAAGGCGGAAATCGAAACAGAACTTATAAGCTGAAATCTTAATAGTCCAGAATAACGGGTAGAAACTTTAGTAAGATACCATTCAGGATATGATCATTGGTGCCTTATTACAGCGAGGAAGGGAACGAGGAAATATGGACAATCAGGTGCATAATCAAATAGCGAGTTTTATATGGAGTATCGCAGACGACTGCCTGCGTGATGTTTATGTGCGCGGCAAGTACCGTGATGTGATCCTGCCGATGACGGTCATCCGGCGTTTGGATGCTCTTTTGGAGGACAGTAAAGAGGCTGTCCTGGATATGAAGAAAAAGTTGGATGCAGCAGGTATCGATAACCAGTGGCCTGCACTGTGCAACGTGGCGGGACAGGCTTTTTGCAATGCATCGCCGTTCCGTCTGCGCGACCTTACCAGCCGTGCGAAGAAGCAGACATTGAAAACGGACTTTGAAGCATATCTTGATGGTTTCTCTCCAAATGTACAGGAGATCCTGGAGAAGTTCAAGTTCCGCAATCAGATCGACACTATGATCGAGGCAGATATCCTCGGTGCAGTCATTGAAAAATTTATATCTTCGGATATTAACCTCAGTCCGAACCCGGTGTACAAAGACGAAGAAAAGACCATTCTCAAGCATCCCGGTCTGGACAACCACGGCATGGGTACGATTTTCGAGGAACTGATCCGTAAGTTCAACGAGGAGAACAACGAGGAAGCCGGCGAACACTGGACGCCCCGTGATGTTGTTGAGCTGATGGCAGACCTTATCTTTATGCCGATTGCGGATCAAATCAAGGACGCTACTTACTCCTGCTATGACGGAGCCTGCGGAACAGGTGGCATGCTCACCGTTGCACAGGATCGTCTTACCACATTGGCAGCACGGCGCGGCAAAAATGTATCTATCCACCTTTTCGGGCAAGAAATCAACCCGGAAACTTACGCCATCTGTAAGGCAGATATGCTGCTCAAGGGCGATGGCGATCAGGCAGAACATATCAGTTACGGCTCAACGCTGTCTTTGGACGGCAACGCCACCCGGCAGTTTGATTTTATGCTCTCGAACCCGCCGTATGGTAAGAGCTGGAAAACCGATGCAGAAAAGATGGGTGGCAAGAAGGAAATCCTCGACAGCCGTTTCAATGCTTATCTGGACGGCGGTGAGCAGCTTACAATGATCCCACGCACCAGCGACGGGCAGCTTCTCTTCCTGCTGAACAATGTAGCGAAGATGAAGAAAGATACGCCCCTCGGCAGCCGCATTGCAGAGGTACATAACGGTTCGTCCATCTTCACGGGCGATGCGGGAAGCGGCGAGAGTAATGCCCGACGTTATATGATCGAGAACGATCTGGTGGAAGCTATTATCGCCGTGCCGGAGAATATGTTTTACAACACGGGCATCGGCACATTCATTTGGGTGCTTTCCAATAAGAAAGAAGAACGCCGCAAGGGTAAAATTCAGCTTATCGACGCAACGGCGATGAAATCGGCACTGCGTAAGAACATGGGCAAGAAAAATTGTGAATTTACCGAAGAAATCCGCAAGGAGATCGTCCGTATTTTCCTCGCAATGGAGGAAAGCGAAGTCAGCATGATTCTGAACAATGAGGACTTCGGCTATTGGAGCGTGACGGTGGAGCGGCCGCTGCGCCTGCGCGTGTATCCTGACAGAGCGATTCCGACGGATACATTCAAGAAGTCGGATGAATACGGAAGCGTAATTGCGGCTATCGAAAAAGCTGCAAAAACTGCGCCGTTGGATAACTGGACGGCATTTGCCAAAGCAACCAAGCTGAAAGCCGCCGTATTGAAAAAGGTGCGTCCATTTATCACCGAGAAAGACCCGACCGCACAGCCCATCGAGGGCGAGCCGGATGTTGATCTGCGCGACATGGAGAATATTCCGTTCACCTATGCGGGCGGCATTGATACCTTTATGAAAAACGAGGTGCTGACCTATGCACCGGATGCCTGGGTGGATGAGAAGAAAACACAGATTGGCTATGAGATCAGCTTTACGAAGTATTTCTACAAGCCCGTGGAGCTGCGGGACATGAGTGATATTTTGAGTAGTCTGTCTACCCTTGAGCAGGAAGCCGACGGATTGTTGGCGGGTATCATGGAGGGTGTGCAATGAGCGGATATGCGGAATATCGTGAAGTAAATCTTCCGTGGTTGAAAGCTGTTCCGGCTCATTGGGAGATACGAAGAAACAAAAATATATTCACAGAGCAGAAAGAGATTGTTGGCGAAAGGTCAGCAGATTACACACTACTCTCACTGACGCTCAATGGTATTATTCCCCGTGACATGGATGGAGGGGGTAAATTCCCTGAGTCATTTGACAAATACAAAATCGTAAAAAACGGGGATATGGCATTTTGCCTTTTTGATATTGACGAAACGCCACGCACAGTTGGTCTGTCTGGTTACAATGGAATGCTTACTGGCGCATACACAATTATGCGCGTTAGCAACATTAACGCCCGATTCATCTATTATTACTATCTTGCCTTAGACAACGGTAAGATGCTAAGACCACTGTATACTGGGCTTAGAAAAACAATAAACATTAACACATTCCAAAGCACAAAAGTTCCTGTTCCGCCCCGCGAGGAGCAGGATCAGATTGTGCGCTTTCTGGATTGGAAGGTTTCAAACATCAATAAGCTGATCAATATCAAGAAAAAAGAAATCAAAGCGATTGATGCGCTGAAGCGGTCAACGGTAAGCCATGCGATCACCCGCGGGCTGACAGCAGATGCACCCATGAAGTATAGCGGCGTCAAGTGGCTGGGAGATATTCCGGCGCATTGGAAAGTCACAAAACTTCGGCAGATTTTACATCCGGTAAGCGAGAAAAATCATCCGGAATTTCCACTGCTGTCAGTTGTCCGTGAACAGGGTGTCATTCTCCGTGATGTCGAGGATAAGGAAGCCAACCACAATTTTATTCCTGATGATTTAAGCGGCTATAAAGTTGTGCGAAAAGGGCAGTTTGCGATGAATAAGATGAAAGCTTGGCAAGGCTCCTATGGCGTTTCGGATTATACCGGAATCGTCAGCCCTGCTTACTTCATCTTCGACATTGCTTTTGAGAATTTGGAGTATTTTCACTATGCCATCCGCAGTAAGGTTTATGTGAATTTTTTCGCCCAGGCGTCCGATGGCATTCGTGTTGGGCAGTGGGATTTACAAATGGATAAAATGAAGGAGATCCCATTCATTGTCCCGCCTGCGGATGAGCAGATTGCCATTGTCAAATATATAAAGCAGGCACTGCCCCAATACGATGCTGCAATCGAAAAGTTAACAGAAGAAGTTGCTGTGCTTGAAGAATATAAGAACAAGATTATTGCTGATACCGTCACCGGCAAGATCGATGTTCGCGGCATTGAGATTCCCAAATACGAATTTGTGGATGAAGACACCGATGCAGACAACGAGGATGGCGGCGAAGAAGAAACAGAGTAATAGGAGGATTGAGCATGGCTGTTGCTAAACAAAACGGAGATGTTATTCCTTTTGTAAAGCAGAAGGATTACATTATGGTCAATAATGACCTCGGCGGTGGTTCGTTCGGAAAGACAGTCTTACTCCAAGATCCGTTTATAGACGAACTGTTTGTCGCAAAAAAATATGAACCAGAGTACGATGGAATTAAGGAGCAATTCTATAAGAATTTTCTTGATGAAATCAAGATTCTCTACAAACTCAACCACAGAAACATTGTCCGTATTTATAACTATTACGCTTATGAAAATATTTACACGGGCTATATCCTTATGGAGTACATTGACGGGGAAAATATAGGGGACTTTATCAGTGATTACTTTGCCCCGTTTGCAGAAACCACTTTGGATGATGTTTTTCTGCAGCTTATCGATGCGTTTTGCTACATAGAAGCACACGGAATCATTCACCGGGATATTCGTGAGGGAAATATTCTCGTAGATAAAAGTGGAACGGTGAAAGTAATTGATTTCGGGATAGGAAAGATTGCTTCAAGGGTAGATGGTGGCGACGCTGACAGCCTTGTGGCAGACATTAATCGTGCTGCATCTGACACTCTGCCGCAGGAATATTATGATGGTATCTATACCAGCCTTACGGATATGTTCTATCTGGCAGAACTGTTTGGTCGGTTAATCGATAACGCAGGAAGCTGTGATCGGACAGATTTTTCTTACAATGACATTTTGAATAAAATGATGGAGAAAAAGCCTGAAAATCGTTTTGAAAGTTTTGCTGCTATACGAGAGGCCATAGGAAAGCACGATTTCCTTCATATGCAAATATCTGATGAGGACAGGGAAATCTATCAGGAGTTTACTAATTTAATTTATAAGTCTCTAACATCTTATATGTCGGAACCCCGATTCAATACTGACTGTGCGATTTTTATTTCCAGATTGGAAAAAGCACTTACTACTAATCTGTTTGAAACGATGATTCAAAAGAATGCCGATGTAATTAGTAGTGTTGTTGACTGTGGTTACCGTTATAACAATGGAGTGAATATCCCAAATGAAACGGTCGGAAAATTTTTGGACTGGTTCCGCGCAGCGACACCACAATCACAGGCTCTTGTGCTAAATAACTTTATTGCTAAAATCTCCGATATTGAGGTTGTAGAGCCAGAACCTGAATTGCCGTTCTGATTTTATTGGAGAGGAGGAATGGTATGTTTGCAAATACGAAGGAAAGCGGACTTGAAATGCTTATCGTAAAATGGCTTGTTGAGCACAACGGCTATGAGGAAGGCTCCAACGCTGATTACAATAAAGAGTACGCCATAGATGAGACTCGACTGTTCCGCTTTCTGCAAGATACACAGCCGGAGCAAATGGACAAGCTGGGCGTGTTCAAGTTTGAGCAGAAAAAACGCCAATTTCTGAATCGCCTACAAGGCGAAATTGCAAAGCGCGGAATTATTGATGTGCTGCGCAATGGTATCAAGGTTTATCCGGTCGATCTCATCATGTTTTATCTAACGCCGACCGAGAAAAATGCCAAGGCACGGGAGATGTTTGAAAAGAACATTTTCAGCGTGACCCGTCAGCTTCGCTATGCGCAGGATGCCGGGAAGCTGGCCCTTGATATGTGCGTTTTTATAAACGGTCTACCTGTTATCACCTTTGAACTGAAAAACCAACTCACGAAGCAGAATGTTGATGATGCTGTGCAGCAGTACAAAGATGACCGCGATTCCCGTGAGTCGCTGTTCACCTTTAAGCGATGCATGGTGCATTTTGCGGTGGATGATGCTCGTATCAAGTTCTGTACTAAGTTGGCAGGAAAAGATAGTTGGTTTTTGCCATTTGATAAGGGTTATAACGATGGTGCCGGCAACCCGCCCAACCCGGACGGCATTATGACCGACTATCTATGGAAAGATATTCTCACGAAGAAAAAGTTAACTCTGATCATCGAGAATTATGCACAAGTTGTAGTTGAGGTAGACGAGGATACCAAGAAGAAAAAGGAAAAGCAAATTTTCCCGCGTTATCATCAGCTGGATGTTGTTACAAAGCTACTTGCCGATGTAAAAGCGAATGGTGTTGGAAAGAAATACTTGATTCAGCACAGTGCGGGCAGCGGAAAATCCAACTCTATCGCATGGCTTGCTCATCAGGTCATCGGGCTTGAACAGGATGGTCGTCCGATGCTGGATTCCGTTATTGTGGTAACCGACCGCCGCATCCTGGATAAGCAGATAAGGGATACCATCAAGCAGTTTATGCAAGTGAGCAATACAGTTGCATGGGCGGAGCATTCTGGGGACTTAACAAAAGCAATCACTGATGGAAAACGTATTATTGTTACCACAATCGAGAAATTTCCATATATCGTTCCGCAAATCGGTGCAGAGCATAAGAGCAATCATTTCGCCATTATCATTGATGAAGCGCACTCTGGTCAGAGCGGGCGAAACTCTGCGCAAATGAATCTTGCGCTTTCAGGACTTGCTTCTGATGACGAGATGGATAACGAGGATAAGATCAATGCCATGATGGAAGGGCGCAAACTGCTGAACAATGCCAGCTACTTTGCGTTTACCGCAACCCCGAAGAATAAAACGCTGGAAACCTTCGGCGTTCCGTATCAGGACGGCGACGATATTAAGCATAGACCTTTCCATGTTTATACGATGAAACAGGCGATCCATGAAGGATTCATTCTGGATGTACTGCAATACTATACGCCTATCGACAGCTTCTATAAACTGATGAAGACCGTCGAGGACGACCCGATGTTCGATAAGAAGCGGGCGCAGAAGAAGCTGCGCAGCTTTGTAGAAAGCGACAGCTATACCATAGCCAAGAAAGCGGCTATGATGGTAGACCACTTCCACGAACAAGTCATTGCCAAAGGAAAAATCGGCGGGCAGGCTCGCGCTATGGTCGTGACCTCCAGCATTCCTCGCTGTATCGAATATTATTACGCCATCAATAAATGCCTTGCGGACAGGCGCAGTCCATATAAGACGATCATCGCCTTTTCCGGCGAGAACAAGTATCAAGGGCAGGAACCGCCGCTGACATCGGCAGGGCTGAACGGCTTCCCAGATGCCAAGATACCGAAGGAGTTCAAAAAAGACCCGTATCGCATTCTCATCGTTGCGGATATGTTCCAGACGGGCTTTGATGAGCCGTTGCTCCACACCATGTATGTGGACAAAATGCTCTATGACATCAAGGCGGTACAGACGCTCTCCCGCTTGAACCGCTGCTGCCCGAAAAAGTACGATACCTTCGTCTTGGACTTTGCCAACAAACCGGAGATGATTCAGGAATCATTTTCGCGATATTACCGCACCACGATTCTGTCCGGCGAAACCGATCCGAACAAGCTATACGACCTGGTTGCAACAATGGAGGAATACCAGGTGTTCTCCAACGAAGATGTCGAGCGGCTTGTCAATTTGTACCTGGATGGAGCGGATCGCGACAAACTTGATCCCACATTAGATGCCTGCACTGCCGTTTACAAGCAGCTTGACACGGATAACCAGATTAAATTTAAGAGCGCAGCAAAGGCGTTCGTGCGTACCTATGGCTTTCTCGGAGCGATTTTGCCGTATGGTAACGCAGACTGGGAACGGTTGTCCATCTTTCTTAATTTGCTGATACCAAAGTTACCGTCTCCACGAGAGGACGATCTTTCGCAGGGGATTCTTGAAAAGATCGACCTCGAAAGTTACCGCAACGAAGCGCGTGAGGTCATGTCCATTCGCCTGGAAGATGCCGATACGGAGGTGGCTCCCGTACCGGCGGGAAAGGTTGGGCATATCGTTGAACCGGAAATGGATTTGTTGTCTGTCATTCTCTCCAATTTCAATGATATGTTTGGTAACATCAATTGGAATGATGCGGATAACGTGCGGCGGCAGATCCTTGAGATACCGGCCATGGTCTCTAAGGACGAAAAATATCAGAATGCCATGAGAAACTCTGATGAGCAGAGTGCACGCTTGGAAAGCGAACGTGCTCTGCAGCAGGTCATCTTTTCAATTATGGCGGACAATATGGAATTGTTTAAGCAGTTCCAGGATAATCCTTCGTTTAAGAAATGGCTGTCTGATCTTGTATTTAATTTGACCTATAACAAGGATGGTAAACCTTACGAGAATCCTGATGCAGCTTCAACTGACTGAGTAAAAAGCATAGTTAGAGGGAGTGAAGCACCGCAAGTGCTTCACTCCCTCTTTCATAGTCATTCTTTTTTCTGCGATCCATTCAGGCTGGCCCAATGCTGGCGCAGCAGCCTTTCTGCTTCTCTGTGAAGGGAATTTTGGAACATGACAGCCATAACCAATGCGCTAAGCACTGCAACCACAGACTCCAGCCAGGGATATGCGGCCCAAAGCTGTTCTCCCCAGCAAGCAAGCGGAACACCAACAAGCAGCATAAACAGCAAAATAATGATGACAACGTCGGGTCTGCCGTAGCCTTCACGTCTTTTGATTTTGGCCCGTATCTGTCGAAGCGCACGGGTTCGGATATCCCGGATGTTTCTGGACGAACACTGTTTGTCCTGTGCGACGGATTCAGTGGACTCGCCATTGATGATCGTGCGGAACAAAATCTCCCTCTGCAGTTCGGTCAGTGCATGCAGGGCGTCATAGATTTGGGTGTCCAAATACATGAAGGGATCTTCATCAGAACCCTCCGGCAGATACTTGCTTCGGTCAAACCACCGTCTGTCGTTGTAAATTGCGTTGCGTACTTCCTCCGGCAGGAACGCTTCCGGATTGTAAGATCGGGGCTGCTTTATATCCAAATCCTCCAGAGTATCCGGTGCTACACGCTTGTGAAAGTTCGCCTCGCTGTAGTAGAGCATATGCTCCAGCTCCTTCCACTCCTCCGGATGCTCCTTCACCCATTGGTCTGCAGCGGCGGCAGCTTCCGGGTCCATTTCGTGTATCCAGCGCCAGTCAGACTGAAGTTCTTTGTACGACTGAGTATCCTTGAAGGACATGAGCTCACCGCCCTTTCTGCGTTCACAAAAAGTTTACAATTCCAGACCTTCCGATTTTGCGAATTTTCTCTAAGTAATAATAGAAGGACAATTTCACCCGGGTGAGGTTGCCCCTGGTTCGGTACGGCACGGTCTCCGCGCCGACGAATCCACATGGTCTTCGACAGAGCATCTATGAGAGCATGAGTGCTCTCCGCCATACGGCAATCCGTTCGGAAGGTCATTCCATCTCTGGCCGTGCTCCCGGGAGCACGGTCTCTTTTTATTCTAACACGGAGGAGGCGAAAAAGATAGTTTACAGATGAGGGCAAAGGAGGAATGTGGATCACACAACACACCCGCAAAATAAAAACCGCCGCGACTGCGGCAACAGTCCGGCGGCTCGGCGCACACACAGGCACGCACAAATCTACTGATAAAAGTATATCAGGTAAACAGCAGAAAAGCAATGAAAATTTTTCTGTTCCCTGTGTGAGCGTCATCGGACTCTACGACAATACAGGAGGTATGAATTGAGTTTCAACAAATGGCCCAAGCGCAGTGCAGAGAAAAACTATTTTATGGTACCAAACGAGATATTCAGCATCGGTCTGGATTTTCGTGAGATCTCCCTCTATTCCTATCTGCTCCGGTGCGAGAATCGGAAGACCTACCAGTGCTACCCCAGTTACAAAACCATCGGTCATGCGATCGGCATGAGTGAAAATACGGTGGCAAAGTATGTGCGGCAACTGGAGGAGAAAGGTCTCATCTACACGGAGCCGACGATGGTACGAAGCAAAGATGGCAGACCCCTGAACGGAAATCTGCTCTACACCGTTCGCCCTATCCAAGGTGTACTCGAAGCATTCTATGAGCGGCAGCTCCGGCAGG
>OJKY01000526.1_pt1 | contig 30331 bp, 26 predicted proteins | sample 1596571 | NCBI WGS metagenome assembly OJKY01 (sample SAMEA4350170, study PRJEB24818) | metagenome | biome: human; feature: gut; material: faeces | place: Denmark | collected 2013-09 | reverse complement strand
CAAAATATTGAGTCTGTACGTCACCTGACCCAAACCGTGACCCAGACTGGGCAAAAACGTGATGGACGCAATAGATAAATTCCCATAAATGCAGAATTTTTTCATCTAAAATATGCGCATATTATAATTAAAATACAGAAAAATACGAACGGACGGCTCTTGACGTGCATGGGGTCACAGGTTCGAGTCCTGTACTGTCCACCATCTAGTAGAACCAAAAAAGATATCTACGCGAAAAACCCAGAAGTTTCAACGACTTCCGGGTTTTTTTGCGCCCATTTTTTGAAGTCGGAAAAAAAGATATCAAAAATGGTTTTGGCAAATTCGATGGACCTGTACCTTTACCCAAGGCATTTTGAGCCAATTTTCCGAGGATTTTTCGGGAAAGCGGCTCTTTTTTGTCCTCGGCAAAGTGTAGAATTCTGACTGGCGTTTTTGTTGGTTCTGCCGAATGCGCACTCCAAGCACAGATGCCAGCGCGTTAGCCGGCTGTGCGGCATTTCAGACGTTAAAACCGCAGGCAAGCCCCATCCCACTCCAGGACGAAAACACGGCGTATTGGCGATGCTGGGACGCGAGAAAGCAAAGCACCCGCTGCCAGTTCAGCGGGTGGTCGTTTATCTGCTGGCTCTCAGCAGAGCATCGGTTTTTAATGTCACACCCATCATGTCCTTGTGGGCTTCGCGGGTGTCCCGGCAGAGCGGCGAGAGAAACGTCAGCGCGTTCTGAATGCGGCTCAGATCAGACGCAGAGAGTGTGTTCTCATGCAGATGGCGCAGCACCCGGCGATAGGATTCGCGGAGCTTTGCATCCACGGACGGCTGGAAGAAATAGTTTGAAATCAGGCCGCCGATCAATGCGGCCTCGTTATCGGTGTACTGCATGGTGATTGCCCTCCTCTACGATGTTCACACAACAAACGCGGCAATCATACCACAAGATGCAGTACCGGTCTATGCGCATTGTGCCGAAATATTGAATCACAAATCAATACACAAAATGAAGCGGTGTTTCGCTCTCTTATGAAAAGAGGGTTGAAACGCCGCTTTTTCCTTTTTTATATTTCAAAACCAAGACATAGGAGGTCACAAAAATGTCTGTATTCCGTGTTGAGAAAACCAAAGGTTACACGGCCATGTCCAACCACCATCTCCGCAACCATACGCTGTCCCTCAAGGCAAAGGGTCTGCTCTCGCAGATGCTGTCGCTGCCGGAGGATTGGGATTATACGCTGCAGGGGCTTGCGCAGATCAACAAAGAGAGCATCGACGCCATCCGCGAAGCTGTGCGCGAGCTGGAACGTGCCGGTTACATCAAGCGCAGCCGGGAGCGTGACGAGCGCGGCTGCCTGCGCGGAACCGTCTACACGATCTACGAGCAGCCGCACGCGGAGCCAACGCCGGAAGAACCTACGCAGGAAAAGCCTGCGTTGGATAACCCAACATTGGAAAAGCCTATGTCGGATAAACCTACGTTGGAAAATCCAACGCAATTAAATACTGAGAGTACTAAGAAAAGAAAAAGACAAAGTAAAGACTCATCAATTACCGATTCGATTCCTTTCCCTTCCGGTTTTCCGGACGTTACCGCGCAGAAGCGAACGGAAGCGAAGGAATCGTTTGAACGCTACCGGGACTTGATCTTGGAGAATATTGACTACGACGTTCTGGCAAGTGATCCGCACGTTGACCGGGAGCAGCTTGACGAGATCGTCGAGCTGGTGCAGGAGACGGTTTGCAGTACCCGCAGCCGAATTCGTGTTGCAGGCAATAACTACCCAGCCGAGGTCGTGCGGTCGAAGCTGCTGAAGCTGAACAGTGAGCACATCCGTTTCGTCATGGATTGCCTGAAGCAGAACACAACGCGGATTCGGAATATCCGGCAATATCTGCTGACTGCGCTGTTCAATGCACCAAGTACGATGAGCAGCTATTACGCGGCTCTGGTGGCGCACGATATGGCAGCATAGTGGCATCCGCGAGAATACTCACGGATTTAGCGTTTCAACGTAACGTTCAACCAGCTCTTGACACAATCCAGCCATATGTGGTCGTATTGATGCACCTCTCCGGCGTTGTGGATCGTTTGCCGGTCGCTTGTTGAAAGCCCATGTTCTCCCTGCGGGAAAACATGGAGCTCAAACGGAACATGATTCGCTGCAAGTGCTTGCGAATATAGCAGGCTGTTCATCACCGGGACGCATTCATCTTCCGCAGTATGCCATAAAAAGGTTGGCGGCGTATCTGCACGAACGTGCTTCTCACAAGAAAATAGATAAAGGTCCTCTGGTGAACAATGCGCTTTTCCTGTTAACGCAGTCATACTGATCTGGTGCGTCCATTTCGGATCTGCCGTGATCACCGGATAACCCAGGACTGTCGCTTGCACCGGCTTGCTGTTCGGAATTACTGTACGAATCGTGCTGGAATCATATGACGTTGCGTACTGCGCGGCAAGATGCCCACCTGCCGAAAAACCCATAAGCACAATTCGACCTGTGTCACAGTGCCATATATCCGCGTTTTGATTGATCAGTTCTATCAGGGCTGCCGCCTCGCACTGTTGTGCCGGATAGTGATGCGGTGCAACAGAGTACAACAGGACAAACACGTTGAATCCTTCCGGCAGGAAGTGAAATGCGATCGGCTCGGCCTCCCGCTGACTGCAAAACTCATAGGCCCCGCCGGGGCAAACGATCAGGCAAGGACGCCGCTCATCACCACGTCCCATTTCCGTTAAATTATCCGGAAGATATACCTTAACAAGCGGATCTCCGCTTTGCGTCCCAAGGTTCGGAAAAAATTGCTTTAAATGTAGAAGCTCATATTTCATGCGGCATTCCCTTTATTCACAAATCTGTTTTCCACCCATAAACACCCTGGCAAGGCTCAGCTCCTCGTCGCAAACAACGAAGTCAGCCAGCTTGCCGGATTCGATGGAGCCGATCTCCTTCTCGCGCCCGATCTCCCGCGCGGGAATCAGCGTTGCAGCCAAGATCGCCTGCTCCTTCGGGATGCCAAATTCGACTGCCTTGCGCATACAATCATAGAGATTTGTCGCGGAGCCGGCGAGTGTGCCGTCCGCGAGCTTCGCCACGCCGCCATACAGGAACACGTCCTGTCCGCCGAGGGTGTACTGCCCGTCCGGCATGCCGCAGCAGCGCAGCGCGTCGGAGATCAGGCAAATGCGCCCCGGAAACAGCCTAAACGCCATGCGCACTGCGCTCGGGTGAATGTGCTGTCCATCACAGATCAGCTCCGCGACCACGTTTTCACGTTCGCTGCCCGCGCCAATGGGACCGGGCTTGCGGTGGTAGATGCCGGGCATTGCGTTATACAGGTGCGTCAGGTGGGACGCGCCCGCATCGAGTACCGCCGACGCTTCCTCATAGGTGCAGTCGGTGTGCGCGATGGAGACGGTGCAGAGCTTGGACGCTTTTTCGGCAAATTCCACCGCACCGGGCAGCTCTGCTGCCACGTCCGCGATACGGATGAGCCCTTCGGAAGCGTCATAAAGCTGCTGGAACGCCGCAAAATCCGGATCTCTCAGATACGCGCCGTTCTGCGCGCCCTTTTTCTTCTCGGAGAAGAACGGTCCCTCCATCTGGATGCCCATGAGATGGGCACAGCCCTCCGGCTGCGCCTTTTTAAGCTGCACAGCCGTTTTGTACGCCGCCTCCAGCACGTCGTAGGGCAGCGTCATGGACGCGGGCGCGAAGCTCGTCACGCCGTTTTGTGCGAGATAGCGCGCCATTTTGATAAGTCCGTCATAGTCGCCGTCTGAAAAGTCCGCGCCGGAGTTGCCATGGTTGTGGACGTCCACAAGACCCGGAATGACATACTGATTTTCCAGATCGATGCCGTCCTCCGCAGGGACGGTGGTCAAAATTTCAGCGAATCTTCCGTTTTCTACGCGGAAGGAGCCATGTTGGAACTGACCGCCCACGAAAATATTGGCATTCTTAAAAAGCATATCATTCCTCCACAAACCTTGCCGCCGCTTCGTCGCAGATGACGGTCACGTCGGGATGGAACTGCAAAATGGAGCCGGGAACCTCGGGCTTGACCGATCCGAAGAAGACCTGATGGAGGATCTCTGCCTTATCTGCACCAGTGACGATCATTAAGATCTTCCGCGCGGACATGACCGTGCCGATGCCCATCGTGATGGCGGAGGTCGGAACGTCTTCCAGTGAATCAAAGAAGCGCTTATTCGCCTCGCGCGTCATTTCAGTGAGCTTTACCTCATGCGTCATGACCGGGAAATGGTCGCAGGGTTCGTTAAAGCCGATATGCCCGTCGTGGCCGAGACCGAGCAGCTGAATGTCCACGCCGCCCCAGTCCTCGATCTGATGCTCATAAGCTTCGCACATGGCAGGGATGTCGGCTGCCAAACCGTCCGGGACGATGGTATTTTCGGGCTTGATGGAAATATGGTCGAACAGATTTTCCTGCATGAAGCGGCGGTAGCTCTGCGGCTGGTTGGGCGCTAACCCTTTGTACTCGTCCAGATTTGCCGAACGCACGCGCGAAAAGTCGATTTTTCCTCCCTGCTCGCGTGCAATCAGCTCGCGGTAGAGGGGCAGCGGCGTCGAGCCGGTAGCAAGCCCTAATACGCACGCTGGTTTTGCCCGGATGAGATCTTCAAACATATCTGCCGCAGCGCGGGCCATTTCCTCGGGTGATCTCACCCGGATCAGATTCAGATGTAACATAAATTGACTCCTTTCTGGTGCGCTCAGCGGATATCCGGCAAGCTGGCCGCCGCCATTGACTGACCGACACGGCGGAAGTTTTCATCCGGCAGCATGACGCGCAGCTTCCGCGAAAGCTCTGGATATTCCTCGTTCAGTACACGCTGGCATTCGGACACGATGCGCTCGCCGCCGATGCCGGAAGCCACGCGTCCGAGGACGAGCAGATTCCAGATGTCATAGAACATCTCATAGAGGCTGAGCGTATGTGCCAGCTGCACGCCGATGGAATCGAAGATCGCCAGCGCATAGGGATTGCCGCCTTCCGCCAGCTTCTGCACTTCCTTGAGCTTTTCAGCGGGTGTGAGATGCTCAGACAGCGCGATGCCTGCGGCGGGCGCGAGCTTTGCGACCGCGTCCTGCGAGAAATATTTGCAGCCGACACCGAGATCGCCGGACCACTCATCGCGCATGGCGTGTTCATTCAGATCGACCGGTGCAAAGGCCAGCTCGTTGAACCAGCCGAGAATATTTCCCTCGGCGTCGACGTAACCGACAGCTTCGCTCGTGCCCATTGCAAGGCCCATGACGCAGCCTTTGTCAAGGCTCATATAGCCCGCCAGTGCAGTCACGTCGCCGTCGTTGGCAACGACGATGGGTACATCGCCGATCTCCTTCGCAGCGCGGTCATAGATCGTTTTGACCTCCTCGCGGCGTTCACGCGGGACCTTGATAAACAGGGAGGACACCATCGGTGCATTGCCGACGAAGGTGCCGGCGGAGGAAACGCCGATGCCGTCGACGCGCGGCATTTTGGAGGCTGCGGTCTTAAAAGCCGTGACGATGCCGTCAAACTGATACTGCGGGTCGGCGCTGGTTTTCGGGTGCCAGACGACCTCCTCTGAGTAGACGGTCTTGCCGTCGATGACGGCAGAGACTTTGCGGTCAGAGCCGCCCGCGTCAAAGCCGATGCGGCAGCCGTTGGTATGACCGCCGACGCGGATGGGCAGCTCATTGGCGGTAGGGAAGTCGTCCTCAGAGCAGATGATGACCTCCAGAGGGCGCTCAAACATATCAAACTCGAAGCCCGCGTCAAATTCCCGTGCGCCGCCGGGACGGTAAGCGTCCCGGATCTGCGCGGCGATCGTATCGTCGCCCTGAAGATAGATACGGAAGCCACCAGCCGACCAGAGAAGCATTTTGACGAGCCGCTCTGCAAATCTTATGTTCGCGGCAGCGAAAGCTTCGCCGCGCAGGCGCGTCTCATAGACGGTGATCTTGCCGTGATCGCGTTCGACAGCGATCTTGAACGGGTGATCTGCTTCTTTCAGATATGCCTTTGCCCACACGCCGAAGGGAATGAACCCCGGATCGAGCGCGGGCATATTCTTAACAGAGTAATCGATTCCAAGATAGTTCATACTGCCTCCTTCCGGTTCATGCGCGCGCCTCGAGCTCGGTCATCATCTGGTCGAGCTGAATGAGGCAGCGCGGCAGATGGAACGGACCTTTGAATGTGCTGCCCTTGGTGGATGGCATGGTGGGAAGCCCGTCGCGGCGCAGATAGCCGTACCATTCGCCGTAGGCCGGATCGGAGAAGTGCTTCTGGCAGTAATCAAGCGTCTTGAAGAACCAGTCGAGATCCTGCTCGTTTCCGGTGTCGCGGTAGAGCATCATAGAGGAAATGAGAATTTCGTTATGCGGCCACCAGAGCTTCATATCGTGCTCATACGCCTCGGGCGGCAGGCCCTTGGCGTCGACAAAGTACAGAAGTCCACCGTATTCCTCGTCCCAACCGGCGCGGATGGCGTTGTCGAAGATGGTCTGCGCCTTTTCGATGAGTTCAGGCTTGCCGAACTGCTTTGCGTACTCCAGCAGGAACCACACGCCCTCGATATCGTGACCAGGGTTGACGATGCGACCGTCTGTGAAGTCAAAGCGCGGCGTGCCGTCCGGGGCGACATTTTCCAGTGTACAGCCGAGATCAAACTTGACAAAATACTTGAAAATTTCTTCGACGCACTGCGTCGCGCGCGCGGCGTAAATATCCTTGCGCTCCGGGTCGCAGCGCATGAGGATGAGCGCGACATTGAGATAGATCATCGGAATGCCGAAGGCGCGGCCGCTGCGCGTTTCGGGAATGATTTTGGGTCCCATGCCGACCGGGTCTTCCATGCCGTGGTTGAGATCCCAATAGAGGTCTGCCATCTGCCGCGCGCGGGCAAGGCGACTTTCGTCGCCCGTGACGGCGTAATATTCCGCGTTCGCCATGGCGCAGAACGCCTCGGAGAAGCAATACCGGCGCTGCCGCAGCGGCTGACCGTCCTTTGTAACGGTAAAATACATACGGTCGCCTGCGGCGTGATTAAAGCAGTGACGCTCCATAAAATCAAGGCAGCTGCGGCTGGCGTCGAGCCATTCCGGCTTCGTGCCGTAGACTGTGCACAGATGGGCAAAGATCCAGCCGCACCGCCCCTGCATCCAGACGCTCTTATCCGTGGAATAGATTTTACCGGTTCGGTCGAGGCAGGTATAGACACCGCCGAATTCCGGATCCATGCCGTTTTTCAGCCAAAAATTTACGCAGCGATCCAATTCCGCGCGTACCCAAGTATGCGCCTCGGTAAATTGCTGTTTTCTCATTTCGTTCATGTACATGCACCTCTTGCTACAATTCAAAAACAGGTCTGTGATTTATGCTTTTACATATTTCTGGACAGCCTCTTCAATCATCTGCTTCGCACAGACGACGGTGTCCATGTCGGATGCGACAAGATTCGGCAGCGGCGCGCGCACAGTACCGACGTCCATACCTTCACGGCGCAGAATCTCTTTCATGACGGCGTAGAGATTGCCATGGCAGCTGCACATCTTATAAATGATGCGGCAGCATTCGTTTTGAATTTCGCGTGCCAGCTCCATGCGCCCGGCGTGATAGCATTCGTAGATTTTGAGATAGAGCTCAGGCATGACGGCGTAGGTGCCGCCGATGCCGCCGGTCGCGCCGATGGCAAGACCAGAGATCAGCTGCTCGTCCGGACCGTTGAACACGACGAGCTCGCGCTCGGTCGCATCAAGCCACATCTGGATATCCTGCGTCGGCATAGACGAGTTTTTAACGCCGATGACGCGCAGATTTTTAGCCATTTCCTGCAAAAGCTGCGTGCTGAGCGCGACACCCGCAAGCTGTGGGATGTTATAGATGATAAAATCCGTGTTTGGCGCAGCCGCAGAGATCGTATTCCAATAGTCCGCGATGGCATACGGCGGCAGATGGAAATAGATCGGCGGGATGGCGGCGATTGCGTCAACGCCGAGGCTTTCGGCGTGCCGCGCCAGCTCGCAGCTGTCGGCGGTGTTGTTACAGGCGACGTGCGCGATGACGACGAGCTTGCCGCCAACAGCGTCCATAACGGCTTCGAGGATGGCCTTGCGTTCTTCTACACTTTGGTAGATGCATTCACCAGAGGAACCACCAACATAAAGACCTGTTACGCCTTTGGCAAGCAGGTACTTAGCCAACGACTTTGTTCGAGAAGTTGATACTCTGCCTGTATCATCATAGCAAGCGTAAAACGCAGGGAAGATGCCCTGATATCTTTTTAACTTTTCATCCATTGTGTATTCTCCTTTTAGGCGGTAGCGGGCTCTCATAATGAGAGCCCGCTGAACATTTAAATCGTCAATTCGCAGTGAGTTCACTCATGGTAAATTCTTCATAGTACATATACCGCAAACCATCTGCCCACGAAGTGGTCGGCGATGCTTCATAGATCATTCCAATTCGTCCATCGCCAAGTTCAACTAGACTACTATAAGCAAAGAGTGCACTGGCCTCAGTAACCTGATAGACGTATTCCCAGTCGATAGAGTACTTCGTGCTCCCGTTGTCGTATTGACCATTTTCTTTGATCAAGCCGACATAGATACGCCCATCTGTTCTGGAGGTGTTATACGCCATTGACAGCAAAACTGCAGGATATGCTTGTCCATCTTTTTTCGAGACAACCGTTCCACTATATGAAAGTGCTGACAACTGGCTGTTCGTACCGGCCAGATTATCGCCAAGTCCCGATGTAACATCAATCCATGTTTCGCCGCCATCAAGACTTGTCGCGGTTTTAATCTTACCCCCGCTGCCGCTGGTATTTCGCATAAAAATCTGCAAATTGCCATTTGGAAGTTCTACAACAACAGATTCATGACCGACTGTTCCAGGAAGGCAGTCACCGTGTGCCCAAGTGTTTCCACCATCATCACTATAAATAACTTCCGTTCGTGCGCCACTTGTCAGCGTACCATTTCCTCCAGTAAGCTGATAGTAGATTGGAACAACCAGTCTGCCAGCATGATCACCATTCTGAATTTGAATGCCATGTCCAGGTCCAGTCAGATAGTACCGAGACTCTTCTCTCTTGACCATGCCAGAAATAATCTTGTCCGTATGCCACGTTTCTCCATCATCGTCTGAATAAACCTGCATGATATAACTGGTATTGTAAACTTGCAGTTCAGAGTCTTCATAGAAAATTTTCATCGGCACAGACTGCGAAGCTGCCTGTATGTCCGAGCTGCGCTGCGTAACATGCAAAAGCTGACCGTCCTTGTACAGTTCATAATTTTCACCGAGACTGTATTCTGAAAGCTCACCAAGCGACAAATTGCTATCATCAACTGTCGTTCCGTCGGAAGAATACTCCGTCGGTGTACCCAGCAAATGATAAACGTTATATCTGCCATCCGCGTTCTTCTCGCCATAAATATCAGCAGCGTAGTTAAAGCGACTGCGAACGGTGTTCATATTAACATTTCCAGACTTCACGTTTTGATCGGAGAGCAGGAAATATTTATGCCCCGCAATGGTGCAGAAGCCGTCACCGAATGGCATACTCCGAGCGACACCACCATGCGCTTGTCCATAAGCATCGATATTAAGTGATTGGAAACCGCCGCCGTTCCAAGCAAAGGCGTCTATCAACAGCAAAATTCTGTCTGTATACTCAGTATCTTCTACGATGACTCCATCAATAAAGGAGGCTGAGCCTTGTTTGTATCCGTATTCATCTGCATAGTCACTCATATGCAGACAATCTGGCGTAATCGCATCTTCCCAACCATCATTCGCTGTATAGCTGAGTGCCTGATGCTTGATTCTAAGTGCAGAGTCAATATTCTCTGCTGAATCGCCAGTGCTGCCATAGTTTGTATCGGAACCAGCAACTAAGGTTCCCTTTGAAGAGTACAGCAAATACGGAATTCTGAAGAATGTCGAGCTTGTAGCATCGCCCTCGTAAAAAACATTCCTGGACGTTGGCCTTGTCAGCTCAAGAAGCAGTTCGTCAGAAAGTGCCGACGTGAAGACATAGATATAATCAATTGTACCTGTGTATGGATAACTGCTGGAACTAATCAGCCGATCCATTTTCCCAATATAACCAGTCGTCAAGTTCGGAATATCGCCTAGCCATTGGTAATCATCACCTGTTTTGGCTGTCGTTCCGCCTTTTTGACCATTTGCAAATAACTTGTAACCTACGCCGCTTTCTGCCTTGAACGCAACGATATTGTCTTCATAACCGAACGTAGTGCAGTAAGCAGAATATTTAGGAGAATCAGAATTTCTAAATTCAAATCCAACACGGTTGCCCGATTGATACAAGTGGAAATGTGCATCGTTTTTGCTTGTATCGCTGACACTCAGAAGTGAACCAGGTCCATTTGTCGTGTTTTTGTACTTCACCAATATGGTAATGTTATCAGCGCTATTTAGAGTCTCAAGAACGTCATCACTAAGTTGGACTGCATCATCGTCACTCTGAATGTTCAAGTCATGCTTTGAGAATACCAAGGGATTACCAATAGGCCATTCTGCTCCGGAGATTGCCGCCGCTTCTTGCTGTGACATAAATTCTGGAAGAAACGCAACAAAAGAAATATCTCCTACAAAATTTGCATTATTACTCGAGTTTGCCAACGCGCCAGATGTACCACCAATATTCAAAAACTGAATATCATTAACCTCTGCATTATAATTGAACCACGAGGCGAAATTCGGAAACTGTGTAGTGGTACTCCCATCAAAGCTTGTTACAGATTTTGCTTGTGTATTTGTAAGGTCGCTAGCATCTACACTGTAAACAAAGGTATGCCAGCCAGACCCGGTAGTTGTTCCACGGAGATTTGCGACCATTCCACCTGGGAAATCAATTCGTTGCATTTTCATCCCCGAAACATTATTAACCATAACCGCGCCATATTTGTCCTTCTCTGTGGAGCTTCCCGCCGCAAATAGGACTTGATTTGTAGATGCCGTACTTCTATATCGAACAATAACTGTTCCTTGAGTGCTGGCTTTTAAGCGCGAAATATCCTGTTCTGTTCCCGAAACGATACGGCTTCCGTCAAATGAAGTATCGCCGTCAAAATTATAATAGAAGCCGGTTTTACTTGCTCTTGATAAGACTTCTATTATGCTGCTGCCATTTGTGCTGGAAGCGAATACCGAAAGCGGGAACATAGTCAAAAGGAGACACGATACAAGAAATGCGCTAAATAGACGTTTCAAAGTATGTTTCATTTGTTTGCCCTCTTTCTTTAATAACTCTGTACATATTTGTTTGATGAACAGAACTTGCTTATAATTTTTATAAAGAAAATGGAACTATCCTGTGATTTCAGAAACCTTAACTTTGCGGTCTTCACGAAGCGACTTTGTGGCCGCGTCTGCAGAAGCAATTGCTGCGCGTGCAGCTTCACCGGTCAGGAGCGGACGGAACTCGTCAGTAACCGGATCGCCATGCATAATGCCATTGAAGAACTTCATTTCATTCTTCATGATTCCGTGCAGCCACAGCGGCGGCTTTTTGCCCGGATGACCGTACTGGATTGCACCATCCATTTCTGTGCTGTGATAAATCTGAGTCCTCTGATCGTCTTCTTCCTGGGTCTCATGAACCAGATAATGCTCTTCTTCACCATCTGCAGTTTTAACCGTCATGCCGACATTGCACATATCAATTTTAATGTAGCCTTTTGTACCCTGAATCAGCACATAATGCTCCGGATAGTGGAAGGCAGAGCCGTATTCCACAACAGCGTAGGTGCCGTTTCCAAATTCCAGCAAGAGGAACAGCATATCGTCCTCGTCGCCAAACTGTTCACCCTTATGCGCAACATTACCGCCAGTCATGGTAACCTCTGTTGCCGGTCCCATCAGGAACTGAATGCAGTCCAGCTCGTGGATATGGTGATAAAGGTGACCACCGGATTTTGCGCGAATCTTCTTCCAGCTGATGGACGGCTGCGGCTCTTCCCAGCCGTTTCGTGCAGAGTGGCAATAGAGAACACGACCGATTTTCCCCTCTGCGATCAGCTGCTTTGTATGGCGTACCGCGCGGAAGAAGTTCATGACATGGCCTGCCATGAAGATCACACCGTTTTCTTTGCAGGCGCGTACCATTTCGTCGCAGTCCGCATAGCAAAGCGCGATCGGCTTTTCACAGAAGACGTGCTTCTTATGACGTGCTGCTGTCAAAACTGGCTCTTTGTGCAGATAGTTCGGCGAAGCTACCAGCACAGCGTCGACATCATCACGCGAGCAGAGCTTATCCAAATCCGTTTCGACATCGCAGCCAAGCTCTTTTGCCACAGTCTCAGCATTTTCGGGGTCATAAACTGCAACAATTTTTGCCCCCTCCTGCTCTTTCATAATGCGACCAAGTTCAGCACCGAAATATCCCGTACCGACAATTGCATATCCAATCGTTTTCATAACAATATCTCCTTTTATTTGATAGAGCCCTGTGCCAAACCGCCAGCAATGCGCTTCTGGATCAGCATGAAGAAAATTACAGAAGGAATTACGACAAGTGCGGATGCAGCCATCATAACGCCCCAGTCCAGCACCTCTTGACCCATGAGTGATTTCAGTCCAACCGCAACGGTCATTTTGTCGCGGCTGTTGATCAAAATGAGTGAGAACAGGAACTCATTCCATACGTTGATAAATGTATAAATTGCCACGGCAACTACACCGGGTGCGACAATCGGCAAGACAACACGACTAAATACTTGAAGCTTGTTCGCACCATCCATGTATGCGGCTTCTTCAATTTCAAGCGGGACTGTTTGGAAGAATCCAACCAAAAGCCAAATCGCATATGGGACAGAAATCGAAAGATACACAATAATCAGTCCAACGCGGCTGTTCATCAGCCCTGCTTTGCCCATAATGATCGAATATGGGATCGCAAGCAAGATGGGCGGGAACATATATGTCGTGATCAGGACCCTCGTCATAATCTTTCCAAATCTCGGGAAGAACCGAACAACACCATATGCACCAAGCGCAGAAATCAGAATAGCAATGATTGTTGTGCTTCCGGCAACAACAACACTGTTCATAATATTTGTGCCGAACTTTAGTTGCTCAAAAACAATTTTATAATACTCCAGCGAAAAGACCTGAGGGAAAATCGCAGTGGGATTCGCTGTCAGTTCGCCCTTGCTCTTTACAGAAGATACTAATATCCAAAACAGCGGAAACGCTGCCAAAAGCGCAAGAATTGTCAAATAGGTATAGGAGATCGTGTCGCCTAAGATACCGCGTCTAAAATGTTTACGCTTGTGCATCACTTCTCCTCCTCCCACTTGTTCAAAAGCCTAAAGTACTGCGCACACACAATCAGCAGGAAGAGCAGCAGCAGTACGGTAACTGCTGAAGATCGTCCAAGCTGCTTCAATCCCCAACCAATGTTATATGCATAAATCGGAACGGTCAGTGTTTTATTGGCCGGGCCGCCGCCGGTGATCAAGTAAATAATATCGAAGCTATTGAAAATCCAAATCGTGCGAAGCACAACCAACAAACCCACAACAGTACGAATATGCGGAACTGTAATGTGCCAGAAAGACTGGAATGTATTTGCACCATCAATTTGAGCTGCTTCATACTGATCTTTTGGTACGGTTTGCAGCGCTGACAGGATGTTGACCATGATCAGCGGCGAGCCGAACCAGATATTGATGAACACCAGCGTTGCAAACGCCAGATTTCCAGTCAAAAATTCCGGCGCGGTTGAGCATAGTCCGAGCTTGATCAGAAGATTCGGCAAAAAACCGTAAACGCCGTTCAAAATCCACTTCCAGGAAAACGCCAAAACGATTGATGGAATCGCCCAGGGAATAATCAGGATTGTACGATAAATACTAGAGCCTTTTTTGATTCGGTTCAACGCCAATGCGCCGGTAAAACCGACTATTAACTGCCCCAGCAGAGAGAAAAAGGTCCATTTCAGGTCGTTCCAAAAGGCCGTCCAGAAATCCGGATCAGTCAACGTTTTAATATAATTATCAAAGCCGAGGAATCGATAAGTAGGCTTAATGAGATTTTTGTTTGTCAGACTATAGAAGATACTGGAAGTAACGGGATATAGCAGGAGTAAAATAACCACGGTGAGCGCGGGAAGAATAAACAGCCAACTGCTTGCTTTTGATGATAGCGTGCGCCTTCTTTTCACAATTTTGCAGACCTCCTTTGCTGCGCTAGAGATAAAGGAGGCGGGGGAAGCCCCCGCCTCCTGGGTCACCCCAATAAAATCTTATTCTGCTGCTTCAAACAACTCATTTAGCTGTTTGTTGGCGGCTGCCGCAGCGTCTTCAACAGATGTGCCGTTCAGGACGATGTCCTGGAACATATTCTCGACGACACGCTGGTTTGCAAGGATGCCAGCCTCGACGCAGGGGCCATATTCCATGCCAATATAAGTGCCGTGGCTCAGAGCATCGCTAATCACACGCATTTCGGCTTCATACTTCTGAATCGTCGGATCCGAAAGGAACGTCGGATCATTTGTGATTTCCTTCAGAGCAGGAAGCATGCCAACCGGAACAGAGTGCAGGAACGGGACATAAGTTTCCGGCTCATAGAAAGACTCGATGAATGCCTTGCAGATTTCAGGATGCTTAGAGTTCTTCCAAACAACCATCGGCATATTATTGACGATGTACTGCGGCTGCTCGCCTTCGTTGCGGGTGGGAATCGGTGCGCAGCTGATGGAATCCATCAGATCGGGGCGGTTTGCCTCAACGCCACTGATATGGAAACCGGAGTTGAAGTCAAATGCGTTTTTGCCCTGATAATAAAGCGTCGCCTGATCGAGCGTGTTGTAGTTGATCGAGTCTGCCGGAGAATTTGTCTTATACATATCCGTCCAGAACTTGATGCCTTCAACAATATCCGGATCGGTCAGGTTTGCCTTGCGGTCTTCTGTCAGAAGGGACTTGCCGCAGCTGCCAGCCCAGACATCCAAGAAGCACGTTGCATACATATCGTTCGTGCCCATTGGAACAGAGCAGCCGTAAACTTCGCCGTTCTCGCCCTGCGTGATCGCCGTCGCTGCCGCATTGAACTCGTCCCAAGTCGTGGGAACATCAAGATTGTACTTTTCCAGCAGATCCTTGCGGTACCACATCACAAATGCATGAGAGTAGATCGGCACTGCATAGCAGCTGCCATCATAGGTCATTTCCTGAATCGGAGATTCATAGAAACGGTCGCGGCCAATTTCGTCGATCATATCATCCAGCGGAATGATCGCGTCGGCGTTGATCATTTCGACAACCTGACCGGCCTGCGCGGTACTCATGTCGGGGACGTTGCCCGAGGCGAGGCCGGTCGTCCACTTGGTGTAGAAGTCTGCCCAGGAGTAGGTTTCAATGTTGATCTTAACCTTGGGGTGTTTTTCCATGAATGAATCGGCTGCCGCCTGAATCCGCTCAAGTCTGGGACCCTGCGTGAACGAGTGCCAGAACGTGATCTCACCCTCCAGCTCATCCGCTGTTTCAACAGGCTCTGCCGGTGCGGCATCTTCTTTGTCAGTGGTCTGCGGAGCGTCCTGGGTTGTTTCAGTTGGAGGGGTTGTCGTATCATCTGCTGAGCTACAACCAGCCAAGCAACTGAGAAGCATCAGTGCTGCCAAAAGAAGCGCTAAGTATTTTTTCATAATTTTTCCCTTTCTGCTCAATGTTTTTTTGGTGGTATTGCTATGGCTTCATTATAGAAAATTATTTTCATTTTGTGTAGAGGATGAAATGACCAATCATAGCATTATTCGCTCATAATTTGGGTGATTCTTTCCCTGCACGAACCGCCTGTCCGCGTGAGATCCGGCGGTATTGATGCGGTGAAACTCCAAATACTTGCCGGAAGGTGCGGGAAAAATAGTTTGCGTCGCTGAATCCGACCCGATATCCAATTTCTGCAACTTCCCGATTGCTTGTCAATAACATTCTTGCAGCGGACGTCATGCGTAATTCTCGAATATAATCGCTTGGTGATTTCCCGGTATGCGCTTTAAATAGTCTTCGGAATGATGTTTGACTGACTTGCGCCATTTCGCTGAGAGATTGTATTGTAAATTGCTCATTAAGGTGCGGTGTTAAGTAGTCTACAACAATTTGAATCCGGGGATCGCGATTGATGTTCTGTGTCTTAGCATTTCTTCTGCGAATCGCCTCGAGACTATGCACATCTGGCAATTCACGATCATGTGAACTGCCGTCTCCTTCACATTCTGCATTGGCGCATTGTGTTAAATAGGCAATGATCAATTCTAGATTTCCTCGAATCCGAAACAGTCTGCTCGGATTTTGACTCGTTGCGCTTTGATAGATTTCTTGAAAATACGTCAAAACATTTTCCTGTACATTTTTCGTAACAGTTGGGATATGAAAATATTCACCGAGAAAATCGCTGTCGTTTAATCGCGCAGTAACACAGAAACGAATAGAATAAAACTCAACATTATCGCTCAGCGCCCAGCACGACATAACCGCTCCTTCCGGTATGTAAACGATCTCATTTTTGTGTACTGCGATCTCCTCTGAGTTGATTTTAAATACAGCTTCGCCTCTGGTAATAAAGCGGAGCAAACAATAGGGGATATAATCTTCCGGGAAAAACCATCCAGAGTGAAAGGTATACTTATCAACATATAAGAAGTTGAATCGCATTGCTGAATACAATGATTGTGGAATTGTTGTCTGCATCGTTATTCCTCCAAACTTGTCAATAACATCTTATTTATGGTTGAAAAATGCTAGTAATGATGTATGTATTACTTTAAAGTTTCCTAAAAATCTGCTAGGATGAATAAAAAAGAATTTAGGAGGTCTACCTCGTGGATTTACAGACGGTCATGTTGCAGGAAGCGCGTAAGGCTTATCCCAGCCACGAAGAAGTTGATCAGTGGGCAGAGCAACTCTTAAGGCAGTCAGAGACTGTTGCGATTCATGCAGAATTTGTGGATTATTGTCCAATCACTGTTCCTTTTGGGAATTCCCCCAACACGTTGGTAAATAAATATGTCAAATTTACGGCAAGTGACAATCGCCAAACATTTTATGGCTATTGGCAGCCCGCAATCCGAACTCCAGCCCCCTTACTAATCAATCTTCCGGGTTACGGTTCGTCTATTAGTATGCATCCGCAACTGGCCGATCAGGGATTTCATATTTTACATATCTCTCCGTTAGGATATGCTGAACCAAATCAAATCCATCCTGAAATGCAACTCCCAGATGGGAACTGGCCGGTTCTTGACCGTACCGCCCGGGGACTTAAGGGTGGATATGCAGATTGGCTCTCGGATTGCCTTTTAGCAATTCGATGGGCATTACAGCAGCCGGGTGTGCTTCCACAGATGTCCCTATTCGGAACAAGTCAAGGTGGCGGCGGCTCCCTGTTGCTTGCCTCAATTCTCGGCGGAAAAGTCAGATGTGTTTGTGCCGATCTTCCCTTTTTAACCGATTTCCCGGCTACTGAATTAGAAGGGCCGGCATACAGTATTCTAAAACCAGCCTATGAAGAAACCGACCACACACTGTTTTGGAATCAACTTGGTTATGTTGATACTCTTTCTCACGCACACCGTATCAATGTTCCAGTCATGCTTTCCGCTGGTGGTTTGGATAACACTTGCCCGCCAAAAACGATAGAGCATCTTTTCTCTGAACTTGATTGTACAAAGCAATACACGTTTTCAAAGAATGTGGTACACACACATTCTCGCGAAAGTATGGTTCTCTTTTCTGCGTGGCTGCATTTATATGCCTGAATCACTTATTGATGGCGGTTCGCTAATGCCCGCATAATTTTTTCTTTGTTCTGTTCAGATATTTCTGGGTTTTTATTGCAATACTCATGATACAGAATATCCAGAACATAAAACTGTGCAATCTTTGCGGCAACCGAGCCTTGCTGCAGAGGTGATTCGTTTGAACCGCACTGCAGCACAATATCCGATTTTTCCGCCCCAGGAGATTTGCAAAATCTTGTCAGCATAATAATTGTTGCACCATTCTGCTTTGCTTGAGATAAAATATCCTCCATTTCAGTCGTTGATCCAGAATAAGAAATGAAGAATAATACATCCTTAGCTGTCATGGTTGCTGCTGCTGAAACCTGTAAATGAGAATCATATATGCTAAAGAACTTGGAACTCACGGAAGAAAACAGATGTGCTGTTTCCTCTGCCATTAGCATAGAACCACCTTGACCCATGCAGTAGACTATTTCTGCCTGACTGAGCGCCTCTACTGCGCGGATCACGTGCTCTTTTTTCAGCAATTCAGCAGTTTGTTTCAGTGCGGAAGAGTATTCACTGTATAATATTCCACTTATATTTTGGTGTTTCGTGGGTGTTGTTGTCGTGGTTTCAGATGTTGGTCTATCTGAAAAAGGCTCATAGCTCGGGTTGCTCAATTTTACAAGCTCAATTTTTAATGCGGTATATCCACGTGAGTGGAAACGCTTGCAAAAACGAGTAATTGTAGCTTCGCCAACATGACAGACTTCCGCAAGTTCGCTAATTGACATCATTTGCACTTCGTCTGTATGTTCCAAAATATATTCGGCAATTCTCTTTTCAGAAATTGTAAGCTCATAGTAGATGCTACTCATTTCGCTCAAAATATTCATATGCTTACTCCATTTCGTTGTTATATTGCCTTAAAACAACCTTTCCTGCTCAAGGACAATTTCCATATCTATATGCTACACTACATAGATAAGTAATTTCAATTATCATATTAAATGAAAATTGTTTTCAGTTTTTATTAAAATAAACGAGGTCTTACTTTATGATTTATGATACACTTACAAACAGTCATCTATATTATGGCATCAGTGCGCGATTGCAAAAGGCACTTGATTTTCTTGTAAACTCAGATTTTTCGACGATACCCGATGGCCGTTATGAAATTGATGGCAATGATGTTTTTGCAAATATCTCACACGGAATGACCGTGCAAAATACACCAAATGCAGAAGCTCATAACACATACCTTGACATTCAATATCTTATTGAAGGGCACGAATTGATCGGGGTTGCACAGCGAGAAACTTTAACGGAAGTTGAGGCACATCCCGAGCGTGACATCTGGTTTTACACTGGAAAATATGAGTATTTGTCTTTGGGCGATAATCGCTTTATTATTCTATGGCCACATGATGCCCATGCGCCCAATCACGCTGTCGACGGCATCCCCGTTGCGACAAGAAAGTGCGTAGTAAAAGTACGAGTTTAATATAGTGTACAAGTGCGCACCTAACTGCGTTATTTTCCCCTTTCCATAAAAGGAAACACCGCAAGATGAATCTTATGTATCATCTTGCGGTGTTCCTGTTATGAAACTAAGTTAATGAGTGTTTCAAACAAATAGCTGTAAAAAAGCACACTGTTCCCCCATATAAGTGTGGTCCAAAGACTTTTTATCCGCATTATTGAAGAACAGCTTACCTCATACTTTCATTTGCTGAATTGCTTTTGCGGCAAGTTGTAAAGAACTCGGCCATCGAGATTCCAAGCACCCTGCAAATTTGCTCAATGGTATCTACAGAAAGCTGGCTGCCCCTGCAGCGAGAGACGCGAAGCGTCGTATAGGGAATGTTTCCGCTTTGGCATAGCTGGTATAATGTCATGTTTCTCTCATGCAGTAATTCATCCAATCGTGCGTGCGTATTCAATGTCCTTTCACTCCTATCAAAAAAAGCAGGGTAAACTTTTGATGATAGTATCATATCACAAACGTTGTCCAATAAACAGGACTTATAAGACTCGCCCCACAATTCGGAACTCCAGCTCCGGTGACGCTGGCTTCGGTGCATATGCTTTATTATAAGACACCATAACCGGCTGCATCCGCCGCACGCCGTCACTGCCAAGGTAGGCTTCTGGATCATCCGGTTCCTGTTCGGCATACGCCTTGATATAGCCTTGTCCATCGTAGATCATGACGCCAACTTCGCCGGTACGGAGTGTCTCACATTGCTGCACCCACACAATCTGACCGTCATGATAGACAGGCTCCATGCTGTCGCCAGACACCCGAACCCCGAATTCCGCACCATCTGGGATGCTGCTCTCCGGAAAGCTGACCATTTCGAAGTTTCCCTCGTCCAGAAACGCGCCTGTACCAGCGGATACCGGCAGGTCGCTGACCGGCATGTCCAGATAGCGGATCTCCAGCACTGGCGGCACCTCCCGATACTTCCCGGATGCAATCAGATCCTCCCGATACTCTTTCACTTTTCGACGCCCCTCTGCGTTCAGCAGGGGGCGTTTTGTATTGCTCACAAAATAATCAAAGCCATCCTCCAGATGCAGCGCAGCACAGACGGCCAGAAGCTGATATGCACTTGGAATCGATATACCCTTTTCCCACTTGTTCACCGCAACGCGCCCAATGTCCACGCCATATCCCATTAAGATCTGACTGAGCTGCTCCAAGCTCAATTTCATGCTTTTTCGCGCAGCACGAATCTGGTTGCCAATATAATTGCACTCACGGTCTTTTGCCGCATTGTAGTCCAGCAGATTTGCCTGATACGCAGCCAAGTGTTTCATTCCTGTTGTCATGATGTATTCCTCCAATTTGGGATGTTCTCATTATAGCCGTCGCAGGTATGCTTGTCAATGAAATGTTCTTGTATGTTTACAAATGCGTCATTGACGGTTCTTTATAGCGTCTATATAATAAAACCATCGTCAATCCCATAACCTCTGGAACACGCGCCTCCACTCCTTGGGCGTGTCTGTCGAAGCCTCTCCAGACAGAGCTGTTCCGATCAGGGATTGTCAGCATACAGAATCGAAGTCAAACATGGAATCAGGAAAGAGGGGTAAGCATGAATCTAGCAGTAAATTGTGCAGTGAAAGCAGATCGGGCGATCAGATGCCCGATCTGTCAAAGAGGACGGCTTCTCAATGCCGCTGAACATACAGACCTGCGTAGTCTGCAGCTGTTCCGTCCGGAGCAGGCAGACCGCGCGCAATGGTTTTCCAAATGCCCGAAGTGCGGGCAGCAAATCGGGCTTGCAATCTGCCCGGTTGAAGTAATCATCTAAACTGTAATTCAAAATCCAAATACTATGATACCAGTCAAGCGCACCAACCGCCCACCTTAGAATGTGGGAGTACCGCGTTCGGAGCCTTACGGTAAGCTGTTCAGCTTTCCGTAGGGCTCTTTTTTGCGTTTATGCCCTTTTCGCTGAATAGCGGAAAGGGCATACATGCGCAGATGGTCTGAGAGCACAGCGAAATATCCGTAGCTTCATCTCGAAATTTTACAAAATTTTGAGATTGGAGCTTACGAATGTACAACTGGAAAGATACGCGGAATTACAGACGCTTCCGCGACGAAAACGGCAATGTCATTGCCAATATTATTTACGTTGACGGCGAGGAAGTCGCCGTTTCAGATGAAGTTTATGAAGCCTACGCAAGCATGGATCGCCGGGAGCGGTATCTAACGGATGAATCAGATACCCCGCAGGATCTCTCCTTTGAACGATGTGTGGAAGATCACGTCCCTTTTGAACTGTTGTATGAAAACGGCCGCGGCAGTTTGGAAGAAGATCTGGAGAGGAAAGAAATGCTTTGTATTCTTCACAAAGCGCTTCAATCGATTCCCGCAGAGGAACAGGAATTCATCCGTGAACTGTTCTTCCTGCATCGTACAACACGAGAACTTGCGCAGAAATATGGTGTTTCACAGCCAGCCATTGTCAAGCGCAAGCAGCGTGTGCTATCGACTTTGAAAAATATTTTGAAAATTTCTGATTTCGTGGTTATCAAGGGGTCGTTTTTTCGGGAGGGATAGTGAGGGGATTCGAAACGCCCCTCACTGGACCTTGAAAAGTGAATATCAGCAACGCGGATCACACCGCAGGTTGGGAAATGCGCACGGCGCGCGCGACGACCCGGAAGCAGCGAGCTTCCGGCGAGCGAGAAACGCGCCGTGGGCAGCCTTGGCAGGCTGCATCATGCCGCCCAACCTGTTTGGACACACAACGTCTAGCCTGCACGTAAGACAGGCTGCCATGCGCTGGGGTTGAAAGCAGTAAAGACCCCAGTCACAGGCTGTGAGAGCTGCCAGGCTCTGTCTGCGCTGTTCCCCATCGCCGGGGTGCGAGCTGCAAATACGGCGGAACAAACTTTTCAAGATAGGATGAAAGAATCATGATCAACGAACTTACCAGAAAAAACGCACATACCGAACTCGACCACATCTTCAAAACCATTCTACCTGCGCACGGCATGACAGAGCGGCCGGAGCAGATCCGTCTCAGCCACACCATGCTGGACGCCATGTTTGAAAACCGCATTGCACTGAGCGACGCCGGGACCGGTATCGGCAAGACATACGCCTACCTGACCGCTGCCATCGTGTACAGCCACAGCCGGTTGGTAGACGGGCTGCCGTTCCAGCCGGTCATCATTGCAACCTCCAGCATCGCCCTCCAGAACGCCATTGTGCGGGAGTATCTGCCGTTCCTGTCGGATGCGCTGTCGGACGATCCGCATATCACAACACCCATTCTTGCCGCCTTGCGCAAGGGCAAGAGTCACTATGTCTGTGACGAGCGGCTGCGCCAGCACCTGCAGCAGCGTCCAAACGGAAAGAACGTCATGCAGAAGAAAGAACTTTATTCCCTGCGGGATGTTCTGGATCTGGATGAAACACAGAAACTCAGCAGCTTTGACCGCGAGCGTGTCTGCGTTCCGCAGTTTTGTGACTGCAAACACCCGGACTGCCGCTATCGTCGGCATCTAACCGAATGCGGGCAGAAACGGTATTTGTTCCAGATCTGCAACCAGAACCTCTGGCTGGCAGACTGTATGCACCGGGAAAACGGCTTGAGGCCCATCCTTCCGGATGCCTGCACGGTCATTGTGGACGAAGCGCACAAGCTGCCGGAAACAGCGCGGGAAATGTTCGGCACAACCTTGACAGCCGGAGAGATCCGCGGCGCAGTTGTTCGGCTGAAGCAGGACGGATACGCGCTGGCGTCAGATCGGCTATTTTCCGCATCGTCCACACTTCTGCAAAAGATGGCGGAACTGTCCCCGGAGTATCCTGTTGAGATGCTCCATGATGATCTCAGCAGAGTCCTTTCTACGCTGTTTTTGATTGGCAGAAAGCTATCTGCCTTTCTGGAACCTGCCACAAAACGGGCGCTGGAGCAGCTCACCGACAAGGTCGTTCTGTTTCTTCGACCCAAGGCAGATGCCATCCGCTACACTGCGGAGGATGACGACGGCAAGCTCATGCTGTGCAGCGTTCCGGCAGATATCACATCCAGAATGCAGCGCACGGTTTGGAGCAAACAGATTCCGCTCTTGCTCACCTCCGGAACGCTTGCCATCGGCAGCAGCTTTCGCCGGTTTCAGGACGAATGCGGACTGTCTGGCAATCCAAGAGGCACAGAAGCGGTTGCCGTATCGCCCTTTGACTACGCCGCAAATTGCCGACTGTTTTTTCCGCAGCGACCGCCTCGCTTTTCAGAAGACGAGCGGTATCCCCAAACTGTTGCCCGGCAGATTCTATACCTGCTGCAAGCCGCGAACGGACACGCCCTTGTTCTTTTCACCTCTTACAAGGATATGTCCACTGTCTGTGAATGTCTCTACCGGCTCAAAAGCGGCATTCCAATCTTCGTCATGCGCAGGAACCACCCGCAGATCCTGCGGCAATTCAAGAGCACCCCCGGAGCCGTCCTCTTGGCAACCGGAGCTGCGTGGGAGGGCATGGACTTCCCTGGCGACTGTGTGTCGCTGCTCATCATTCCACGCCTGCCGTTTGCATTCCCGGACGCCATCCACGAGCATGAAAAGAGAAACTATCCCGCCCTGCGTGACTTCATTCGGAGCGTCATCGTGCCGGAAATGCAGATCAAGCTCAAGCAGGGCTTTGGACGCGCCATCCGCACGGAGACAGACACCTGCGTGGTTGCCATCTTAGATGAGCGTTGCAGCGCCAGAGGCCGCTACCGACAGGATGTATTGGACGCGCTGCCTGAAATGCCGATCTTGACAGAGGTATCCGATATCCGACAATTTCTCTGCGCGGTCAAGCCGCAGAGCTATTTTGAAGCCGCAGCCTAAAAGCATCATGTAAAAACGAAAAGGAGATCAACCATGTACAAACGGAAAATGAAACTCAGTCCCATTCACATCAGCCTCATTGCGCTGGCCATCCTGGTGGTCATTGCCGTAATTGTCACGTTCGCTGTCAAAAAGGACGAGCCGAAGGAGCCTACTACGCAGAGCGGCATTATCTATGACGATTCTGCCATTGAAGGCGGTTGGGAGACGCTCTCGCAGGAGGAAATCGAGCAGCGCCTCAACGACAAGGTGCAGGCGGGCATGATCAACATCAGCTGCAACACCGCGCCGTATTTTAAGGACGGCAAGAGTGAAGGCAACGTCATGTTGGTCAATGAGCTGAACAATCTCTACCCGCAAAAGGTAGAATTTTATCGCAATGACACGGGTGAAAAGATCTACGAGTCCAAAGCCATTGCGGTCGGCAGCAAGATCGAGCATGCAGCGCTCGACGTCGAACTACCTGCGGGCGAGTACGAATGTACCGCCTACTTTTCCAACTTAGATCCTGACTCCGGCGCAACCTTGGGCGTTGCCGGAGCCATCATCCATATTACCATCCAAAACTAACAAAACGAAAAAGGAGAACTCACTATGAAGAACATGAAGAAACTCGTATCCCTGCTCCTCGCCGTCTGCCTTATGGCAAGTCTCGCCATCGGCGCATCCGCTGCCGAACCCACCACGGTGGATGTCTCCGGCGGCACCGGCACCTCCAGCGTCAGCCTGTCTTCCACCTCGGACGGCACCCTCGACGGTGATCCCGCTGCCACAAAGATGAATGTTGTGATCCCGACCATCCTCCCCATCGCAGTCGGCACGGACGGCACGGTCACGACGGCCACCGACATCCGCATCACCAACAATTCCTTTGGTGCGGTCAAGGTCGACAACGTCAAGGTCGAAGCTGGCACCGGCTGGAAGCTGACCGCGTTCGGCAGCAAGGACAGCCTTGCCAAGGTCAAGGTGGACAGCAACATGATTGGCTTCAAGCTCGCTCTGGGAGGCGGCACGGAGCAGCTCACCAATGCGGAGAATGCGGCTTCCCAGACCCTCATCGACGGTGCCATCGAAGGCTGCTATATGTCCGGCAACGGCGACCAGAGCGCAAACTCCATTGGCATCGCGTATGACGCCATTGTCAGCCCGGTCTCCGAAGCTGTCGTCAACGCTTCCGTCGCGTCCGTTCTGTTCGTGATCTGCTGGGATGCGGTCTAAGCCGCACCCATCCATCGCCGGGGGAACCTGCTTCCCCCGGCAGCTTTTATCTTGTAGGAGGGATTCACTTTGAAAACAAAACGAATTCTTGCGCTGTTTCTGGCTGTCGTGACCTGCCTGTCTCTTGCCGTTTCCGCATCCGCGGCAAGCATTTCAGATTTCAAGGATGTGGACACCAAAGCGTGGTACGCGGAAGCGGTAACCGCCGCTGTGGATAATGGGCTTTTGTACGGTAAGTCCAAGACGCAGCTTGACCCCAATGGTCTGCTGACCCGTGCGGAAATGGCTGCCATTACGAATCGGTCTTTTGGCTGTTATAAAGCGGCAGACATTTCTGCGTACAAGGACGTTGCAAAATCCAAGTGGTACTACAAAGATGTAGCCCTCGCCGTCCAGATGGGGACGTATAACGGTGTCTCCTCCACCAGCATGCAGCCGGATCGGGCAATCACTCGTCAGGAGGCCATTGCAGTTGTGGCAAGAGCTTTGCAGCTTGATCTTGACGATTACACCAAGACGGATCTGTCCAAGTTTGCGGATGCGAAGGATGTTTCCACATGGGCGCTGCCGTACATGAGAGCAATGGTTGCAGCTGGTTATGTACACGGCCGCACGCAGGGACTTGTTCCGCAGGCCAATATCACGAGGGCGGAGTTCGCGCAGCTCTATTTCAACATCATCCAGTCCTATATCGCCAAGAGCGGCAGCTATACGAAGGACTACAAGGGCAATCTGCTTGTCCGCACCAAGGACGTTGAATTGAAGGACATGACCATTGACGGCGATCTCATCATCGGCAACGGTGTTGCGGACGGCAAGGTCACGCTGTCCAACGTAAAAATCTCCGGTCGCCTTGTCGTGTGGGGTGGCGGCACAGCGGCGGTCTATTGTAACGACGGCACAACGGCAGCCGAAGTCATTGCCTGCCGTGTGGACGGGCCGGTCAAGGTCATTTTTGACCGCGAATCGACGCTGCTGGTTTACGACAAGATCAAAACCCGCATCACCGAGCGCGCAGGAAAATTCCCGGAAACGGAGATCGTGTTTTACGCGATGGACGATCTGCTGAATGCGCAGCGCGATCTCAATAAGATGGTAGACGAGAATCTCATTCAGGCAGAGATCCCCGCGCATCTGTATGCCATCGTCGGAGAGCAGACGGTATCTGTTATGCTGAAAAACAACAGTAAGACGGACACCTATACCATCGAGATCCGCAGAGATTCCGACGGCAGCCTCATTGCAGATCCCATCACCCTTGCAGCGGGCGCGTCGGTCAGTTCCATCACGCTGAAAGAAGCGCCGGAATACGGCAACGCCACCTGCACCGCGATGGTCACGGCCACCCGTGATGGCAAGACGGTCGGCACACTGGAAGTCAAGACCGCACTGCACGCAGCGTACCTGTGGCCGAAGGAGGTAATGTCAAAATGAGAACAAAGAAACTGTTTTCTCTCCTGCTGGCTGTTCTGATGCTCTGCTCGCTGTCGGTTTCTGCCTTTGCAGCAGAAACCGCGCAGGCCAGCGTTCCGGTTGTGCTGACGGTTGTGAATTCTGTTTCGCCCATCTCCGTCAGCGTCCCCGCCTGCCTGCCGGTCACAGTTTTGGACGGCTATGTTGTAACGGCCTCCAACGCCGTCATTGAAAACCGCGCACAGAGCGGTGCGGTGCAGGTTGTGGCCGTCGATGTGCAGCCCGGCGCGTTTGCAATTGGAGACTTTGAGAATTTCGGTAGCGAAGCCGGAAAGATCGCGTTCAGCATCAACGGCTGCAAGACGGTCAAGGAAGGCAAACTGACGCTGGCTGACGGCGCGTTCCCGGTCATTGACGCAGGGAAAAACCTGCGGATCGCATACACGGCGAAGGTCGCGGCAGCTGAAAAGGTGGAGAAAGTGAACGCCGCGACGCTGATCTTCACCATCGCGCCTGCAACCGGCAATTCGTAAAGGAGGGAGGAACCGCTATGAAAACAAGAAAACTCACAGCAATCCTGCTTGCCCTCTGCATGCTCCTTTCGCTCAGTATCTCGGCATTTGCGGCAGATGATGCCATTGCCAGCGGCACGATCCAGGACAGCAAGATCACATGGAAGCTGGACGACAAGGGCTGGCTGACGATCTCCGGCAGCGGGGACTGCAGCGCCTTTGCAAGCAAAGACGATCAACCGTGGGCAGAATACCGCAGCCAGATCACACAGGTTTGGTTTGACGGCATGGAGAGTCTGGCGATCCCCGATCTCGCTTACTGGTTCGAGGACTGTACCAATCTCACGACTGCCGAGATCCCCAGCACCACGCCGGTCATCGGCAGGCACGCCTTTTATAACTGCCCGCTGCTGACGAAGCTCTCCATTTATTACGGGGAGCATACGCTGGACAACATCGGAGAAGATGCATTCTGGCGTGAAACCGACAACGGCGATACGCTCTATGTTGCGTACATCATTGGATACCCGGATTCTTCTGTGCCTTTCCACGATTATGACTGGACGGCATCCAATCGAAGCAACCGATATTTCCACGATCTTTACGGTGTGTATCAGAACGCAGATGCCGCCACCGCAGGCGGCATCAAGAAAGCGCCTGCACAAGTTTCCACTCGTGCGTCCACCGGCATTGTCGGCACCTGCCCAAGCTGTAAGCAGTATTCCCTGCAGGGCACCTACGTCGAGCAGACGCATACATCCAGAGGGCATCAGGAGTACTACGAGTGTTATAAGTGCCATTATGTCAAAAATCTTGGCACTTACGTTTACAAGGAGCACGGCGACGGCAGCTATGGGTCCTGGACCTGCCCTTCCTGCGGCAGCCATACATGGGTTCTGGACTATGAAAATGATGCCACTTGCACCAGAAACGGTTATCGGGAATATAGCTGCGATTGCGGTCAGAGCAAGCGCGAAACCATCTACGCAACCGGTCACAGCTATTCCTATGGAAGCTGGGAGCAGTATTCAGCCTCGCAGCACCGGCGCGAAGCCTATTGCCGGAACTGCGGCGATTCGGATTACGAATACGCCAGCCATAGCATGAGCTACGGCTCGTGGAGCAATTCTTCTTCCAGTCAACATAGCCGAACGGCATCCTGCCGCACCTGCGGATATTCCACGACCGATTATGGAAATCACAGCTACGCCACCGGTGCGTGGAGTAAATATTCCGATACGCAGCATCGTCGCTCGAAAACCTGCTCCGGCTGCGGCGCGTCCACTTATGACTATGCTGACCACAGCTATTCCTACGGAAGCTGGTCAAAATACGATGAAACGCAGCATCGCAGAACAAAGACCTGTTCGGCTTGCGGCGATTCCGACTATGAATATGGCGACCATCGGGATTCCAATGCAGACGGTGTCTGCGACGATTGCGGCGCAAATGTCGCGCTGATCGTGACGTGGGACGCCTCGTCCAACGGCGGCAGCGTCGGCGGCAAGAACAGCGTGACGACCTCCGTCGCGCCCAACCAGACCGCCGTTGCTCCCGGTTACACGCCGGTCAAGGCAGGTCACACGTTCTCCGGCTGGTACACAGAAAAGGCAGGCGGCGCGCTGTACAGCACGGTCACGATCACAGCCGCGTGGACGTTCTACGCGCAGTTTACCCCGGCAGAATATAAGATCACATGGGATCTTGGTATCGGCAAAACGGAAACTACCAACCAGACCTACGGCGAAACGCTGAACCTGCCCGCCGAACCTGCCCGCAAGCGCTATGTGTTCCTCGGCTGGTTTACGCAGGAAACCGGCGGCACGCAGGTAGATGGCAACACCGTATTCAAAGAGGTAGCTTCTACCACCTACTATGCGCATTGGGAAGAAGCAACCGTGTTCTCTGTCATTGTTCCGGCTGTGCTGCCGGTGACGGTCGATCAGAATGGAAAGGTCTACGTCTCCAATGCGGAGATCGTCAACCACTCCACAGCCGCTGTGCAGGTGTCCTCCGTGACCCTGACGGCAGAAAATGGCTGGACGCTGGTGCCGTATGCTTCGGATATGTCCCACGCGAAGGTGGACAGCAACCAGATTGGCTTCAAGATCAACAGCGCACAGACCAGCAAGACCGGCAGCACAGAACAGCTTGTACTCACTTCCCCGTGGCAGATCAACGAGGAAGAAAGCCTGACGCTCACCTATGAAGCAGTTGTCAGCGCCCTGTCGCAGCCGGTCACAAACGCCAATATCCTCTCCGTCCTGTTCGTCGTTGAATGGGCGTAATTACAAAGAAAGAAGGGCATCAATATGCTTAAAATGATTGCCATCGGCAACCTGACGGGAGATCCCGTCCTCAAAACCAACGAAGAAACCGGCAAGCCCTACGCCATCATGCGCATTGCCTCGGATCGCCGCTACAAATCTCCGGACGGAGAAAAGCTGACCGATTTTATCTCGATCAAGGTGCGCGGTATCCTCGCAGAACGCTGCGCGGAGTTTGCCAGAAAGGGCTGCAAGATTGCGGCCAGCGGTGATTTTGAAACGATCACCTTTGCCGAGGAGCCGGAGCGGCAGCCCGGTTTCCTGCTCAAAGCGACCGAGGTGGAATTCCTCTCGCCACGGAAAGAGCTGGACGATGCTGCGGAGCTTCCTGCGGCAGCGTAACAAACGAAGCGGCCATCCCATTGCGGGATGGCCGCTTGTGCGCAGAAAGGAGTTCCAAACATGACGGCATATTTAGATGGATATTCCGGTTATTCCGGCGTTCCGGAGGACGCCGCCGCAGAGATCCTGGAGAAGCTGATGACGCACCAGCAGATCTCCTCCGACGAGGTCGCGCAGATCTTGAAGCGGTACGGTGTCCGCGGAGAACCGGAAGCATTGCAAATTGCGTACCGGAAAAAGGTCGGCCAGCGGCTCATTGCCAGTCTCCGCGATCCATATGGCAGGCGCGAGGTGTTCTCCACCGGCAACACTTATGTTCTGGTGGACTGCTGCAATGACCGCGACGCGCTGGAACACATCCACAAGAAGCTGGATAAGGAC
>OJKY01000515.1_pt1 | contig 30723 bp, 24 predicted proteins | sample 1596571 | NCBI WGS metagenome assembly OJKY01 (sample SAMEA4350170, study PRJEB24818) | metagenome | biome: human; feature: gut; material: faeces | place: Denmark | collected 2013-09 | reverse complement strand
GCCTCGCTGATTGCGGTCGGATTGAGGACCGCGACTTTGATTTTATCCATTGCCGTTCGCCTCCTCTTCGACCAGAGCTTTGAGCAGAAGCAGGTAGTTAATGCTATCCGTGATTTTCTCGGTCCAGCGGTCAAGAGAGTAGCTGCGGCCGTCAGTACACATATCCGAGATAGAGACGAGGTGCTTTGTCAGCATACCGAGCAACGCCTCTTTCGGGGTGCCGTCGATAATCGCAGCCGCCTTCTTGAAGTGCGCGAGGCGGTCGATATTGCTCTCGTCTACAGCGTCAGGCGCATACTCGTGGCCTTTGCCGGTAAGCAGGTGCTCGCAGACAAGAAGCTGCTCTTTGACGACCTTATTAAATACATCTATCTTCATAGCGGTTAGTCCTTTCTATAGTATTCGCACTCATAGGCGTCAGCCTTGAGCGGTAAGCCGGTCGCCCACTCGATGGGCTCCGACATGATTTTACTGATTTCCTCGGCAGAGCTTACGCCGATAGGTACCTCGCAGATAACTTCGTCGTGAACATGGAACACAACCGGAAAACCGGCCCGCTCCAGACGGTCGATGGCGACCGCAAGACAGTCTCGCGCTGTAGCCTGAACAATGTTCTCCACGAGTTTCGGGCCATAGGACTCAATACGACCCCAGCCGCCCGAGGACTGAATTGTGCCTTCGTAGGTGATACTGTCATCGTCGATTCTGGGCTTTACGTAGCTCAGCTCGCGACCATTCGGAAGTCGCAGCTTGAGGAGAGGGCCTTGTTTGTAGAAGCCCATACCGAAAGGCAGCTTAGTAGGCGCCTTTGTCTGAATGGTCCTGCGGGCGGCAGCGTCCGTGTCCCACCACAATTTAGTGATGGCAGGATTTGCAGCCCGCCAGCTATTGACAAGCGGTTTCAACTCAGACTCCTCAAGCCCCATTTCGAGAGCGCCCATAGATTTCAGAGCACCGACACTGCCGCCGTAGCCGAGCGCGAGCTCAGCAATTTTCCCTTTCTGCCGCATAGGGTCGCCCTTCTTGACGGAGCCCTTCGGAAGGTGAAACATCTGCTCGGCGGAAGCCTCGTAGATTTTGCCGTGGGTCTTGAAAACCTCCATGCGCCACTCTTCGCTTGCGAGCCACGCGATAACGCGGGCCTCGATAGCAGAGAAGTCGGACACGATGAAGCGATAGCCGGGTCTCGGGATAAAGGCCGTGCGGATAAGCTGCGAGAGGGTCCCGGAAATGTCGTCGAAGAGCATTTCAAGAGTCTCAAGGTCTCCGGCCTCGACGAGCTGTCTTGCGGTATCGAGGTCGCGGTCCGGCATTTTGTTCTGCGGCAAGTTCTGCATTTGCACGAGGCGACCGGCCCATCGACCGGTACGCGCTGCGCCGTAGAACTGAGTCAGACCTCGAATACGTCCGTCCGGGCAAGCCGTTCGGAGCATAGCGTTGTATTTTTCAGTTGAGGTCTTCGCAAGACCCGCTCTGATGTCGAGCATACGGTCCACCGCGTCGCAGTCGGCGTCAGCTCTTACGCCGGCGATACTCTTCTTGTTGAGGCTCTCGACCTCAATACCCGCGGTGTCCTCAATCCAGCCCTTGAGCTGCGCGGTACTCTTCGGGTTTTCAAGGCCCGTAAGCTCCTTAGCCTGCTCGAGAAGTCTCGCCTTGATAACGGCGTCAATCTCGACCGCATGCTCCGCGAGGTTAAGGTCAACACCGACGCCGCGGTCGTTGATATGCTGGTCGTGAATCCAGAGAGGTTGTTCCTTCTCGTACACCGGGAAGCGAGAGAGCTTCTGCCGGATAGCCCGCTCCGAGACAACGTCCTGACGGTTGTACTCAACGTAGATAGCCCAGCGGTCAGGGTCATGCTCAGGAAGGTTGCGGGTCCGGTTGCCGTTCGTCTTCGTGGGCTTGCAGGGTATCGAGAAGTAACGGATAAGCGCCCGGCCGGTCTTAGACTTCTGCTTGTCTTCAGGAAGCCCGATGACTTCGCCGACAGCTTCCAAGCTACCGGGCAGGCCCAGCTCGCGGGCCATGACTGCGGTGCAGCTCCATTGCTCGGGCGGTGTCACGCGGCCCATAAACGCGCTCAGACAAGTCCGTTCAAAAGACGCATTGAATGCTGTCTTCAGGATTTCGGGGTCATACAGAGCGTTCTGGAGCTCCTCAGGCAGGCTCTCGCCTCTGGCGAGGTCGATAACCTCGACCGGGCCGTCGTCCCAAGCATACCCGAAGAGAAGAATCTCAAAATCGGGGCTCTGGGCGTAGGCATAGACACCACACTTTTGCAGAGAGACCGAGCTGTAGGTTTCTATATCGATTGCTAATGTTCTCATATTGCCTCCTTCCTCCGGGCGGCGTTCGCCTCAGCAAATCCGAGACGAACGCGCCGGAGCATACGCTTAACCGAGGAGGTCGTCGTTGTCGTCCTCGTCTTCCCAGCCGTCGTCCCAATCGGAATCCGTGACAACGCCGCCGCCCAGAGGCTCGCCGTCGTAGAGCTTCATGATACCGTTGAGGCCAGCAGAGATACCCTTGTTGCCCTGCGTGTCATACACGTAGAAGTTGATGATTGCGCGGCCGTAGCAGCCGGAGTAGAGCTCCTGAGGGTCAGTCAGCGGAGTCTTGTCCGCGTGGACGAGAACGGGCTTGTTGTTGGAGCTGACGGTGATAACGTAGCAGCCCTTGCACTCTTCGCCGAACTCACCGCCATTCGGGCGCTCGCCGTCGCCGTCGTGCAGCGTGCTCTTGAGGTTGGTAGGCAGCTTCTTGCCGCTGTTGCTTGCCATGAACTTCTGCTTAGCCTCGTCCATAGCAGCCTTGATTTTCTGCATGGTGGCCTTGTCGCTCTTCGGAATCAGGAGAGTAACGCTGTACTTTGGCGTAGCGCCTTCCTGAACGGCGCGAGGGGTGAAGAGGTTGCAGTAGGAAAAACGGACCTTACCAGTAGTGATTTGAGTAGACATAGTATCAATCTCCTTTAATATAAATAGTTTTCATCTGAACGCCGTACTCGACGGCGCGCTCATGTGAGTCAAAATAGATGTCGATAACGTTTCCCTTAACGGCGCTTCCTGTATCTTCGGCTATGTACTCGTGACCGTCGATAATGAGGACCGTTCCGAGAGGTATCACATCGGGGTCGACCGAGACCGTGCGGTCTGCGGTCGGAATCGTGCCGCTCTTTGTTCGCTGCACGTAATCGGTACCGACTCGAGAGGGGTGTTCCGCGCTCCAGATACCGCAGCACTTAACGCAAGTGCAATAGGCGGTAGTCTTGAACTCGCCGAGCTCGATAAGCTCAGGCTCCGGTGCGGCGGTCTCGGTAATCGGCTCAGGAACTTCTACCCGAACGGGCGAAGACTCAGGCTCATCAGGAACGGAAGCGCTCGGTCTCGTAACGAACGAGATAATCAAGGCGACAATGAGCGCCAGAATGAGGAGCCACTGGATTTTGATAAGGCGGATTCTCGCCCGCGTTCTGCGTCTTGCCACTTCCGTCATAACGAGACCTCCTTACTTATCGAACTCAGCGAGAAGCTGTTCCTCAGGCTTGAACTCAGGACGCTTGTCCTTCGCAGGAGCCAGAGTAGGCTTGCCCTGAGGCTTGACGATAAGCTCGCCGAGCGTTTCCGACACGGCCTTCTTACCGAAGTCCTTCTCCATCTGAGTCAGGGTAATCAGCTTGCGCTCGTAGAGCAGACTTTCGTCATAGCCAGCAGACTTCATAGCCTCGACGACTTTCAGCTCGTCCGCGAACTTGCGGTTGCTGCGGCCTTCGACCATCTTCCAGCCGGTAACAGGCTGACCGCTGAGCAGCGTAGAAGATACGAGGCCTTCGAGGTCAGTAAGCCACGCCTGAATATCCGCGGCCTTTTCAAGAATCGCGCCAGCCTCTTCAGGAGTCAGGAGCATAGCGTCCGGGGCCCCATCGAAGAGTTTGAGATTCTTGTCGGCTCTCGCTTTGCACTGAGCTTTCGCCCGGCAGAACTTGCAGACTTCTTCGGACGGGGCGAACTCGCCTTCGCCCTTATAGGCCAGCTTAGCGCGGGGCTTGACATACTTCTCAGCCCACTCAAGCAGCTCCTTGACGGTGATTTCGTCGGAGCTCTGAATGCCGGAGAGGCGAGGCTGGAAAATCGTCATGCGAACGGAGTCGATGTCGAAAAGCGTGTTGTACTTGAGAAATGCGCCGAGAGCGTAGAGTCTCATCTGCGGATTGCCGATAGCCTCGACACGGACGCCTTTGCCATACTTGAAGTCCACGATTTCGAGGACCTTGTCAGCGACGATGATACAGTCGCCGGTGCCGAAGCCATCCTTGACATACTTCGAGAAGTCGACTCTCACCTCAAGCTCGGTAAATGCGTCCTCGCAAGACTCCTGCGCAGCTTTGGTCTTTTCAGCAACAAATCTTGCGTAGTCATTTGCGCATTCCTGCATTTCAGCGTTGTAGTAAGGGCCTTTTGCCAATTCGTCACGGCGATTCTCAAAGTCCATCTCGGAGACTTCGCCGAGGAAGTAGCGGGCGGTCAGCTCGCAAAGCTCATGGGCTGCGGTGCCTTCTTCGGCATACTCGCTCGTGCTCTGCGGAAATTGAAGCTCGAGCAGCGCGCTCGGGGTACACTCGAGCCAGCGGTGAGCGCCGCTTGCGGAAAGTAGTGCGTGCTTAGCCATTGACACTCACCAGCTCTTTCATAAGCGCCGGATAGTCTTCCGTGCGGCTGTCGAAGTCGGAGAGTTTCTTGCAACCGAACTTCGCGAAGATGTCAGCGAGCTCTTTCTGCTTGCCGGCTTTGGAGAGCTTCAGGGCGACGGCGCGGATGTCGGTCTTCGTGATAGGCTTGTCCTCGGTCGCAGGAGCAGGGGCCTCGGTCTTAGGAGCCTCAGCCGTGGGCTCGACAGGCTTTTCCGAAGGGGAATCGAACATACTTACCTGACCGGGAATCTCGGTATCAGGGAGCAGGGCTCTCAGCTTGCTCAGGTTTTCCTGAGTCAGCTCCATTGTTACGGTGATTTTCATTTTGTTTTGCCTCCTTGTTTTTCTTCCAAGCCAAATAGGCTTGCATATTTTGTGGATTTTCGTAAAACGCATTGACCGCAGCGCTTAGTCGGTCAAGCATAAGATTCTCTCTTGCAAGAGCGGTATCGGCGAGCGTCGGCCGCATTTTTGTCTTTCAGGACAAATCAGCCGCAAAAAAAATTGCGTTCGTCGTAGGAGCGTCCAAATCAAGGAGCTCCTTACAGAGCTGCACTTCAGGTACCGTGAAGGCAACTTTGCCCGTAATCTTACGGTAGGCTGTGCTCATACTCCAGCCCTGCGCGTCCGCAAGGTCTTTCGTAGTAACGCCTTTCAGGGTCATGTGGGCCCTCAACATTCGAGTTTCAACCATACGATATACTGTCTCCTTTCCTTGAGATTTTTCCTCGTAGGCACTACCGGTTGTCCCAAAGGACAAATTTATTATATCGTGTCCTTTTGGATTTGTAAATAGCCTTTTGGAAAATTTTTGTGAATTTTAAGCAAAAGCATTCACTTTAAGACAAATGCGTGTTATAATAAGAGTAAACTTTTTCAAGGGAGGCGGTCTTAATGACTTTAGGCGATAGAATACATTATCTCAGAACAGAGAAAGGGTACACTCTGCAGGAGCTCGGCGATAAGGTCGGCGTCGGTGCGAGCACAGTCCGCAAGTGGGAAACTGGCTACATCAAAACACTTCGTACCGATAAAATGCAGAAGCTCTCGAACGCTCTCGGAACGTCGGTCGACTACCTGATGGGGTGGACCGATAACAGCGTAAACGTCGGAACGGTGGGGACCAATAACGGCGTCATAGGCCAGAACTCCGGTGAGATTCACTTAGAGCAGCAGCGCTCCAAAGAGGAAGCGGAGCTTCTGCGCATTTTCTCCGGGCTCGATGTCAAGCGGCGTATGGAGCTGCTTATGACAGCTATCCGCTTAGACGAGGAGCAGAGTCAATGAACGCGTGGAGCAGAGAGGACATAATTATCGCCTATGCCCTTTACTGCGTTACTCCTCTCGGGAAAATCAATCCCAGCAACAAGGTCATTCAGCAGGTCGCCGAGATTATTCCTCACTCAGTCGCTTCTATCGTAATGCGCATGCGGAACTTCCGGTACATAGACCCGAAGGTTTCCTCAGGACTCAAGAATGTAGCGAAGGCGGACCGAATGATTTACGAGGAGTTCAAACACGACTGGGGCTCTCTGAGTCTTGAGGCGGAGACCTTGACCGGTCTCGCTATCTTTGACTCTTCACCTTTGCAGGGAGCAAAGCCGCTTTCGTCTCTGACGAATCACGGAAGAGTATCGCGGGAACGACACTTCTTCAAGCAGGCGGTGCTTGCGGCTTACGATGACCGGTGCTTTATATCCGGCTGTGCGCTGCCGCAAATGCTCGTTGCAAGTCATATAAAACCGTACTCGCAATGCCGAAGCGAGGCGGACCGGGTCAGCCCCGATAACGGGATTTGCCTCAATACTTTTTATGATAAAGCCTTCGACCGAGGCCTTATAACTATCACTCCTTCCATGAAAATCTATGTTTCTCCGATAATTTTGGATAGCCCTCAGGACGCTTTTACAGCCCGCTGGCTGGCTTCTCTTGACGGAATGGTTTTACCCCCCCCCCCGATTTCCGCCGCGTAGAGAGCTTCTGGAGTACCATAACGACGAAATTTTTAGGAGGGTCACATGAATACAGTAATTTATGCTCGGTATTCTGCCGGCCCGAGACAGACCGACCAGAGTATCGAAGGGCAGCTTAGAGTCTGCACCGACTTTTGTAAGCAGCGAGGGCTTACCGTTATCGACACATACTGCGACCGTCATATCTCAGGCCGCACAGACGAGCGACCGGAGTTCCAAAGGCTTATCGCTGATGCCAAGCGCAAGAAGTTCGAGGCGGTAGTCGTCTATAAGACGGACCGCTTTGCCCGGAACAAATACGACAGCGCCGTTTATAAGCGGGAGCTCAAGAGGAACGGAATCCAAATCTTTTACGCCGCCGAGGCGATACCGGATGGGCCCGAGGGCATTATCCTTGAGAGCCTTATGGAAGGCCTCGCGGAATACTACTCGGCAGAGCTCGCTCAGAAAATCAAGCGGGGAATGCACGAAAGCGCTTTGAAGTGCCAAAGCACCGGAAGCGGGAGACCGCTCGGTTATCGGGTCGACGAGCAGAAGCGCTTCCAGATAGACCCAGAATCAGCCCAGACCGTTCAAACGATTTTTGAGCAGTATATTAAGGGTGAATCAAATGCGGCCATCTGTGAGCTCCTGAATAGCCGTGGGCTGCGTACTGCTCAGGGCAAGCCCTTTAACAAGAACAGTATCAACCGAATCATTAAAAACCGAAAGTACATCGGCGAGTACCGGTATCACGATATAGTCGTCGAAGGCGGTATGCCTGCAATTATCTCAAAAGATACCTTTAACCTTGCTCAGGCCGAAATGGAGCGTAGGCGCACTCGTAAGGCTCCGAAGTCGCCGAAGGCTGAATACCTTTTAGCCGGTAGGCTCTTCTGCGGTCATTGCAAAGGACCAATGCAGGTAGTCAGCGGCACGGGCAAGAGCGGGAACAAATGGTACTACTATTATTGTGGGAACACTCGTGGCAAGAATAAGACTTGCGATAAGAAGCAAGTCTCACGTGACCGCCTCGAGCGCGCCGTGGTCGACTTTACTGTCCGCTATATCCTTCAAGAGGACGTTCTTGAAGAGCTTGCGAGGAAGGTACACGCGGCGCAAGAGCGCCAAAACGATACCGCCTCGGAGATTGCCTTCTACGAGAAGAAGCTGGCAGACAATAAGAAGTCCATTGCGAACGTGCTGCGGGCTATCGAGTCCGGCGCAGCGACGCAGACCCTGCCTGCGCGCTTGCAGGAACTCGAGAACGAGCAAGCGGTCATTCTGGGCGAGCTCAGCTTCCTCAAAGGCAAGCACCTCGCGTTTACAGAGGACCAGATTCTCTTTGCGCTGATGAAACACCTTGAGCCGTACCCGGGAGAGTCCGAGCAGGACTACCGCCGGAGAATCATCTCTGACTTTGTTTCAGAGGTCTACCTATATGACGACCGACTTCTTATCTACTTCAATATCAGTAGCGAAGACGGAAAACTCAAGTCAGCGGACCTCTCAAATATCGAGGGCAGTGAGTTCGACGAGGGACTCGTTAGCTCCACCAAAAATAAACCACCCGCAAGGGTGGATTTATTTTTGCCGTGGGCCTGCGGGAGTCGAAGTTTATCCCCCCTTGCGGGGGAAATCCCTTCAGGTCCACCAAAAATAAGCCCCCCGCAGAGGTGGCTTTATTTTTGTCGTGGGCCTAGGGATTCGAGGTTTATGCCCTGAAAGGGTAAATCCCTTCAGACCTACCAGGCATTCAGAACCATCTGGAAATTGGATTATTCTGAATTTTCCTTTCGGTTGAAGAAAACAGCTACTCTCGTTTATGCAAAATCAGAAGCACTCGACTACTACATAAGTCAAGTGCATCTGATTTATTTAAATACTATTCAGTAGTCTTTCCATAAGGACCTATGAATCTGAATCCGTTTCTATGAATCATGTGGTCTGGATTAGTGACAATCCAAACCTCAGTCTCCCATGCAAGATCTTCCTTGCAGCTGCGAAATGCGTCGTTGCTCTCAAACGCAGTAATGTAAATGCATTTATCTGCACATTCTCCCATCATCTGTTCAAGTTCATATTTTCGCTCTGCCGTAATTGGATTTGAAGTATGATAGGCTTCAATCAAGTAAATCCAATCTTTTTCCGCTGAATACGCAACAATGTCAGGAAGCTTGCCTTGTGACAAATCTTTGATTCCAAGCTCTGCAAGCTTTTCTTTTTCATTTATGACACCATATTTGTTGTCTGAGTCTCCACAATAAAGCAACGTCGCTCCATAACCGAAACGGGGCAGGAACTCAGTAATAACTTGTTGCTGTATCAAGTTATGTTCCCCATCTTTTAATTGGAACTCTTTTCCATCCGGCATTTTTACATTAATCATAGGGATATTTCTTGTCTGTGCCAGCCTTTCCCGATATGTTTTGTGGGTCTTGTTAAAAATTTCAACCTGTTTCTCCCAATCTTTCTGCCCGAATTTGCTGATAATCCGAGCGTACTCTGTGCTAATTCTGTACCCACGAGTTGCATCGCTTAGATTAGACTCTGGCTTTGACCGTTCTACGATTCCACCAATCAACAACTTACTAAAACCATCTCGGAGAACATAGTCATAGGAACCCTTGCTCATATTTTCCTCAAGATATGTATTGTAAAACTCTACGCATTGCTTTGTAGTAATACTATAACCAGAGTTTGTCGATTTGACTTTTCTCTACTCTTTTGAGGTCTTAACATCGCCTGCGGCTAGCAATGCCATGGCTAACTTCTCTTTATCTCGCCCAGTTAAGCCTTCCAAAGGAATCCCAAGCTGATCAATAATAAAAAGTGCCTCTCTTATCAAAGTCTGGACAGCAAGATCTTTTTCTTGAAAAGATTTTTTTCCTTTTTGCTTTCTTGTTATAAGCTCGGGCAAATTATATCGGTCCATCCCTTTTTGGTGTCTCCCTTCTAAATAATCAACGACTGCCAGCGCCATTTTATATGCAAATATAGGAGGAACAGCATTTCCGATTTGTGTGTATTGACTTTCTTCAGAACCACAAAATTCAAACCAATCCGGAAATCCTTGTAGCCGTGCAGCTTCTCGCACTGTAATCCTTCGACGCCGCCCGTCCGACAACTTGATCCTGTGCATATCGCTAGTTGCGCCAGCAAGATTACGACAAGTCAAAGTGCGCGCAGGGCGATCCATGTGCAAATCTCTTGGAGTCCTACATTTGGATGCTGCCTCATATTTTGCGATATACTCGTCCATCGCAGGAGTCAAAAAAATAGCATTATCAGGTATATCTGTAGCTAATGCGCCCAATGCTTCTCCAGCGCTTATAACATAGTCATTCGGCTTCGGAAACTTAAACCCGCCGTGATGCCCGACAATAACCATTCTTTCTCTACTTTGAGGAACATCGAATTTTACAAGTTGAAAAGTTCTATGTTCGACTATGTACCCCAATTTCTTGCATTGGTCAATTATCGACTGAAAATACGAAGTACTTTGTTCAGGTAGCCCCTTAACATTTTCACACATCCATAAATCGGGTTGAACTTTTTTTACCGCTTCGATAAAAGCCGGAAAGCCATTTCTATCATCAATTTGTCCTTTCCGCTTCCCTCGCCTGCTAAAGGGTTGACAGGGAGGCCCCCCTATAAGAACACTCGCTCTAGGAAATTCAGTATCTTTTGTAATTATCTCTTGATGACACTCAGAACGAAGATTCTTTCTGTAGGTGTCACAACAATCTTCAACCATTTCATATCCTACGGTTTTTATCCCCGCAGCTTCAAATCCTAAAGACAGTCCGCCACAGCCTGCAAACAAATCTATGGCGCAATATTTGGAAGTTGGGGGGATTTTTATGGTATTATTTAAATACTCAATAAAATTATCATATCTCTTGGGCATATGTCCCTCCCCTTTCTCTTTTATAAAAATAGCCAACAATAGAAATTTACTCTTTTTGCATTATGCATACGATTAACTAATCGACTATTTTTAATTATACTTCATTCTTTTTTAAATTGCAAATAGAAGCTTATTTATAAGCCGTGGGCTCTCATACAGGAAAAGCTGGTCTTGTCACGTATCTCACGCGGTATGCGCCCGTGCTACGCCACATGATTTTTATATCGTCGCATGAAGAAAGCACTTCCGCCCTGCGCTTGCAGGAGGGAAGTGCTTTCTCGGCCCAAGAATACACACCATTTTTCGCGGTGGTCATATTTTTATATGCTTTTTTCGATTTTGTTCTGCTATAATTTCGGCGGCTAAAAGTGCGCCATGCGGCAGAGCGTTCGGTTCGCATCCGAGAGGTCGAGGGTTCGAATCCCTTCAGGTCCACCAAAAATAAACCACCCGCAAGGGTGGATTTATTTTTGCCGTGGGCCTGCGGGAGTCGAAGTTTATCCCCCCTTGCGGGGGAAATCCCTTCAGGTCCACCAAAATAAGCCACCCGCAGGGGTGGCTTTATTTTTGCTGCGCCCTGCCAACGCGCTGCCTCACTGTGCGTCCTGTTGCGCTTTGCCCCGCGCTGTGGTATACTGCACATAGCTATACCCACATCGCCTTCATAAAGGAGGACTGCCTGTGTCTACAATGTTGGAGCGCCGCTACCGGCGGCAGCACCTGAACTGTGTGCGGCACATCACCCTGGACCCCAAGGGCCGGGGCGTGGTGCGTATCCACATGATCCCACCCCGTGAGGACGCGGAGAACGCGCCCTTTCTGCTGCTGCTCAACGGCAGCAAGCTGGTGCCCCTGAACCTGAGCTGGGCCATCCTGCTCTCCTGCTTCATGGACCGGCTGGAGCCCTTCGCCGGGCTGGAGATCACCGAGAGCGACTGGAGCGCCATGGCCGCCGGTGCGGTGGCCCGGACCCATAAGGTCTACCCCTTCACGCCCAAGGAGCGTCTGGCGGAGGACCTGCAAATCATGATAGAGTCCCTGGTGGCCATCGCCCGGGGGCAGGAGCCGGAGGCGGAGGTCGCGCCGCTGACGCTGGGCGAGTACGCCCCCGAGATGACCGCGCCCCACCGTATGGACCTGATGGTCAGCGCCATGACCCGTGACGGCGCGTGGCACTGCAACCAGAAATGTCTGCACTGCTATGCGGCGGGACAGCCCCTGTCCGACACACCGGAGCTGACCACCGCCCAGTGGAAGGAGGTCTTGGATCGGCTGCGCGCGGCAAATATCCCCCAGGTGACGTTCACCGGCGGCGAGCCCACCCTGCGCGCCGACCTAGTGGAGCTGGTGGATGCCGCCCAGTGGTTCGTCACCCGGCTGAACACCAACGGCCGCCTGCTGACGCCGGCGCTGTGCCAAAAGCTGTATGACGCCAGCCTGGACAGTGTGCAGGTGACGCTCTACAGCCATGATAAGGACATTCACAACGCCCTGGTGGGTGCCGACGGCTTTGATGACACCGTGGCGGGCATCCGTGCCGCTGTGGCGGCGGGGCTGTCCGTGTCCGTGAACACGCCCCTGTGCAGCCTGAATACCGCCTATGACGAGATGCTGCGCTTCGTCCACGGTCTGGGCGTCCGCTACGTGACCTGCTCCGGGCTGATCCCCTCCGGCGGCGCGGTGGGCGACGAGAGCCGGGCCACGGCGCTGACCGAGCAGCAGCTCACCGACGTGCTGACAAAGGCCGTGGCGGTGACGGAGGAGCTGGAAATGGAACTGGACTTCACCAGCCCCGGCTGGCTGAAGGAGGAGACGCTGCGCGCCCTGGGCCTGACCCTGGTGCCCAGCTGCGGCGCCTGCCTCAGCAATATGGCCGTCGCCCCGGACGGCGGCGTGATCCCCTGCCAGAGCTGGCTCAGCAGCCAACCCCTGGGGAACATCCTCGCCGACGACTGGGACAAGATCTGGCAGAGCGAGCGCTGCGCGGCCATCCGGGCCAAGAGCGCCAAAATGGAGCAGCTGTGCCAGCTGCGCCAAGGCAACGGAGAGGAGGCGTCCGTATGCTGAAAAAGCTCCATATCCTGTTGTTGACCCTGCTGGCGGCGGTTTGCTTTACCGCCACCGCATGGGCAGATTACGACTACATCGAGCAGTACGGCGTTATGGTGACGCCCAACACGGAGGATGGCAGCCTGCTTATCACCGTGAAGCTGGAGTGGACGCCGCTGGAGGAGCTGCCCTACGGGCAGGAGCTGAAAATAGGCGTGCCCAACGGCTCCATCCGGGACGTGGCGGCACTGACGGACAACATCGAGCGGTTGGACTTCGACAACAGCTATATGTATGTCTATCTTGACCGCGCCTACGAGGCGAACGAGACCTTTTCCTTCGCCTACTCCTGGGCGCAGGAGTATATGTACCAACTGGACGGCAGCGCTGTGACCTACGACTACACCCCCGGCTGGTTCGACGAGGCCAGGATCGGCCAGATGACCCTCATCTGGAACGACCCCGCCGGGCTGACCGGCGATTTCACCGAGGGCACGGTCAGCGGCGCTGACAGCGTGACGGTGCAAAACGGCATGGCCATCACCGCCTCCGATCTGGACTACGGCTACAAAATGAACGTACAGGTGCGCTACACCGACTGGCCCACCCAGCTGTCGGAGGAATACAGCGCCGACAACGTCCCCGACGGCGGCTGGAACGGCAGCGATGACTATTACTACGACGATGACGACACCGGTGACGCCATCATCGGCATGATGGTGATGATATTCGTGGTGATGTTCATCCTCGTGCTGATCTCCGCCGCCCGCCGGGGCGACGGCTACGCCGGCGGCTTCGGCACCCGGTATGTGTTCGTGAACCACCTGTGGTATCCGGCGGGGCCGGACGGCAGGCCGCGTCCCGGCAGCGTGGGCACCAAAACAAAGCCCAGACCGCCCAGAAGCGGCGGCGGGGGCTTCGGAGGCGGCAGCCGTGGCGGCGGCTTTGGCGGAGGCGGTTTCGGCGGCGGCAGCCACTGTGCCTGCGCCAGCAGCTGCGCCTGTGCGTGCGCCTGTGCCTGTGCCGGCGGCGGCCGCGCCGGCTGCTCGGCCAAGAACCTCTACGGCGTGGGCCTGGACGAAACGCTGTCCGAAAAGCTCTGATACAAAAAAACATCCCCCAACCGGGGGATGTTTTTTGCTTACGAGTATTGGAAACCTCTGCCCGGCTCCTTGAACTCCGCCACACGTTTGTTGAAGCTGGCGAAGGCCGCGTCCTCGAAGGCCAGCGTGTCCTCGGCGCCCATCTGCCGCAGCAGCCACTTGCACAGCGGAGGATTTAGGATCAGCAGCGGGCCGATCAGCGCCGTAGCGTACAGCCCGCCCCGGCAGAAGCCCTCCTGCTTCGACTCCGGCGTGCGGCCAACGCCCCGCACGGTGTCAAACCAGCCCTCCGCCTCCGCTGCGTCGTAGTGGAAGCCGAACAGGCTCTTGAAGCCGATGACCTCCATACCGTCAAAGGTGCCCAGGAAGAAGCTGTTGTGCCGCTTCATCATGGTGTACCGCACCCGTCCGGGCAGAATGTCCAGCCCCTCTATGGTGTCGGCGCTGTCGCTTTCTATGGCGGCGGAAAACACGTCCGGCGCATTGCCGGTCAGCAGGATCAGCTGTCCCGCGTCCGCCCTTGCGGCGATGTCCGCGGCATAGGGCCGCAGGGCGTCCGCCGCCAGACGCAGCCCCTGTTCTGTGGTACTGCCCATATAGACCAGCGCCACATCCTCCGTGAGGAACCGGGGTTTGCTGTGCAGGTCCGTCTCTATGATCTCCAGCGCCGGGCAGCAGCGCTTCAGATAGTAGATGTTCTGCAGATCGCCGTACAGGTTGCAGACCTCCGGAAACAGAATTTCCGCCTTCATTGCGCGCCCTCCTTTGCCAGCAGCTTTTCCTTCAGCTTTTCCCTGACCCGGAAGGCCAGGGGCGTGCCGTCCACGCCGTAGAGCAGATACACGTCGTCGCCGGGGGTCAGCGGCAGCAGCTCCAGGGCGGCGAACTCGTCCTCGGCCAGCCGTATCTTCTGCCGGGGGATGCCCGCCAGCAGCAGCCGCAGCTGGTAGTCATAGGCCCGCGGCCCGGCGCAGACCAGGCACGTCACATCGTCACTGTTCAGGAATTCAAAATCCGTGTCGTACATCCAGCTGGGGTTTTCCGACCAGCTTTTGGCCACGCCCAGGCAGTTCATCATCAGCAGCAGTTCCTTCTTCCCCGGCTTGGACCGGATATAGTCGAAGTTGCGGGAGCAGGCCAGAGCGTTCTTGTCCTTGGACATCTGCATAATGACCTTCACGCCGCCGATATCCTCCTCGGACAGCCGGCTGGCGGGGATCTTCACCTCCGCCATGCGGCGGGCAATGGTGCCGTGGTCATAGCCCAGCTGCCGCAGGGCGGCGATGACCGTCACCGTGTTGTAGATGTTGTGCAGGCTGTCGGTGATGAGGGTGTACGGGTATTCCTGCCCCGCCTCCCGTATGCACATGGTGTGGGCGGCGGTGTCCACCTTTGTGGCCAGATAGTCGCAGTCGGGGGAGTGGAAGCCGCAGCTCTCGCACACGGCCCGGCCGATGTGGTGGTAGCGGCGGTATTCATACCGCAGCTTCCCGGCGCATCGGGGGCAGATACGCATATCGTTCAGCAGGTTCTCGCATTCCGTCACGTCGGTGGGCAGCCGGTCGATGCCGAAATATACCCGCTGGTTCTCCGGCGCCACCGTGCAGGAGATCAGGTCGTCGGCGTTGAGGATCAGCCTGCTCTCCTTAGGCAGGGACCGGGTCAGGATGTCCGCGATGTAGCCCGGATGGGCGTTCCGCATGATGGAGTCCCGGAACAGGTTGGTGATGACGATGTGCTCCGGCTTCACATAGGGATAGATCCTGGGCGCGGAGCGCTCGTCGATCTCCAGGATCGCCAGGTCGTACTCCGGCCTGACCCGGCCCAGCAGGCCGCAGCCCTTCAGCAGCGCCGTGCTGACGCCGGAGATGATGTTGCTGCCCGCCCGGTTGCTGAGTACGGTCTTGCCCTCGGCGGTGAGCACGTCGTTCAGCATATTGGCCACGGTGGTCTTGCCGTTGGTGCCGGTGACGGCTATGATGTGCTCCGGCTTGCCGATATACTTCAAAAAGTCCGGACACAGCTTCACCGCCAGACTGCCGGGAAAGTCCGTGCCGTTGTGGCGGGTGATCTTCAGCGCCGGGATGGACAGCTTTGCCATCCACAGCGCAAACAGGAACCGCAGTTTACCCATTGTCATTCCTCCAGAGCGATGGCGCGGCAGGAGCAGCCATCGGCATTCTCAAATTTCAGGGGCAGCGTAACGAACGTGAAGCGTCGGCCCAGCAGCTTGTCCAGCCCCTTGAGGTTCTCGGTGTTCACAAAGTCCGCGCCCAGCAGTGTCATGTGGTTGGGAAAATCCACGCTGTCGCAGGGGTCCAGCGAGATGGTGTCCTCGCCCACGCCCTTCAGCGGCAGGCCGGCCAGATATGCCGCCGCCTCCGCCGTCAGGCAGGGAAAGCCCTCATAGTAGCCCGGCGTGCCCCACTTCTTGTCCCAGCCGGTGCAGAACAGCACGAAGTCCGCGCCGTTCAGGTCATAGCTCTGCAGCAGGGACAGAGTAATGGCGCGCTGCCCCCGGCAGTCCACCACCACGGCGGGCCCGGCAAACTTCGCCGCGTCGTAGCGGTCCAGCGCCGTACCGTCACGGAGCATATGGGCCGGGGCGTCCATGTGGGTGCCGGTATGGGAGAACATATGCAGCAGCGTCTCCCGGTAGCCGCACTGGTCGATCGTGCAGGCGGTGGTCAGCCGGGGCTGCTCCGTGCCGGGATACACCGGCATATCGTTCCGTATGGTGTGGGTCAGCTCATGTGCCGTCATGCGTCCGCCTCCTTGTCGTGTGTCTGCAGCCAGATCAGCAGCGCCGCCACATCCGCCGGTGACACGCCGGATACCCGCCCGGCCTGCCCCACGTTCAGGGGCCGCAGGGCGCTGAGCTTCTCCCGCGCCTCCAGCCGCAGACCCTGAATGTGGTCGTAGTCCATATCCGGCGGCAGCTTCCGGCGCTCCAGCCTCTCAAACTCCGCCACCTGCCGCTGCTGCCGCTGGATATAGCCCTCGTACTTCACGGTGATCTCCACCTGCTCCCGCACCTCCGCGGGCAGGTCGGGTCGATTTGTGTCGAATTCTGTCAGGTCCGCATAGGTCAACTGGGGCCGCCGCAGCAGATCGATCAGGCGGCAGCCGCTGTCCACGGCGGCGGTGCCCCGTTCTGTTAGCAGGGCGTTCAGCTCCGGCGTACCGGGTATGCCCGTGTGCTCCAGCCGCCGTATTTCCTTTGCCACGGCTTCGTACTTGGCCTCCACCGCCGCCAGCCGTTCATCGCTGACCAGCCCCAGCTCGTGCCCGATAGGGCACAGCCGCGCGTCGGCGTTGTCCTGCCGCAGCAGCAGCCGGTATTCCGACCGGCTGGTCATCATGCGGTACGGCTCCTCGGTGCCCTTGGTCACCAGGTCGTCGATCAGCGTGCCGATATAGCTCTCGCTCCGCTTGAGCACCAGCGGCTCCCGACCCTGCAATTTCAGCGCCGCGTTCACGCCGGCCACAAAGCCCTGCACCGCCGCCTCCTCGTAGCCGGAGGAGCCGTTGAACTGCCCAGCGCCGTACAGGCCGGGCACCGCCTTTACCTCCAGCGTGGGCAGCAGCGCCAGCGGGTCGATGCAGTCGTACTCGATGGCGTAGGCCGGCCGCATCATCACTGCGTGCTCCAGTCCCGGCACCGTGTGCAGCATCTCCAGCTGCACCTCCTCCGGCATGGAGGACGAGAAGCCCTGTACATACAGCTCCTCGGTGTCCAGCCCCATAGGCTCGATAAACAGCTGGTGCCGGGGCTTGTCCGCAAAGCGCACCACCTTCGTCTCGATGGACGGGCAGTACCGGGGGCCGATGCCCTCGATAACGCCGGAGTAAATGGGACTGCGGTCCAGATTTTCCCGTATGATCCGGTGCGTCTCCTCGTTGGTGTAGGTCAGGTAGCACACCGCCCGGTTTTCCGGCACGTTCTTTGTCTCAAAGCTGAAGGGCAGCGGATCCGGGTCGCCCTCCTGTATCTCCATTTTGCTGAAGTCCACGCTGCCCCGGTGTATCCGCGGCGGCGTGCCGGTCTTGAACCGCCGCAGGGGCAGCCCCAGTGCCCGCAGGCTGTCCGTCAGGGCGTTGGCCGGGTGCAGGCCGTCCGGCCCGGAGGACTCGATGCACTCGCCCACGATGGTCTGCCCGGTCAGGTAGGTGCCCGTGCACAGAATGACCGCCCGGGCACCCAGCACCGCGCCGGTGCGGAGCACCACGGCGGCGGCATGGCCGTTCCCGTCGCAGCGTATCTCCGTCACCTCTGCCTGCCGCAGCGTCAGCCCCGGCTGCAATTCCAGCGTGTGCTTCATCACCTGCTGGTATTTCCGCCGGTCCGCCTGAGCCCGCAGGGACCACACGGCGGGACCCTTGCCCCGGTTCAGCATCCGGTACTGGATGCAGGCCCTGTCCGCCGCCCGGGCCATCTCACCCCCCAGTGCGTCCAGCTCCCGGACCAGGTGCCCCTTGCCGGTGCCGCCGATGGCCGGGTTGCAGGGCATATTCCCCACCGCGTCAAGGCTCACCGTCAGGCAGACGGTCTTCATGCCCATCCGGGCCGCCGCCAGGGCAGCCTCGATGCCCGCGTGCCCCGCGCCGATGACGGCCACATCATAGTCGCCGCCGTGAAACTCTCTCATCAGGTGCTCACCTCACCACATAAGACTGCTTGAACACTTTATTATACTATACAGCACACAACAGCGCAAGAGCATTACACAGAAATAACTCATAGGTGTTGTGCAATGTGCAATAAAAGTTTACAAAAGCTTTATACATAATATCCAATTTTGCCCTTGTTATCCGGGCTGCCGCGGCATATAATAACACTGTAAAACGGAAGAAAGGAGCGTGATATCACCATGACGACAACTTGGATCTGGGGTGACCTGGATGACATGATCTTTGCCGACAGCGACTGGGAAGTGAGCCAGCGGTAAGGCATACCGATGAGGAAACCACGCGAAAGCGTGGTGATTTGCTTTTTTATGGGTGTTTTTCGACAGAAAACGCCTCCTGCACATAGATCGCAAAGCCTGATCCCCGCGCAGCAAAGATGAAAAGAGACGGCCAACGCCGTCTCTTATTTGTTATTTTCGGTTGCTCTTAATGAGATATTCGTGATACCTTAACGATATCTTAGCGTTACCTTAGCGACAATGTATGTTATAATAGCGTTATCAAAAGGAGGGGAGGGCGGCTATGACCGGTAAACAAGCCCGCCGGAGACAGCTGCTGCGGACCATTGGCCTGCGCTTTTCCGGCATGGATGTGCTGAAAGCACTGGGACTCTACCTGGTAGCCGTTATGTGCTGTCTGCTGCTTCGCAGCTTCGATATGCACAACGACACCAGCTACGTTGCCATGATCTTTCTGCTGGATGTGTTCCTTACCGCCTACTGGACGGATGGCTATCTGCTGGGCATCATCATGGCAGTGGTGGGGGTGTTCAGCGTGGACATCATCTTTACCTACCCCTTCTGGCATATCAGCTTTACGCTGACGGGCTTTCCGTTGACGTTCCTGGTGATGATGACCATCTCCATTCTGACCGCCACCGTTACCAGCCGGGCCAAGCAGACCGAGCAGGTGCGCCGGGAGGCCGACCGCGAAAAGATGTATGCCGACCTGCTGCGCGCCGTGTCTCACGACATCCGCACGCCGCTGACCGGTATCGTGGGCGCCACCAACGTTCTGCTGGAGCAGGACGGCGGACTGACGCAGGAGCAGCGCCAGCAGCTGCTGCGATCCACCAACGAGGACGCCCAGTGGCTCATCCGCATTGTAGAGAATTTGCTGTCCATCACACGCATAAGCTCTGAGGAGGCTAAGGTCAAGAAAGAGCCGGAGCCGGCGGAGGAGGTCATCGAGTCCGCCGTGGCCAAGACCCACAAGCACTACCCGGAGGTGGATATCCGTGTCCATCTGCCGGATGAACTGATGATGGTGCCCATGGATCCCCTGCTGATGGAGCAGGTACTGGTGAACCTGATGGAGAACGCCGTCATCCACGGCGAGACCCACCATATCGACGTGACCCTGTCCAGCGAGGGCAACTGCGCGGTGTTCACTGTGGCGGACGATGGCCGCGGCATTCCCCAGCACCTGCTGTCTCGGCTGTTCGACGGCTCCGCCCGCAGCGACCGCAGCAGTGACGGCAAGCGCAGCATGGGCATTGGTCTGTCCGTGTGCCGCACCATTGTGCTGGCTCACGGCGGCGTGATACGGGGAGACAACAGACAGGAGGGCGGCGCGGTCTTCACCGTGACCCTGCCCATGAAAGGAGAAAACGATGAAGATTAAAGACAAAGTCCTGATCGTGGAGGATGAGCAGTCCATCAGCAACTTTATCTCCATGATCCTCACCGCCAACGGCTTCGACACCATCATTGTCCGCACCGGCGAGGAGGCCCTGACCATGATCGCCTCCCATTGCCCGGATATGATCGTCCTGGACCTGGGCCTGCCCGACATGGACGGCATGGAGGTGCTGAAATCTGTCCGCAAGTGGTCCAATCTGCCGGTGGTGGTGGTTTCTGCCCGCAACCACGAGCACGACAAGGTGGAGGCCCTGGATTACGGCGCCGACGACTATCTGGTCAAGCCCTTCGGCACCTCCGAACTGCTGGCCCGCATCCGCACCGCCATCCGCCACACCCGCACCACCCTTTCCAACACCCAGATCGCCCAGTCCGGCAAGTTCGTCACCGGCGATCTGACCATCGACTATGATAAGCACCAGGTGCTGATGAACGGCGAGAACGCCGGATTGACCGTTAATGAGTACAAGATCGTGGCCCTGCTGGGCAAGTACGCCGGCAAGGTCCTGACCTACGACTTCATTATCCGGGAGCTGTGGGGGCCCAAGGCCAAGACCGACAATCAGATCCTCCGGGTAAATATGGCCAACATCCGCCGCAAGATCGAGCCTACCCCCGGCAACCCCCAGTATATTTTCACCGAGGTGGGCGTCGGCTACCGTATGCGCGAGGGAGACTGATACATACCGAGAAGAAAAGACCGCCTGCGGGCGGTCTTTTTCATATGCGGGGTGTTTCTTTTGGAGAAAATATGTGCCGACACGAACCGACGCTTTACGGAAAATTTATAATGTACGGATAAAGAAAAACCGCATTTCCGCTGTCACCGTGTTAAGAAACGCCTGCCTGTATTTACAGGGCGGTTTTTTCGCAGTAAGATACAAACACGCCCGCCGCGGCGCGGCGGGGGAAACTTGTAAGGAGAGAAAACAATGGAAGAAAGAAAAGGCTTTGGATCCAATTTCGGATTCCTGATGGCCGCGGTCGGCTCGGCGGTCGGCCTGGGCAACATCTGGGGCTTCCCCAATAAGATGGGCGCCTGCGGCGGCTTCACGTTCCTCATCATTTACCTCATTTTGGCTGTTTGCTGCGGCTTCATCGTCATGGTGGGCGAGCTGGCCATTGGTCGTAAGACAGGCAAGGGCGCTGTGGCAGCATATAAGGCCCTTAGCAAGAAGTTCAGCTGGATGGGCTGGATGGGCATCCTGTCCGCGTTCTTCATCCTGTTCTTCTACTGCGCTCTGGGCGGCTACTGCATTAAGTATGTGGTGCTCAATGTAGGCGACCTGTTCGGCGCGGGCTTTGGCGCCAGTGCCATCGCCGCCGCGTCGGCGGACGCGGCCAGCGCCTCTCTGGGCGACGCGGTGTTCGGCGCTTTCATGTCCAGCACCACCGAGGCCATTATCTATGGCTTGATTTTCGTGGTGCTGACTATGCTTATCGTTCTCGGCGGCGTCGGCGGCGGCATCGAGAAGGTCTGCTCCGTGGGTATGCCTGCCCTGTTCGTGGCTCTGCTGATCTGCATCATCCGCGCCTGTACGCTGGACGGTGTGGACACCACCGTGCAGGTGCTCCAGGCGGACGGCTCCCTGGTGGAGCACGTGATCCACGGCAGCGCCTTGGATGGCCTGAAGTACATGTTTGCCCCCGGCTGGGCTACTGAAAATGGATACTATGTTCCCGCCTCCGCCGTCATCGATGGTGTGAAAATGTCCGCGGTGGAGATCAACGGCGTCATGCAGCGCATCGTGACCTTCAAGCAGGAGACACCCGACGTCCTGACCGTGCTGGCTACCGCCGGCGGCCAGATGTTCTTCTCCCTGTCCCTGGGTATGGGCGCCATGATCACCTACGGCTCCTATCTGCAGAAGAAGGAGAACATCCAGAAGAACGCGCTGCTGATCGTGGTCATGGATACGATGGTGGCTCTGATGGCCGGCCTGTGCGTGCTGCCCGGCCGCTTCGCTCTGGATCCCTCCGGCGCAGTGGGTGGCCCGTCCTTGCTGTTCGTCACCATGCAGAACGTGTTTAGCCGCATGGGCGGCCTCGGCCCCATCTTCGGCATCCTGTTCTATCTGCTGGTGGTCTTTGCCGCTATCTCCTCCTCTATCTCCCTGCTGGAGGTCATCGTGGCTCACTTTGTGGATAAGGCCCGCGACGAGGGCAAGGGCGACAAGCGCAAGAGCTATACCCTCATCGCCGCCGCCTGTGTGGGCCTGGGCTGCATCCTGGTCTGCGCTGACCGTCTGGGTGCCAGCAGCTTCTCGCCTGCGGAATTGCTGAACATTGCAAATCCCAAGACCTGGGCTGCCGACTGGCTGGACTTCTGGGATGCGCTGTCCGAGGGCGTTATGATGCCGCTGGGCGCCCTGCTGATGTCTCTGATGATCGGCTGGGAGATCGGCCCCGAGTTCGTCAAGGAAGAGACGGAGCAGTCCGGTCATGTCATGGGCAGCTACGGCTTCTTCAAGGTCTGCGTCAAGTTCATCACGCCGCTGATCATGGTCCTCATCCTGTACGGTCAGATAAAGGAATTCTTCCTGTAAAGTCTCTTGACGAATTGTTAACAAACAAACGCTTACTTAACAGAGGGGACGCCGGTGCCGCCGCACCGGCGTCTCTTTTTGCGTCCGCGGACCCGGAAAGACTTGTGCCGCCTGCCGTAAAAAGCACACGATGCTGTGTTTGCCGCCCGGTTTCTCTTGTAAAAACGACGAAAACGGAGTTCACAATTTGTTAAAATAATGGAATATGACGTTAAGAACTTGACAATATCTTGGCGTGACGGTATGATACAGGAGGTTGGCGGGGCAGATACGCTGTTTCGCCGGCTGATGGTATTCACCACCAATTTGTGAGGAGGTAAATCACACACATGGAAAAGAAAAGCACCAAAATAGCGTATTTCGTAGCGCTGGGTGTTTTCATTGTCCTGCTGGTCATCCTGGGTATCCAGTTTAAGGGCAAGGAAAACCCCGTCTTCGTCGGCGACGGCGCGTTCTACACCACCGGCGACGGCGTGTTCCTGGATGGCATCCAGCGGACCGTGGACGACAGCGAGGGCTCTAAGTATGCGCTGGACGGCTCCTACTATGTGAGCCCCGAGGCCGGTACCTACTTCGAACTGTCTGAGGATGGCAACACCATCGTCGGCGCCGACGGTACCGAGTACGTCAAGTCCGAAGAGAAGTCCAAGGACGTCAACGGCGTGGAGTACACCACCTATGAGGAGCAGGTCTACTCCGATACGCCCTTCGCCGGTACCTTCTGGTCCCTGCTGCCCCCCATCGTGGCCATCGTGCTGGCCCTGATCAGCAAGGAAGTGTATTCCTCTCTGTTCCTGGGCTGCCTGGTCGGCGCACTGCTGTACACCCAGTTCGCTCCCTGGGACACCATCGTGACCCTGGTGGGTGCCGATTACGGTATCATCTCCGTGCTGGCTGACGGCGGCAACATGGGTATTATCGTGTTCCTGGTCACCCTGGGCATCATGGTGGACCTGATGAACAAGGGCGGCGGCTCCGAGGCCTTCGGCCGCTGGGCCAAGAAGACCGTTCACACCCGCTGCGGTGCGCAGCTGCTGACCATGCTGCTGGGCGTGCTGATCTTCGTGGACGACTACTTCAACTGCCTGACCGTGGGCGCCGTCATGCGTCCCGTCACCGAGTCCCACAAGATCTCCCGTGCCAAGCTGGCCTATGTCATTGACTCCACTGCGGCTCCCGTCTGCATGATCGCCCCGGTGTCCTCCTGGGCCGCCGCCGTTTCCGGCTACGTGCAGTCCCCCAGCATCAACGGCATTGAGCTGTTCCTGAAGCAGATCCCCTGGAACTACTACTGCCTGCTGACTCTGCTGATGATCGTGGTCATCTCCGTGCTGAACATCGACTACGGTTCCATGCTGACCCATGAGTACAACGCCCAGGTCAAGGACGACCTGTTCACCACCCCCGAGCGTCCCTTCGCCGGTGCCGACGACTATGAGGCTCCCAGCAAGGGCAAGTCCTCCGTGCTGGACCTGCTGGTGCCCGTGATCGTCCTGATCGCTGTCTGCATCATCTCTCTGGTCTACTCCGGCGGTTACTTCGATGGCGGCATGACCTTCATGGAGGCCTTCTCCGCTGCCGAGGCCGGTCCGGCGCTGGCCATCGGAGGTCTGATCGGCTGCGTGTTCACGTTCGTCTACTTCTGGCTGCGCGGCGCCATCGGCTTCGAGAAGTCCATGGAATCCGTGCCCCAGGGCTTCATCCAGATGATCGCCCCCATCCTGATCCTGACCTTCGCCTGGACCCTGTGCTCCTTCACCCGCAATGCCATGTACTCCGCTGACTTCGTCAGCAACGCCATGGCCAACGTTGGCGACCTGCGTATGTTCCTGCCCGCCATCATCTTCATCATCGGCGCGGCTATCGGCTTTGCCACCGGTACCTCCTGGGGTACCATCGGCATCATGGCCCCCATCGTTGTCTCCGTGTTCAACTACGATGCGGAGCCCATACTGTGCACCATCGGTCTGGCGGCTGCCTGCTCCGGCGGCGTTATGGGCGACCACTGCTCCCCCATCTCCGACACCACCATCATGGCTTCCGCCGGTGCCCACTGCTACCACCTGAACCACGTGTTCACCCAGATCCCTTATGCGCTGACCGTGGCTGGTGTGTCCTTCGTCAGCTTCATCCTGGCCGGCCTGATCCAGAACGTGTTTGTCAACCTGCTGATCGCTGTGGTGCTGATGGTCGCTACTCTGCTGGTCATCCGCGCTATCGTTGCCAAGAAGCACGCTGGTATTTTCCAGGAAATGGCCGAGGCCGACAAGGCTCTTGCCAAGTAAGCTATACCCCGCCTAATAAAAAGAAAGCCCTCCGTTGGGGGCTTTCTTTTTTTTGCGTATACTATGTCGATATATCGCTATAAATTTCGGTAATATTGGCTAAAATAAACATATATTTCCAAAAAAGGAGGGGAGAAGCGCGCTAAGAAACTGTAAAGGTTTATAATAATGTCATAAATATTCCGAAAAATGGCCGCTAAATTGGATAAAAGGGAGAAAAACCGGTTCATAATTTGTTCAAAATTACCCACTCCCGGCTTTGCTGAAATGTTGACAATCTGCCAGGAAAACGTTAGGATGGTGGCACCAATTTGTGAGGAGGTAAATCACACACATGGAAAAGAGAAGCACCAAAATAGCGTATTTCGTAGCGCTGGGTATCTTCATTGTCCTGCTGGTCATCCTGGGCCTGCAGTTCAAGGGCAAGGAGAACCCTGTCTTCGTCGGCGACGGCGCGTTCTACACCACCGGTGACGGCGTGTTCCTGGATGGCATCCTGAAGACCGCGGACGACAGCGAGGGCTCTAAGTATGCGCTGGACGGCTCCTACTATGTGAGCCCCGAGGCCGGCACCTACTTCGAGCTGTCTGAGGATGGCAACACCATCGTCGGCGCCGACGGTACCGAGTACGTCAAGTCCGAGACCCCCAGCAAGGACGTCAACGGCGTGGAGTACACCACCTATGAGGAGCAGGTCTACTCCGAGACTCCGTTTGCCGGCACCTTCTGGTCCCTGCTGCCCCCCATCGTGGCCATCGTGCTGGCCCTGATCAGCAAGGAAGTGTATTCTTCCCTGTTCCTGGGCTGCCTGGTCGGCGCGCTGCTGTATACCCAGTTCGCTCCCTGGGATACCATCGTGACCCTGGTGGGTGCCGATTACGGTATCATCTCCGTGCTGGCTGACAGCGGCAACATGGGTATCATCGTGTTCCTGGTCACCCTGGGCATCATGGTGGACCTGATGAACAAGGGCGGCGGCTCCGAGGCCTTCGGCCGCTGGGCCAAGAAGACCGTTCACACCCGCTGCGGCGCGCAGCTGCTGACCATGCTACTGGGCGTGCTGATCTTCGTAGACGACTACTTCAACTGCCTGACCGTGGGCGCCGTTATGCGTCCCGTCACCGAGTCCCACAAGATCTCCCGTGCCAAGCTGGCGTACCTGATCGACGCCACCGCGGCTCCCGTCTGCATGATCGCCCCGGTGTCCTCCTGGGCCGCCGCCGTTTCCGGCTATGTGCAGTCCCCCAGCATCAACGGCATTGAGCTGTTCCTGAAGCAGATTCCCTGGAACTACTACTGCCTGCTGACCCTGCTGATGATCGTCATCATCTCCGTGCTGAACATTGACTATGGCTCCATGCTGACCCATGAGTACAACGCCCAGGTCAAGGACGACCTGTTCACCACCCCCGAGCGTCCCTTCGCCGGCGACGATGAGTACGAGACCGGCTCCAAGGGCAAGTCCTCCGTGCTGGATCTGCTGGTGCCCGTGATCGTTCTGATCGCTGTCTGCATCGTCTCTCTGGTCTACTCCGGCGGTTACTTCGATGGCGGCATGACCTTTATGGCGGCCTTCTCCGCTGCCGAGGCCGGTCCGGCGCTGGCCATCGGCGGTCTGATCGGCTGCGTGTTCACGTTCGTCTACTTCTGGCTGCGCGGCGCCATCGGCTTCGAGAAGTCCTTTGAGTCCGTGCCCCAGGGCTTCATCCAGATGATCGCCCCCATCCTGATCCTGACCTTCGCCTGGACCCTGTGCTCCTTCACCCGCTTTGCCATGTACTCCGCTGACTTCGTCAGTAATGCTATGGCCAACGTTGGTGATCTGCGTATGTTCCTGCCCGCCATCATCTTCATCATCGGCGCGGCTATCGGCTTCGCCACCGGTACCTCCTGGGGTACCATCGGCATCATGGCCCCCATCGTTGTCTCCGTGTTCAACTACGACGTGGAGCCCATACTGTGCACCATCGGTCTGGCGGCTGCCTGCTCCGGCGGCGTTATGGGCGACCACTGCTCCCCCATCTCCGACACCACCATCATGGCTTCCGCCGGTGCCCACTGCTACCACCTGAACCACGTGTTCACCCAGCTGCCCTATGCGCTGACCGTGGCCGCAGTGTCCTTCGTCAGCTTCATCCTGGCCGGTCTGATCCAGAACGTGTTTGTCAACCTGCTGATCGCTGTGGCCCTGATGGTCGGTACGCTGTTGGTCATCCGCGCCATCGTTGCCAAGAAGCACGCCGGCATCTTCGCCGAAATGGCCGAAGCCAACAAGGCTCTTGCCAAGTAAGTACATACTCCAGCAAAAAAAGAGACCGCTTCGGCGGTCTCTTTTTTGCGTGCAGGGCAGGGGAGGGCACCTCGCATCGGCGGCGGGACAGCAAAAGCTGTCCGCCGCGGGAATTTTGCGAAAAGATGTGACAAACCGCAACGAATGTGATACAATATTCCTACTGAGTACATAGGAGGTGTCGCTGTGCGGCAATATCCCCAATTAGAGATCGATCTTTCTCTGCTGCAAAGCAATGCCCGGGCGGTGATCTCCCGCTGCAATGCCGCGGGTATCTGTGTCTGCGGCGTTATCAAGGGTGCGGATGGCCTGCCGGAGATCGCCCGGGCGCTGCGTGCTGCCGGTGCCGCAGAGTTGGGCACCAGCCGCCTGGAGCAGGTGGCCAAATGCCGTGCCGCCGGTGTGCCCGGCCCCTGGCTCCTGATCCGCATCCCCGGCCTGTCGGAGCTGCCGGACGTGGTCGCTTTGTGCGACACGTCCCTGCAAAGCGAGTGGGCCACCCTGCTGGCGCTGGAGGAGGAGTGTCTCCGCCAGAACAGGACCCACCGCGTCATCGTGATGGCCGACTTGGGCGACCTGCGTGAGGGCTTCTGGGACAAGGATGAGCTGGTGGACGTCTGCCAGAGGGTGGAGCAGGACCTGCCCCATGTACACTTGGCCGGTATCGGTGTTAACCTGTCCTGCTACGGCTCCACTAAGCCCACCCCGGACAAGATGAACGAGCTGGTCGCATTGGCTCACCGGGTGGAGGCGCGTATCGGCCGATCGCTGGAGGTCGTCTCCGGCGGCGCTACCAGCTCCTTTACGCTGGTCCATTGGGGCACCATGCCCGCCGGTATCAACCACCTCCGAATCGGCGAGGGCATCCTGCTGGGCAAGGACCTACAGGTGGACTGGGGCATCCGCGACATGGATTACCTCCGCATGGACACCTTTACCCTCCGGGCCGAGGTGGTGGAGGTCAAGGACAAGCCCACCTATCCCATCGGCGAGCTGGCCATCGATGCCTTCGGCCGAAAGCCTACCTATGTGGACCGTGGTGTCCGCCGCCGCGCCCTCCTGGCCCTGGGCCGGGCCGACGTGGGCGACCTGGAGAGCCTGCTCCCCCGCGAACCGGGGCTGACAGTCATCGGCGGATCCTCTGACCACTGCATCGTGGACGTGGAGGACTGCCCCCGTCGTCTGCAAGTGGGCGACATCGTGGAATTCTCGCTGTGCTACAGCCATATGCTGTATGCCACATCACGGAGCGATATGCGGCTCCTATTCAAACATCAACAGGAGGAAGCGTAAGACAATGGGAGATTTAGGGATTTTGATCATCGGCGTCGTGGACACGTTTTTTGCCTTTTTTGTGGTGGCGCCCATGATGCTGCAGGCGGCCAGCCTGTTTGGCGTACAGAAGCAGTTTGCTAAGGCCATGGTCCAGGAGGGCGTCGTCAAGCAGGAGGACGTGGACCGCATCCATCCCAAGAAGCAGCTTGCCGGCGTGGTGATCTCGCTGATCATGCTGGCGGTGCTGGCGTTTACCTGTGCCAAGGCCTCCCCTTGGGGCTATATCTGCGGCGGCGTGGGCCTGGTGGTGGGCCTGCTGAAGTACCGCGCCATCGTTCAGTACAACAGTGAAACGGTCAAGCGCTTCAAGAACACCTATAAGGACGAGATGGATGTGGCCAAGTTCAACAAGTTCGTGGAGACGCATTTCTGATAAATCTAAGCGAATAAGAACCTCCCCGGCACTATGCGCCGTGGAGGTTTTTATTCGCTTTTTTCGATGGTGCCGCCACCCAGTACCTCGTCGCCGTCATACAGCACCACCGCCTGCCCGGCAGTGATGGCCCGCTGGGGCTGATCGAACACCACCCGCAGTCCGCCGTCCGGCAGGGGATAAGCGGTGCAGGGGGTCTCCACCTGGCTGTACCGCGTCTTGGCTGCACACCGTACCGGCATCGCCGGTATCTGGCCGCTGATCCAGTTTACGTGGGAAGCCAGCAGGGAGGAGGCATACAGCGCCGAATCGTCTCCCAGCACGATGGCGTTGTGCACCTGATCCTTCTCCAGCACATATACGTGCCGCCCCACCGCCACGCCAAGGCCCTTTCCCTGGCCGATGGTATAGCAGGGCAGGCCCCGGTGCCGTCCCAGCACGCGGCCCGCTTCGTCCAGGAAGTCTCCCGGCGTCAGTGTCAGCCCCTGCCGCTGCAGAAAGGTCACATAGTCTCCGTCCGGCACGAAGCAGATGTCCTGGCTGTCGCCCTTGTCGGCGTTGTCCAGCCCTGCCTCCCGCGCCTTGTCACGGATAGCCGGCTTGTCATAGTCTCCCACCGGCAGCAGCAGATGGGCCAGCTGGTGCTGCGTCAGCTGATACAGCACATAGCTCTGGTCCTTCCGCCGTTCCGCACCTCGCAGCAGGCGGTATCTGCCGCTTTCCGCGTCATAGGCCACCCGGGCGTAGTGCCCCGTGGCGATATAGTCATACCCCAGCGTCAGCGCCCGGTCCAGCAGGGCACCGAATTTCAGCTCCCGGTTGCAGTCGATGCACGGATTGGGCGTCCGCCCGGCCGCGTATTCCGCCGTGAACCTGTCCATTACGCACCGGCGGAAGCGGTCTGTCTCGTTGAATACATAGAACCGCATCCCCAGACGTGTGGCCGCCTGCCGTGCGTCCTCAGCGTCGTCGGCAGAGCAGCAGCGGCTGTCCTCGTTAGGGGCCAGCTTCAGCATGGCGCCGTCGCAGTCGTAGCCCTGCTGCACCAGCAGTGCCGCCGCAGCGGAGCTGTCCACGCCGCCGGACATGGCCACCAGAACCTTTTTCTTGCGCATACGATCGTTCTCCGTAGTCTATGTCTCCCGCGCCCGCATGGGGCGTATGCGCCGCCATTCAGCGGCGGCGCATACTTTCGGGAAAATGTGGAAAGCTATCGGGCGAAGAGCGCCATAGCAGGCAGGGGCGCGTCCCTGCCGTGCCGCGGCGGCCCTCCGCCCGACAGCGTGTTCTTATTCGTCCAGATGCTTTGCCAGGAATGCCTCGTCGGGCAGCGCGTCCGCCAGCTCCAGCAGTACCCGCTGGAAACCGCCGGTGTAGTCCTCGATGTTCTCGCCCAGCGTCCCCAAAGCCCGTACCATCGGCAGCGCGATGGTGGCAGTGGTGCCCTGGCCCTCCCGGCTGTTCAGCAGCAGCTGCCCGCCGTGCAGCCGTGCGATCTGATGCGCCAGGGGCAGTCCCAGCCCCACACCGCCGGCGACATAGTCCAGGGTCATGGGCCGCATATGCCAGCGAAACAGCATTTCCTGCCGGTCGGCAGGAATGCCGCAGCCGGTATCCTTCACCTTGATGAGCACATGGGGCTTCTGCACGGCCAGCGTCACCGTCACCTTTCCACCGGCGGAGCAGGCCTTCAGCGCGTTGGACAGCAGCTGCCACAGGGCCTGGCTCAGCCACGGCTCGTTGACAGCGGTGATGGCGTAGCGTTCCTCGCACACCATCTCCAGCTGTACACCCTTCAGCTCGAAGGGGACCTCCGCCTCCCGGATGATCTCGTCCAGCCACACCTTCAGGTCCGTGT
>OJKY01000496.1_pt1 | contig 31761 bp, 30 predicted proteins | sample 1596571 | NCBI WGS metagenome assembly OJKY01 (sample SAMEA4350170, study PRJEB24818) | metagenome | biome: human; feature: gut; material: faeces | place: Denmark | collected 2013-09 | reverse complement strand
AAGGCTTGTCAAGCCGCTCCCGACCGCACACTATCTTTGCGGCGGAAAATGATTGTGACTTCGCCCAAAAGCAATAGTGAAAAAGTAGAACATGAAGCGACGGGCTTCGGAAGGACGTGTCCGCAAGACACAAGCAGGCACACTCTCCCCGTAGTGCCGGCATGAAGTCGGCAGGCCAGCCACACCCTTGACATTGAAGCGGCAAAAAGGAGCCAATGGCGGGCCAAAAAGCCCTGCGTGGAGGGTCATGACCGGAAGTTCGACAGCCGGCTTTGCGCAAAGCATCCGGCAGGTGTCTGTTCCGGCTGCAATGGGAAGCAGGAGGCAGGCAGGAAAGCGGGCAGAAATCCCTCTCTGCGGGCAAAAGCATGAGGGGTGCTTTTTTGCGAATGGAATGTGATATAAAAGGGTATGCAGCCAAAAGAAAATAAAAAAGGAAGCCCTGCCCCCCGGAAAATAGCCATGATAAAAAGTATCGAAGGTACATATCCCCAATACGCCGTATTGAGAAAATGACCTTGATACACACATATTCCTGTCTTATTTTAATTCTACAATGTCATCTATTCTGCCGTACAATATTGACCTTAATGCAGTCTTGTCAATGGCATAATATTCACAGATGAACCCATGTTGTTTCACAAAATACCGCTTAAGGACATCCGAGAAATCGAAGTGATAGCCATTTAAGGCAATTCCTCGCTTGAAATAAACGCTTTCCTTCACGCTGCGGGTTATCCAATTTTTATCTTCACGGCTCAACTTGCCTCCATTATTGAGGCTCTCACGAAGTTTGTACGCACGGCTATTCCGCAATGTCTCCAGTGCAGGCACTTCCCACTGGACAAATTTGTTTGCTATCGGTGTCATAAGTATATTCTTATTATTCATTCATAAATGATTACTTCATCTCGGTATTCGGATATTTCTTTTCCGCTGGTTAGGGAGACAATGATTCTGTCCCCATAGTCGCCGACAACAGTTCCCTCTGTATAACCCTTGTACGGGGTAAGCAAGGTGCAGCTCTTACCTATGATGTCGGACTGTTCTTCATTCTCGTACATAAACCTGTCTTTATTTGATGTTCCAAACTCCATTTGAAAACGTCCTGAAGCTCACATACTCATTCACAAGCTCATAAGAATGTATGCGAATGTAAATTCGCTTAGGTGCTTCCAGCAAGGCAATCAATTCATCCATTTCTTTTTGAGGACATTCCCATTTGGAGTAAAATTCACTCTCGACACATTGTCCATGTCTCGCAATGTAGCTATCGCAGAAATTCTCTTCTATGAACTGCTCAATCGTAATAAGGTCTTTTTCGTTCTCTGTCTGTGCGAAGAAATTGTTTGTTGCGTAATTTGCCATAATCTCAATATTTTAAGTTTTTTTCTTCCCTCTGGTAGCATCCGCTACTTTCGGGCTTGATAAAATTTTGGCGCAACAAAAGGTGTCATGGAACATTCCGGCAAGGTTTCGCAGCAAAATACAACCTCAGTGAAACCGAGGTGGAGATTTTGGTGAGAATCGGCAGACTTGACCTTGTGAACAATGGGGCATGACATATACCTTCGCGACATAATTCTTATCAGGAAGGTCGAAAGTCGGTGTGCGGAGTATCGGAAGATGCTTCCCGTATAAAAGAGGGGTGCAGCGAAAAAATAAAAAGGGAAAAGAGAGTTTATTTCTTTTGGCTGCAAAAATCGTTTAGTTTAGAACTTGATAAGATATACAAAAACCAAACTAAACTTCTATTTTTTTCAATCAGATTTAAGTTTTGTCCCCAGGGACAAAATTAGTAATGAACGGGAGACAAAATTGCTTTAAGTAATATCAGAGATTTCTAACTTTACAAAAAAATCAGTTGAATCAAACAGGACTGAAGAGCCAATTTCAATGTCTATACTTGTTCTTTTTTGCATTTTTTACCCCAATTTTTGTCCCCAGTTTGTCCCTTGATAAACACATATACATATATAAATCGTTGATATAAAATAAATTATTAAAATATAGCACTTTCTGCATCGGCAAGTAAGTGTCTGATTATTAAATAGTTAGATTGATTATAATCGATTAATATGGCGCTCTTTACGGGCGCCTTTTTTGTTGCTCAAGTATCGTTGATAATCGTTGCTAAGCCTTTTTACGCCATTTTTTGTACCTCCTGTGTACCTCACCACGAAAATCCGAGGATTATCGTTGGCAAGGTCGTGGAGAACTTTTACGCCATTTTACGGGATTTTACGGAGTTATACAAAAATATTGGAGAAATAAGGAGAAATAACATGAGTAGCAACATTGAAATCAGACGAATCTGTGCGTGGTGCAAGCAAGAATTCATTGCGCATAAAACGACTACAACCTGTTGTTCGCACAGATGTGCAAACCTTCTGTATAAACAGAAGAAACGTGAAGCTTCTATTAAGGCTAACAACCAAATTGTCGAAAAAGTCATCAAGGAGAAACCGATTGCAAAAATCAGAGACAAGCCTATTCTTACTATCACAGAAGCTGCCACATACATTGGAGTAACCAGACCTACTCTTTATGGCTATCTGAAAAGGGGTGAACTTAAAGCCACCAGACTTGGATATAAATTTCTGTTAAAAAAGGGGGATATTGATAACTTATTCAATAAGCCCATAGAATTTAAGGTCCCAGTCAGAGACAAACCTTCCATTAATGATTTCTATACCACCGCTGAAGTTAAGGAAAAGTATGGCGTAAAGGATTCCTGGATATTTCACATCGCTAAGGAACATAATATCCCACGAACCTTTCATCGTGGGAAAACCTATTGGAGCAAAAAGCATATTGATGACTACTTTGCAAAGAAAGCTCCCGATCCTGAGATTAGGGAATGGTACAGCACACAAGATATGCAGGAGAAGTTCGGTATGACGCTGACGGCCATTTATTCTTTTGTATCAAAGAATGTCATCCCCAAGAAGAAGGTTGGCATCATGGTGTACTACTCCAAGAAGCATGTGGATATTGCTAAAGGTCTCATAGCTCCCGAAGAACCCAAATATTACACCATTGCCGAGGCGATGGAGCGATTCAATCTGACACGGGACCAACTCTACCATTATGTGAAATACCATAATATTCCCCGTATCAAGGTCGGTAAATATACCAAGATCCTGCGGGCAGAGCTGGACAAGTTCTTTGAGCCTCCAAAGATAGAATGAACCGAAAGTTATTTTCTGGTGATAAATACCACCATCATAACACCTATTTTATTCGCAACAAAAACAAGTATTAATCAAAAAACAATATAGCTATGACACTTACATGCACCAACGTAACTTTGAGACAAAAACCATTGCGTAACGACCGCATATCTCTTTATCTGGATTATTATCCGGCCATCCGTAATCCTTACACGATGAAGATGAGCCGCCGGGAATTCCTCGGCATCTACATCTATGCCAAACCCAAGAACGAGCAGCAAAGAATGTTCAATCAGGATATGCTGAACAAGGCAGAGGCAATCCGCTGTATCCGTGTCCAGTCGCTTATCAATGAAGAATTCGGGTTTCTGGACAAGAACAAGCAAAAGGTAGATTTCCTTGCCTACTTCCGAACAAAGGCACGGGAGAAGTATGAGAAATGGGATTGCGTTTACAATCACTTCGAGAAATTTGTCGGCGGTAAATGCACCTTTGGAGATGTCACCGTGGAACTGTGCGAGAAATTCAGGGATTACCTACTCAAATGCAAACAGATCAATCATCCTAATGCTTATATTTCACGCAATTCGGCAGCAGGCTATTATTCTACATTCCGTGCCCTATTGAAAATAGCCTATAAAGAGAAGATGTTGCGCGAGAACTTGAACGACTTTCTGGAAAAGATAGAATGGAAAGAGGTCAAGAAAGAGTATCTGACACTTGATGAAGTCAAGAAACTGGCAGCTACACCCTGCAAGATTCCAGTCTTGAAACAGGCCTCCCTATTTGCCTGCATGACCGGCCTCCGTATCAGTGATATTCTAAAGCTGGACTGGCGTGATTTTGAAGTCGGCCAGGATCAAGGTTACTATATCCGTATCTGCACCGAGAAAACGGAAACCGAGGCCACCCTCCCCATCAGTCAGGAGGCACTGGAATTGTGTGGCGAATGGGGCACCGGAAAAGTCTTCAAAGGTTTAACCCGCTCCATGACTCACCATCCCTTGAAACAATGGATTTCCGAAGCCGGAATCAGAAAGCACATAACCTTCCACTGCTTTCGTCATTCATACGCCGTCATCCAAATCTCTTTAGGTACAGACATTTACACAGTATCGAAGATGCTGACGCATAAGAATGTTACCACCACTCAAATCTATGCCGATTTGGTCAATTCCAAGAAGCGAGAGACGGCGAATAAGATTTCGCTGAAATAAAAAATTTTGAGGACTTCTTGTTGATTAGAAGTCCTCAATAATATATGGTGAAAATTATCACAAAAGTAATGAACTTTAAAATCTCACAGCCATTTCATTATTGAAATGTCATTAAATAATAGGCTAAATATTGTACATTATCCTCTTAAATGGTAAAACAGATATCAATGAGCAATTTATTTCCTAATACTATAAATTCGTTATAAATTGGAATACAACTTGGTCTATTCGATAAAGTTCACTGAAGAAAAATCAAAGTCAACCAAATGTATTTATTGGGATTAATTTTTATGTTTTTAGACGGTATTGATATAAATATTTTCAAAATGATCAATTATGCAATAAAAATGAGTAATTTTATATGCATATATACAGCTTTAATATACAAGCAGTATTTTGTCTAAAATATTGAATATGTTGAACTCACAAAAAACACCATCTAATCTATGCCGAAAAGCAGAAATTTTTCAGTCTATCTTTTAAAGCCTGAATTCAATGCGAATAATTCTTTGAAAGAAGGGCACCAATTACAACTTCTTAGAGAAGATGATACAAACATACCTGAAGGTGGAGTAATGTATTATGGACAGAATCCTATAAGATCCCCATGGTGGAAAGAGTATTGGGGTATAAATCAGGAGCTTCGATTAACTTCAGTTGGCGCAATAGTTTTTCTGCCAGTTGGAGAAAGATGGTTTGCCATAACTTTTGGAACAAGTTATCATAATCTCAAAGAAAACTCTTATGAATATGACTTTGGGCTTAGGACAACTTTAAATACTTTAGATCCTGATAAAATCAAATCAACTGACTTATTAATGCCTGAAACAGCAAAAAGGCAGAGAATTCAAATCCCTAATGCATCAAACCTGACTCATTTTAATATTAGTACAGATGACTCTATAGTTAAGAGATTAACAGGTGCTGTAAAAAATGAATATCAAGATACATTACGAAATGCTACAGGTGCATGCAGTCTAAGATTTACAACTGATTGTGAACCAAACGAATTGGTTGAATTATGTTCTAGACTGTATACTATTTATACACGTAGAGATTACGAAGAATCGTTTCCTGATTTACAAAACATTACACCAATAAAAGATCCTGATTTGATCAATTCTTTAGAAGATCTATTATTAAATGATTTTCATGAGAATTCCATTAATCTTACATTGGGAATTCCAGACATTGTAGATTATTCAACAAATTTCAAAGTAAAATATCGTGGCGCATCTAGACCATCTAATGAATACGAAGATGTGTATATTGGTAATTATCGAGAATACCTTAACGAACGTAATGTAGAAATTGAAAATATTTCAATATTCAATAAACACTCTTTATGTATTTTGGATGAAAATGGAAGTCCTATACAGAGTTATTCAATTTATAAAGCATTTTTATTTGATTGTACTTATAATAATAAAACATATCATCTATGTGAGGGTGAATGGTACGAAATAAATACCAATTTTATAGATAGACTTAAATCTGAACTAGACCCTATATTTATTGATGAGCATGCAATATTATGTGAATGCAATCAAAAACGAGAAGACGAGTACAATATTCATGCTCAACGTAATTCTCCTATAGATAAAGTTTATTGTCTTGACAAGAAATCTATAGCTCCACAAGGACAACGTAACATTGAGCCATGTGATTTAATTGCTCTAAAAAACAATATGGTGGTTGAATTAATACATAATAAAATATCTACTCGTTCAGCATATTTAAGTCATTTATTTAACCAAGGTGTGAATTCTGTAATAATTCTTCAACAAAGCCCTGAAGCAAAAGAAAAGTTAAAAGATTTAATAGAACATAATAGAAATTTTGAAGAGAAAATAAACAACGATCAATACCATGTAACTTATGGAATAATTTCAAATAAGAACAAAGAATTAAAATCAGATGCGTTACCAATTTTTTCTCGTATTAGTCTTTTTAGATGCGTTAAAACACTCAAGCTAATGAAGATTCCGATAAACGTATATCTTATAAAAGATAATGTCGACAGGAAACATTTGATGGAGGATTAATATAAATATATACTTTAACTATGACATTCAGCATGAATACTCTTTTATTCAACATTTTAGTCGATTGATATAGAGAAGCTAAAAACAAGTGATAGACATATATTTATTATACAATGTTTATTGATTTATAAGAATCCGACTCGGTTTTAAACCAATGTCGGATTCTTTTTTATTCTACTGTGGCATAGATGGCATAGAAATAAGTACCATATTGAGGACAAATGCTGCCACTTTATTGGATTTATAACATGGTATCTATGAAATGACATATATTTGCGCATAAACGATTAACAAATATTACTATGAATCAGAAAAGTATTGAACATATAACACTCTATTCCCTTGTATTGGTAGGTGCTCTTGTTGTTGGCGTTTTAGCTCGTCAGTTTGTTTTATCCAAAGGTATTGACTATTTCAGTAGTAGTGTTGTATTTTTTGCAACAGTAATTGTCTTGATGGCGATCTATGCCAGTTTACAGACAATTTTCAATCAGTTTCTGTTGCCACGCATAGAAGCTGTTCTATTGCGTTTCTCTGCTTTTCAAACGATGAAAAATCACAATGACACCGTTTCTATTCCAGAAGCCATTACAATTGAAGATTCAAATCAGGCTATTCCTAATGTCATTGCCCCTGCTCCTACAGCAGAAGAAACAATCTCTGAACCTTCAGAATATGAAATTATGCGAACCAATGCAATCGCAGAAAATAATCGTGCTATTCAAACCAAATTGGAAAAGGTCATTAGCTATACGAAGCAAACAATGGTTGCCTATATGAGTGAAGAAGATCTCAACCGTCTATGTACATACGTTGTAGAATATAGCTCAGGCGATACCTTACAAAAGATATCGCCTGTAAAGGTTGACTCTCAACTTAAGAGTATTGATATTATGCATTTTGGTTGGAATATAGGCAAGGCTTTTGGCAGAAAGCGTATTCACACAGCCACATTCATCAAGAATGTTTTTGCCCATGCCCTCCGTGACTTGGAAATTTCAACTATTGAGCGTAAAATGTCGCATACGGAATCAGCATGTTACATAAAATTAAACAAGGAGATTACGTAAAAGAATAACCAATAAAGGACTCAGCGTTTAGCAAAGAATTTTACAAACTCCCACCCTAAACCAATTGCAAGGAAAAACGGTGAAAAGATTATATAAAGCAATTCAAATATATTTGGTTGCTGACCTTGTTCGTATTCTCTTAATTTTGCAATATCATCATTATATTCAGCTATACACTGATACATATCTTTAAAATACTGTTCTAAAATTTGGTCTGAGACTTGCAATTTGGGATTGATTATAGAATCTATAATAATCGGTTCCTGTTTGGAATAACATTCAAAAAAATATCTTTTATTATCTTTTATCCATTGACAAGTTTTATTGTAGTCTTCTTGCATTGTACTCAAATTACTTGGACTATACTCTGTCTCAATAAATTCTCGACAATAAATGTCTTCATTTAGGTTTGATATGAACCTCCATCTATAATTACCTTCTATTCGAAGTTTATTTTGATAATACTCTCTCTCATAAAAAATCTGTCGGCTATCTTTAATGACACCGAAGATACCCAAACAAGTAAAAAGCAAACCGATAAAATTTGATGTTCGCCAAAACTTATCGGATGGTTTAAATAATCTAACTGAAAATAACCAGCCAAAGAAAGCGATAAATAATAGGGTTCCTAAAAGGAAACATGGTGAAATCAACAATTTTTCTACAAGGAGCATATTATAATGAATCTAGGTTGCAAAATTACAAAAAAACTTATCATACAGAATATTAGCATTTCTATTTTATATTTAAATCACAAGTAATTCTCTTTTTCTCCTCAATAATTCCCAATAACAAGTATAACAACACAATCCAATACATAATACGAGCTAATTATCAACCATTTATTAGCATTATCACCTCCAAAAGTTATCTCACAGTTACATTCTGGTGATATTTTCCACCATCAAAACACCAATTTCCTTTGCCAGCAAACAATTAAAAACGAGTACGTATGGCAAACGAACAAATCACATTTGATAAGCTGCCGCAGGCGGTAGGTTATCTCACAGAACAGATGGAACAAATCCGTCAAATGGTAGCGGCACTGCAACCGCAGGTTTCTTCCGACAAACACCGTCTTGTTGAAATTGACGAAGCTTGTAAAATCACACGAAAGGCGAAGCCTACCATTTACACGCTTGCACGTAAAGGACTGATTCCAGCCTATAAAAAAGGAAAGAAGCTCTACTTCTATGAAGATGAGTTACTGCAATGGATTGAGTCCGGACGCAAGCAGATGCAGGCCATGTCACTCCAGGAACAGGCAGCGGAGATAGTACATGGAGCGAAACGCAAACCAAAGGGAGGTTATAACTTTTGATCTGTACGGCTATGGAAACCTCCAAATTAACAGCAGAAGGTATTATCGGCGAGGCTGTGCGCATCGGAGCCAAGATGTCTGGTAGCGAGTTCCCGATAGAAATCTTTCCTATCAGGATTCAGCGCATCATCAGCAGTTTGCACGATTGTCAGGGCTATCCCGTGGATTATGTCGCTGCGGCTATCCTTGCGGCCATTGCTGTGGGGATTGGCAACTCCCATTTGGTGCAGGTGAAGCGCAACTGGCAGGAAAGTCCCATTCTGTACATGGCACTGATTGGACGCCCCGGAGCCAATAAGAGTCATCCGCTGAGTTTCGCTTTCCAGCCATTCATTGAACATGACTATTGTCAGCATCAGGAGTATCAGAAACTGTATGCCGAGTATGAACGCGCTATGTCCATGAGCAAAAAGGAACGCATGGAAGCCGGTTTGGATGAGTTTCCGCAGGCTCCCATGCGCAGACGCTTTCTTGTTTCGGATATTACTCCCGAAGGATTGAGCCTGATACATGCCCAAAATCCCAGAGGACTCTGCCTTTGGTCGGACGAGCTGTCGGCCTGGTTCAAGAACTTCAACCGTTACAATAACGGTTCGGAAGAACAGTTCTGGCTTTCGGTGTTCAATGCCAAGCCCACGATTTCAGACCGCAAGAGTACGCAAAGTTCCATTTTTATCAGACGTCCCTATATCTCCGTTATCGGTACTATCCAAAAGAAAATTCTGGGCGAACTGGTCAAGGGCGAGCGTTCGAGTAACGGTTTCATAGACCGTATTCTTTTCGTGATGCCTGAATCTGTCTTGAAAAGCAGATGGAACGACCGGGAAACTCCAGAAGAACTGGAAATCCAGTGGCAACAGATTATCGACAAGCTGATCGCACAGGATTGTCCGCATGACGAGAATAATGAGTTGCAGCCTCAATGCCTGCCATTCGATGAAGATGCCAAGCAACGACTTTACGGTTGGCAACATGAAAATGCCCGCCAATGTGATATGGAAACCAATGATGCGTTGGTAGGTATTTACTGCAAACTGGAAATCTACATTATCCGATTTTGTCTGATTATCCAGCTTGCCCGATGGACTTGTGGAGAGTGCGATAAGACTACGATTGACCTTGAAAGCGTGAACCGTGCCATCCTGCTGGCCGAGTATTTTCGGACAACAGCCGTAAAAGTGCAGACCGCCGTCAGTCAAGAACAGTTGAGCGAATTGCACCGCAACATATACCTGAATCTGCCTCACAGATTTACAACGGCAGAAGGTATCGGCATTGCTGAAAGTTACGGGATGAAAGAGCATGCTTTCAAGATGTTTCTAAAACGCCATATCGGAACATTATTCAGAAAAGAGAATCATGGAGAATACAGTAAATAAACCTGTTACTATGCACATTTTCGCAACCGAGGGGTTTGTGAAGTTGCGAAAATGTGCATAGTAACATCCAAACAGAAAGAAAAATGAACTACAGATTCACATTAGAACCATACAAAGGTGTCAGCACCCGGCACACATGCCCGAACTGCCACCGCAAAAGTTGTTTCGCCAAATACATCGATACGGAGAAGCAAATCAGCTTTCCCGATTATGTAGGGCGATGCAACCATGAACAGAAGTGCGGCTACAACTATACGCCCAAAATGTATTTTGACGAGAACCCGATGGCCAAAGAGCGATTGAGCGAAGAGTTTGCGCCGATGTCAAAGCCACGTATCAGTCTGCCTCCTGCGCCTTCATTCATTGAGCCGGAAATCATGAGGCAGTCCCTGAAACTGTATCACACGAACAAGCTGTTTCAGTTCCTGAGTTTCCATTTCGGACAGGAGGCTACCGAAGAGCTAATGTTGCGCTACCATGTAGGAACCTCGAAGCATTGGCCGGGAGCTACGGTCTTCTGGCAGGTGGATATTTCCGGACGGGTACGCACCGGAAAAGTGATGCTCTACAATCCTGAAAACGGAAGACGGATTAAAAAGCCGTACAACTACATCACGTGGGTACATTCCCTTCTGAAGAAAGAGAATTTCAATCTCCGGCAATGCCTGTTTGGTGAGCACCTTTTGTCCTCCGACCAGCAGCGTCCGGTTGCCCTTGTGGAGAGTGAGAAAAGCGCTTTGATTTCCAGCTTTTACCTGCCACAATACCTCTGGATTGCTTCGGGTGGAAAGAATGGAGCGTTTAATCGGGATGCCATGAGCGTATTGAGAAACCGACGTGTTCTGCTCTTCCCCGACCTGGGGGCGACCGACTATTGGAACAGTAAAATGGAGATGATCCGGAGCCTGGGAATAGAGGTTTCTCTTTTCGATTTTATGGAAAGAAACGCAACAAAAGAAGAACGTGATGCGGGTTATGATATCGCCGATTTTCTGCTGAGAGAAGAAACAAAGGAGGCTATTTTCAATCGTCTTATCGTGTTGAACCCGGCCTTAAAAACGCTGGTCGAAACTTTCGATTTGCAGCTTGTCAATGTGGAGAAAGCACCGCTTTCAGCAACGGTTCAACATACTCGGAAAGGACTTTTCAAACAATGACTTTCAGATGTCTGATTCTCTTCTTTTTCACTGGAGCAAGTTTATGCCGGTGTATTACATTTCCCGGCCACTTGCTCACCTCAAAAGAAGGTGAGACGGCTCCCGATGGTCACAATTATTAATCTCAAAAGCAAATATTATGGACAAGAAAAATACAGTTACAATCCGTCTTACAGACGAACAATTCGGTTGGCTCAGAGCACTCAGCCGACGCAGTAAACGCAGTCAAAGCGAAGTAGTGCGTTCACTCATCGAACACGGTACGGTGCGCGAACGAATTACGAGAGAAAATCTTGACATCATCCGTAAACTGATTGGAGAAAGCACAAACCTGAATCAGCCTGCCAGACGAGCCAATGCTTACGGTTTTTATCGTGTGGCCGATGAGTGCAGTACCGCCGTTCAACAGATTTCACAACTCATAAAACAGCTCAAGGATGATCGGTAAAATTGTCAAGGGCACATCGTTTTCCGGGTGCGTAAACTATGTGCTGAAAGAAGATAAATCGCGACTGCTTAAAGCGGTTGGTGTCTACGGTTCGCCCGAAGAAATAGCGGAGCAATTCGAGTTGCAGACTTTACTGAACGACAAGGTCAAGAACAAGGTCGGCCATATATCATTGAGCTTTTCCGCAGAAGACGGGGACCGCATCCGTGACGATGACGGACTGATGCTGAAAATCGCCCACGACTATATGAAACTGATGGGAATTGAGAACACACAGTTCATCATCGCCCGGCATATCGACCGTGACCATCCGCATTGTCATATCGTTTACAACCGGGTAGATAATAACGGCCATACCATCAGCGACAAGAACGACCGCTACCGGAACGAAAAGGTCTGCAAGATGCTGACAGCCCGTTACCGTTTGCATTTTGCTGAAGGAAAAGAGCATGTCAATTTTATGCGGTTACGTCGTCATGACAAGGTAAAGTATTTTATCTATCATGCCTTAAAACGAGAGGTTCCGAACGCCCGAAGCTGGAGTGAGCTGCGACTGGCCTTACGGAAGTACGGAATTGATACGCAATGGAAGCTAAGTCGCACGACCGGAGAGATGCAAGGTGTCAAGTTCACATGTGACCAACTGACCTTTAGCGGTTCCAAGATTGACCGCCAATTCAGTTTTCTGAACATTGATCAGGAACTGAGGTATAACGCTCTTTCTACTAACATAAACCAGCGTCATGTACAGGCAGAAACCATACGCGAGGAACCTCGGCATGAATATCAGCAGGAGAATCATTCCGGCATCAGTCTGGGGTTGTTCACGCCCTCTCCTACGGATTATAATACAGAGGAAGCGATACAGGCCAACCGGCTTAAAAAGAAGAAAAAGAAACCGAAACGTAAGCGAGGTTTCAGTCTATAATCAATTTTTTATTAACCATCAAAATTCAAATTATTATGAACTATTCCGATTTTATTTACGATTTCAATCTCTATTTGTGTGAGAGATTCGGTTACAGAAACTGCTGTTCCGTCATGCACAACGCCAACGGTATTTGTGTTTCTGTCCATGTAAGCGAAATGGATTTATACATTCGTTTCTGGGAATACAGTTGCGGCGTTGGCAGCATCCCCGACTGGAGCATTATCATTGTACGTAGCAACTTCAAACGAAACCAGCAGGAAAATCTGAAAGACCTTGCTCGTTTCTTCAAGGAGTACGCCCCACGCTATGGTTACAAATACCTCTGCACCGAGGATGATGACTACAAGTATTATCAGACCCTTGGTCTGAAACTTATTCACAAAGGATTTTTCAGACAATATAATTATGGATTGCCATTGAAGAAATTAGAGGTGTAAAAATATAATAAGACTTCACAGTAACTATTAACAAGTGCTTTTATTTATTGTTAGTTAGGTTATGGTTAATTAGATACGGTAGACTTTCACTACCGTATCTATATTTTGAACTTACAATGGATTTGTTAAGTGTAAAAATTTATACAAATTTGCACATAATAATTTAATCTAATGATTCTGGTTCATCTTCAGTAGACTCTGTTGTACTTGAATCAAAAGTTAAAAATATCTCAAGAAAAGCCGTCTCTCTATAAAAGTAATTAGGATTATCTATCAACTTATCTTCCATAAAATGGAACCCCCAATTAGCATACTCTTCCATAGTCTGCATTAAAGCATCAACTGCTTTACGAGGCGTTACTAAACCTTTATCAAGTGCAATGAAATCAAAGTCAGTTTTAGCTACTAATGCTATAAAAATAAATTCTTTCAATTTGGGATAGGCTTTTCTACCTTTAACCGAATCAATATTACCCCAATATTGAATGGGCTGTCCTAACGATTTGATTTTTGTACTATCATCTATGAGTTTCCGTCTTTGACCATAATATAGACCAATAAAAAACGCGATAATAAAAACCTCGTACCCAGCTCCAAACAGTTTTCCTTTGGCCTCACCCAGTTTAGTTACGCCCTTTCCATAATCACTGAAGTTCTTGATGATAGAATCTTCAAAACGTTTTTCCCAATTGGGATTACGTTTTGCCCATAAATCATATAATTTTTCTGCCATGATCTATTTAATTCTTTCGGTTATTGTTCTAATAGTTGATAAATCTTCTTCATCATATCCAGGGGATTTCTGTATACGATAAACAGAACAAGAAAGCTGATTTATCTTATCAAAATCAAGTTCTCGCTTTTCAGTTTCTCTATTATATCTCAATAAATCTTTTGTAAAGATAATACATTGTTTATCAATATTATCAATGATATTATAGAATATATCCTCTTTGAAATCTCCAAACGATGAAGTCGGAGCATCAAAAATTAAAGGATAATCTTCATCTCTCTTAAGCGTAGTTATTTTTGAAATTGCAAAAAGAACTGACATATACATCGTGGTCTTTTGTGCCCCACCAGGATTAGCAATTAATGTATCATTAGAACTATATAGATTAATTCGTGCCGAACCATCTGCAGTTCTTTTTATTTTAATAACACCACGAAAATCATCAGCGTTGAGCTTCTTAAGATATATGTTAGCTTGCTCCTCAAGAGTTTGAATAAATTCTGCTACATTTCTATCTTTTGCAGCCTCGAATGCTTTCATAATTCGTTCAAGAGCAATATGAACCTTCTGATAAACTCTTACAATTCCATTTGATGGAACTATCTGATTTTGTTGTTCTTTTAAATCCTGTTTTTGGGCTTCTAATTCTTCCAATTCATGTTTCAATTCTTGGAGATCCAATGATGCACGTTTACTACTATCAGAAAGGCCTTTGAAATCCTTGAAGTTCTTGATTAACATCTCCTCCGTAAGATCTGGAGTTTGAATAAGAAGTTGCATTTTTGCATCTTCATCCTCTATCAAGTCTTTGTTTACTCGTTCCAAATCTTGTTTCCTGCTTTGTACAAAAGCCAACCTATCAGCAATAACAGTTGCCAACATTATTAATTCCTGTTCCGTATCCCCACTCAATTGAATACTACGTGTATGAAGTTCATTTATATAAGTATTCTCAAAAAGAGGTTTAACTGGATCTTGTTGTTGTGAAATCTCTGATTTTTTGCGAATATGATCAAGATACTCATTAAGTTTATTAACCATAAAGTTATAGGCGTCGCTTCCTTTTTTTGCAGGTCGTCCGCAAACTTTACAGATCTCATCATCAATCATCTCTTGCATAGTTTCCTTATCAGGTAGATTCCATGGAAGAGGCGTAGCATCATTGGCTAATTTCTGAATTTCTTGTATAGCTTCTTGTTTACCTTTTTCAATCGCAATTCTTTCATCCTCAGCCTTTTGCAATTTTCTCTTCTCTCGACTAAGGGCTGCAACTTTTTTTGGTACTCACTTAAAATTGGAGGAAATGCTCTGAGAATCCACATATCATCCAACAACATAGCGTTATAATCTAAATTGATATAACCCATCAGTTTACGCTGTTCTATTCTTTTTTGCTCAATCCGAGTATTAATATTCTGTAAATTTTCACATGCATCCTGATTCTCTTCCAATACTCTTAATCTTGTTTCATAATCTGACACAGCCTTTTCTTTGATACTAATATCATGGCGCACATCAGAAATTGCAGATTGTACTTTACTCAATTCAGATTCAAGTCGCTTGATAACTGCTTCTTGTTTTTTATCTTTTTTCAATTCTTTGGTGACTAAATTGTCAGACTGCTGCTCAAAATATGAAGTTAGCTCGACAAGATTATCGAATTGTTTGATTCCTGAAAATGTGTCTACCAAAGTTTTGAGAGCAGTATTATTATCAAAAACATTTAACTCTCGTTCCCCTTTGAATAAGCAATAACGGCGTACTACAGTATCAAAACAGGATTCTAACAATATCTTTCCGTCTCGCCTGTATCTTTCTGAACCAACAATTTCATATCCGACAAAAGAAAAATCTCTTGTTCTAATAGCTCCATTAACATCTTTTTCGAAAATGAATTTTTTACTAATCTCCTTTTCTCCACGATGCTCAAAACTCATAGTTACAGATACTTCATCGCTATCTTCAATTTCCATTTCGGCTTTGCGCATTTCGGATATATTGCTTTCGCTTTTATTATCCCTACTTGTATCAAATAGCCATTCCAAAGCCTCAAAGAATGTTGTTTTGCCATCACCATTATCGCCAATGACAAGGGTCAAGCCATCCGATAACTCAAAATAGTTTTCACCGTAATAGCTGCGGAAATTCTTTATAATAATCTTATTTAGTTTCATATATTAGTAGTCAGATAATTAGACACCTGTGTATATATTTCCTTAGGAGTATATTGATTCTCATTACCATCAATAATCATAGCAACGGCACGTATTATGATATTTTCAGAATCAAGGGCATCAGCAACTGTTTCATCTCCAGTTGGAGTATACCCACCCAATTCGGCCAGTTTAGAATCGGCCAATACTGCTTGCAGTATTCTGTCTCCATTTGTGTAATGAATAGCCATAGTAGTATCAATTAAATAGTGATATTTTATATCGATTTAATATCTCATCCAAAGTATTTAATGTGTCATTACAATTCTCGGAAAGAAGTGCAAAATCTCTGACCCGTTTTATCTCGGTTGAGACCAAGCTCTTTTCCAATTCATAGCATTCTGAATCGAAATTCGTTTCTGGAATTACTACAAGATCATGAATAATAGCATATCGTTTGTCTTTATGCGTTCTCAGTACACGCCCTCGACGCTGAATAAATTGCCTAGGATTTCCTGTGCTAGCGCAAAAGATCGCTAATTCGCTACGTGGTACATCAACACCTTCATCCAAACATTTCATAGAAGTTAAAACATCAATATTTCCATTCGCAAAATCAGACAACATTGAATCACGGTCAGAGGATTCCGATGTAAATTGACGCACAACTATATGTGGATCAAGGTCTCTTACTATACGAGTATATTCATCAATAAGATGAAGCGTATCTTCATCATCCTTAATTCTTTCTTCCGTATCGAAAATATCTGCGGTTTGATCATCTAATCGGTTTCCCTCTGGAACGTATACTAATGTATATTTTAAAGAACCTGTATTGTTTAGATGTTCTTTTAATATAGCTTCAAATTCTTTTTTCTTATTTTCAGCTTTATGTATAATCTGCTTTCGTTTAAGCAAAAGTCGTTTTAGGATTTCTCGACTATCCTTATCGGTCCTATTAATGATTTTTGCAATTTTCTTTGATAACTCAATGTACTGGCTCATTTCATCTTGAGTCAATTCCACTAGATGAGGATAATAATAATATTTACACAATGCTTTGTTTTTAATGGCCTCTGCCATTGAGTACTCAAAAGTATATTCTTTATTGCATCCAAAGAATGACATTAGTCGCAAATTCCCTTCTTCATCAAACTGTCGATCAGGAGTAGCAGACAGTCCTATCCGTCGCAAATATTTAATATCGTTCAATCGTTTAGCGACAAGCCCACCTCCCATGTTGTGAGCCTCGTCAGCAATAAGCAACAATTTAGTCTTTGGAAATTGATTTAATTCCAAAAAAATAGCTGGTCGAATAAAAGATGCATATGTAGAAATAATTACATACGATAATTTGTTGTTCGGGGTTGATAATTCCAACATTCGTATGTTTGCCAGCGAGGTCTGCCACCCTCCGTATTTGGAACAGACCTTGATTACATTACCAAAATTAAATTTTTCACATTCCTTTTCCCACTGTTCAACAAGTGTAATAGTTGGGACTAATATAAGTGCTTTATAATAACCAAGTTTCTTATAAATTTCAAGTAGGCAGTTTAAGGATGTAATAGTTTTGCCTGTACCTGTTGCCATAGCAAACAATCCTTTCTGTTTGTTATCTTTCCAGTTCTCAAAAGCCTGTACTTGATAGTCTCGTGGTCCAGATGGATATGGGAAATGTGGCTCGTGGTTTTTCAAAACATCTGCTTTGTATTTTCCCTCCTTGAGCTTATCAATAATTACCTCCAATCGCTCTTTGGCATTATCCAAAGCTTTGGCAATACGTTTAGAAACATTTTGTGAATACTGATTCCTTAAAATATTGTATTCGGATTCAAGCAGTTCGGATATAGATTTATCTGGATAATTCTCTGTAATATGAGTCTTAATCTTGTCTGCCGATAAATAAACTACAGTGTCATCTCTCTCTTGAAAGACTTTCTCAAAATCATCCTTTATATATTTGATCTTAGCAACATCTACATCGCCGTCCCAATCACATGAAACGGTCAGACTTTCTATATTATCCACCAATGCAGTCCGAGAAAAATTACACGAACCATCAAATCCAACATCATTAATACCATCAGAGAATATGCCTGATTTGGTATGCGATATACCAATACCATTCTTAGGTGCTATAATTTTAATATCAAGACGATTATGCCGTATGAGCCATGCTAAACAGTTGAAGAAATGATTATCTCTTTCTGACAATGTTTCTTTAATCTTTCGAATGTCTGACACATCAAAATAAGGTATTTCAACATCACCAGTCCCATCTGCAATAGCATTCTTATCTTCTTCAGTTAAGATATCATTAACTATAAGCCTCATCCTTCCTCCATTATAAAGGAATACTGCAAATCCATTAGCGAGCACGCTTATCGCAGATGAAGAAAAGAACCCAAGCATAAGATCAAAATACGTCGTATTGCACAAACAATCTGAGAAGAAACCTATCGGTTCCCACTCTGTACGCGATTTGTATCGCCGATGTTCAGGCCATATTATATCTGACTTAAGCATATACTAAAGTGAATATTTCTGTATTATATGTTTTAAATCATTGATAACATAATCAATGGTTAAAGGCCTTTTCTTTTTTGAATGATTAAGCATATATTTTAGTAAACTATAGACCTCTTCTCGCCTGTCAAAAAAATCGGATCTACTAATACCTCCAATAGGAACATTCCCTTGGAGAATATACCAAAATATTTTACCCAATTGAAAAATATCTGATTGATGATCTATTTTGCAATCAAACTTATACATGCTATCATCATAACTAAGATATTTATTCATGGCTTCAGGAGAAAGCCAACCTTTGGGGCCAATGAATTCATTTTTCTTATCATATAGTTCATCTTCATCTCGAAATGCCACTAACCCAAGATCTCCTATTTGCCAAACATTATCAAACATGAGAATATTATCAGGTTTTAAATCACGGTGATAGCATCCAAGTTCATTTAAGCCCTTAAGACCTTCTGCTATTTGTAAACATAAATAAATTCTCTCTGCATATGAAATTTGATTATTTTCTAAGTATTTCTTCAAATCACATGTAGCGCAATCCATAACATAGAATGGGAAATAATATTCAATTTCTTTACCATATCTATTTTTTCCTATGCAACTTAATTGTCCTGAAGAATAAATTGTAATTACATTTGCGACATGATGCTGTTTGCATTTATTTAAAGCTTCTATTTCTCTATAAAAACGCAAATTATTCTCTGAATGGGCATGTTTATAATCTCTTTTATTTGATATTTTAATAACCCTATCAGGAAAAGAGTTTTCATAATCAATAAATTTTTGAGCTTGATATAAAGCAAGCACATATGAATTAGCACCTTTACTCTTTTTAAAGTTGGGGTCAATATAGTATGCGAAATAATCAATGTTATCAATAGTTATCGTATTTTGGGGAATATCCTCATAAATACAAATATTATTGTTCTCATATTTGAATGATGTCCTAACAGTATTCATATTTATGCTTCAATTTCTACGAGCAAATATTTATTACACTTTTTAAGAGGCAATTCTTTATCTAATTCATTATTGGCAAATTCTATCAGCTGCAATTGTTCTTCACTAGGATCTTTTGATTGATTTGCTAATAGAGCTTCAAAAAATGACAACCTTAGTTCTCTTGCACGCTTAGAATTAGATTGGCTAACACAATTTATAGCATATTCTTTAAATAAATCATATTCATCATTAGAAGGTGATATTAGGCCATTATTACTGATGAATACTAGAACCTTAAATTGCTCCATTTGGACTTCAATCGTATCTTCTATGTGTACATCTATGAAACAAAAAAGTGTGTAAAAGTCATTACGTTGTTTATATCGAGTTTGATTAATAGGTTTTATAGCCTGAAATGCTTTTATGCGATCTATTATTTTGCAAAAGCGGACGTATTGGACATTTGCCTTTTCATTATCTATTTTTGACTCAAATAAATCTTCTACAGCATTTCTCTTATCTGTAATACCTTTAAATAAATATGCGGCTAATTCTTCTATTAGACTTCTATCATTCATTCTTAATGCTGTTTTGTCAGTAAATATATCAAGGTCTATTAAAGATTGATAATCTGACATCCTATTGACCAGTTTCATAAAATCTGTATCATGATAATAAGCATGATTGACTTCGGAAGGATTTAATTGAACACCTCTTTTATTAACTAAATAGAAGAATTCCTCTTTGGATTCTATTCCGTCTTTAAAATCTTCCAAAAGCACTATATTCAACTTATAATCTTGGAATGAATTTGCGGCATATTCTCTATAGTACTTTTTATGTAAATCTGGAAATTCATTATTTATAAACTTATGAATTGTAATCGCACGTTGCTGTCCATCTACCATTTCATATGTATTATACTCGTTCTTTAAAATAAAGAAATTAGGTAATGGATATCCTTTGTGGAGCGACTCTATTAATAACTTCTGATCTTTTGGTGACCAAATAAAATTTCGTTGATATGGAGGTCGAAGATTTATGCGGTTACAATTAATCAAATCCATTAATTGTCCAATAGTCCATTCTACATTAGAATACTTCATTTTTCTTACAATTTAAATAAAACAATTAGCACAAGGTATTTCATCGTCATCGTCAAACATATCCACCAAAAGACCACTTGAATTTTTACCTTTCAAATTAGCCTGCTTCTTGATGTGATCAAGCTTGATCTGGCGAACTCGCTCTGGTCGACTTAACTCCTCTAGCGTTTCACCTTGAATCCATGTATAGCCATCCTTTTCATATTCCATCGCTTTTTTATAAAGGTTCGGGTGCTGTTCCAAAAGCCATATCCATTCTATACGTTGCTGAAAAAAACAGAAATAACATCCGGAACGACTTCTATTGTATGTCCCTACTTCCCCATCAACTTCAAACGGAATCGGATTGTAATAGGCTGGCACCTCGACTCCATTATCTTTTAGAATATTGAAAATATCTTCTTTTACCAAGACATCTTCATTATCTATTAGAGGAAAATCCTCTAACTTTCCTACGGGATAATCAGTTGTCTTGAGATATTCAAAGACTACCTTATTAAAGGTCTTAACACTCAAATCCAATAAAGCATTGAACTTCCGGCTTAATAAGAATTTTTTTGATGTAGGAATCTCTATAATCTGTATGGCTTCATCTAATATATCATTAGACGCATACTCTTTGTAGAGAGATGAAATCACACCTATGTTGCTATTTTGCATAACATTATGAATCACATCTATACTCCAAATGTTTTTCCGGAATGGGAATATAGCCTGAATATTAGGCTTGGTTGAAACATATCCCTCTCTATCCTCATCACCTCGAATCCCGACATACGATATTGTAGGATCATCACCCACAAATCGCTCAAACTCTGCCAGCTTCATTTTTTGTGTACACCACCGAGCTTGAGGCGACGGCAAATATCCCCCACTAATTTTAAGAAAATGATCAAATGGAGTTGGTTCAGGGCTATCTTCGGCCGCAACCAATATCTCAATATGCCCTAAATATGATTTTAGATTCTCAATCAATTTTTCAGTTTCTGCCAATTCACATTTTGTATCAGTATTATAATACTCTATAGGAAGCTGAGGATACAACCGCTTCAAATAGATCGCCAGTGCTGCACTATCTTTGCCGCCTGATATACCTAAGACATGTCTTACCTTACTCATCTCCCAACCTCCTTTTAAGAATCATTAATAAAGCATATGCATCGACCTCACTGTCTCCCGATAACAGTTTATCTATTTGTTTTTCAATTTTTTGTGCAACATCAATCCTGTTCTTATTAAGCCGTACTACTTGAGGTGATATTGCTCCATCATTTGAGATCATTTCTATCCGAATAAAATTGTCCTCATGTTCAAGATTCTGACGACTAATATCTATGTATTTATCCAGCTCTTTGAACAAATGGATCAAATTATCTATCAGATACGTTTCTTCTTCATCAAGCAAATTTTCAAGCTGCTTATCTAATATGACATATGCCAACGATTGATACCAAGAAACCTTATCTGCTGCCGGAGATAATATTCTGTTGAGTATTGCCTTTTGTTTATCAGTTAGCAAATATGTTTTGAGGCAAGAGTATCGTTCCTCTAATTCTTTTTTGTATTGAATAAAGTCTGTCGATTTTAAACTCAACGAATCGACGAGCGCATTCTCAATGCGCCCAATCAGATTAACATAACAACTCCGAAGCTCTCTTATCGCATTCTGCAATAGATCTACATAGCTCTTCAAAACCTCATCATTACTAGCGAGGACACTATCCTTGAAACCCAAAGCACGAGGCAAATCCTCAAAAAAAGTCTTTTCGGGGTCTTTGGCGGTAGATAATACATTACGGAACTGCAATGTTGTCTTTTTGAGTCGCTTTGTTTGCTTAGTATATTTATTAAGTTTCTTATAGAACACCAAAAAAGGTCTAATGGTTTCTATAAGGCTAGCAGCCGTAAATTCACTATCTTGACTAAGGTTTAATGCTTCACGATATTTATTGTATAAATCCAGCTTAACTCCTTCTACATTAAATGCTTTAATTTGGAATCCGCCCGGTGATTTCTGCATAATATCCAATACCTCTCTATTAATAAAAGGAATAAAGACTCCCGAATCATTATATAAAGAGTAATCATTCTTCTTAATAATGAGATATGTTGGTATCCACAAATCAATCACGCCTTGTTTGAGCTTAAATGGACGCGCCTTAAGTGTGTTAATGAGTTCAGCCAATTTGCGAGGCTTCTCTTTACTACCTTCCAAGAATGCTTCACAAACATTCCAAAGATCACTGAACGATTCTTCTTTGGGTGCATCTAACTCATATGTACCGAGGAACAGTCTATGTATGCCGGTATTTTTCAACAACGTCAAATAGATGGTTTTTTCCGGTTTAAACATACTGTCCTCAAATCCCAAATTGTATTCGGCAGAGTTCTCTAATAAATGAGATAAATAATTAACACGAGCTAGTGACATTGCCCCGCTCGGTTTATGCTTGTTTACCATCTCATTGATAAATATAGGAGTAGAGAAATAAACCTCATCACATATCCGAGATAAAAATTTATTAAAGCTAGCCTTAGAGTTAATAGAGATTTCATTACCTCTATACACCCAAACGACATCTTGACTATATCTAAATAATGCATCTAACACGCTCGCATTAAGCAAACTACGCTCATGATTCATCAATGCTTTTAACTCCCGATGAGCGACTTTATCTGCACTATCAACTATATTCTGAACATAAGCAAGCTTATCTAACATCCAAATATGGTCAATAATTTTATCAGTTTGTTTGAAATAAGCATACAATATAGCCTCTTCAACAGTACTAGTTTCTTGTTTAAACTTTTCTAACGTCAATGATTCATTAAAGACAAGGTTGATATATCCATCAATTTCATTTTGAGGTTGTTTATTGATCGGATAGTCTGATATTACATACTCAAAATATCGAGGTGTACCTTTGCGATAATATGTAGCATTAGCAAACTCTACAGGAAGAGAAAAATTCTCAAGAAGTTTATCAACAACGTCTTTAGAGCGAGGTACTATTCCAGAAGCTTTTAGTAACTCACTTTCAATATTGACATCAGTGCCCTCAAATAAAACATATTGTGACTTATATTCTGCATAACGAATTATTTTGTACTGCGCTAACAAATCAATCACGCCACTTGGAGATACAATACCTAAAGCATTTTTAGCATATAATGACAAATCGTTTTTAGTACAGCTTATACCTGCATTACCAAACAGATTTATCATTCCAATAGCCTTAACAAGTTTAATTGCATCATCTACAACTTCAGCGTCAAACAGCCCTTCCACTCGCTCCAAAGAAACACGAATCCCTGCCCATGCTGCTGAATCAGCATTTATTTCAGAAAGATAAGAGTGAAAATTATATATGTCATAGTCATATACATCTGCTAGATTATATGTTGTATGTTCACTTTCTTTAAACTGCTGCAAAGAACCTTCGCCGATCGATTCAAGAAATGAAAACAGAGTGCGTTCATTTTGGCCATACCGTTGAATAGACAATGTTAATGCCTGAGCCGCAAATAAATCCAGTGGATATAATCGTTCTGCAGTATCCTCATATTCAATTGAGGAACTCGCAAACCTTGTATTTTTTGCTAAATCATATATTGATTTAAACCCCTTGTTAAGTATTGGCCTAGAAATACGTTCAATTCGTTTGGCAGCCAAATATAGTAATTGTTCAACTGGCTCATTAAAAACAATTTCCAGAAAACGTCCTTTCACTTTATTCCATTCGTGACGCTGAGATTCATTTAATACGCGAGCATATGAATTAAAGTTCTGATGAAGAGTTGTAAGTAGGATTACATTGCGCTCCTCACTATTTACAAACTCAGTAAACTTCTGGAATATATATAATTCCCTCTCTGGATTATTCTTTGCAGCATATTCTAATAGTTTGCCAAACTCGTCGATAACAATAAAGACAAATTCATCCCTATTCTCTGCCTCAGCAAAAAATCGAGATAGATTTTCAAACAAATTCTCAGAAGCCGAATCTGGAAAAAGATGTTCAATCAACAGGTTCTGCAATGATGTATAATCTCCAACAATTTTGCAGAATCGGAAACGAGTATATCCATTAAATTGGCCATTATTTGCTAAAAGGATATGAGAATTATTCACCAAAGAATCCTCTAATGCCAAAAGGAAACTTGATTTACCTGTTCCATAAGAGCCAATAATATTAAAGGAGTGAATCCCGGTATTGAATGAATCAATAATATGACCTACAACACCAAGAGCATTTGGCGTAACAATATAGCTTTCGGGATTAAAAGTGCTATGTTCAATATTTATTGAGAGGGTATATTTCATATTACTCAGTCAAATAGTAGTTATTGAGTATTGTATCTATGGATACATTTTCTCTAATCTGTAATTCTTTAATACCCGCAACATCTGAAAATACAATTTGATTGGGGTATATAGTACACAGCTGTTTTATAATACTTAACAAATCATTATTTGTCAAGCAAAACATCAGTGCCAAGTCTTTCATGGACTCAAATGATATGCTTTTGCTATCAGGAAATTGAACAAGCAACGCATATAAAAAGATATTCACTGGGATGCTATTACGAGTATCATAATTGAAGATATATATGCCATCTTCCGTTTCCTGAATAAGGTTTAGCGGAGCCAACAGCATATTCGACTCTTCAATACTTCCATTACTATGACTACAATAGTTATGGAATAAAACTCCTATATCACGTTTAACTGTGTTCTCATTATAGAGATTCTTATAACTAGTTCCATCAAAGCATAGATGCTTAATGAAGTTTAGAAGCTTTATACTATCAATTAAATTGCGCTGTCTATGATAATCTATAAAAGTACTTTTATAAATAGTTGCGTAATCTTCATTTATAAGATTAAAATGCAACAGCCATAAGCTACCTATATCTTCAAAAAACGGATCATATCCATTTTCATCGTTCATAAGTTTATGAGCTAATGAAGTTAATGTTCCTTCTGGTTCCAATAACCCAAATGCCCGCATCCAAAACTTAATAGAGTTAACCATATTTTTACCAACTCCAAGATGCACAACCGCATCTTCATTGTTAAATTTACGTCCTGCGAGTACAAAATCATATCCGCGTTTTAGCCAATGTGATTTGCACGCAAATGATTCATGACCCGAAAATACAGGCTTTTTCATATATTGATTATTATTTATCATTTATTAAATCCTTAATATCAACATCTAATACCTTAGCAATATTAACCAGTGTATCTAATGTTGGCTGGGTAATGTTAGAACACCATTTTGAAACAGTAGATGGATCCTTTCCTAATTTTTCTGCCAACCATTTTCCTGTTTTTTTCTGCTCAACAAGAACCAGCTTTAATCTATTTACATCTTTCATATAGGCACTAGTAATATTTGACAAAATACAAATATATTGAAAATTATTCAATTCCAGGCATCTCTAAACACAAAATAACTATAAAACGTAACGAAGTGAGCATTTCAATCAATTCAAATACATGGAATTTATTGCCATACGCAAACTATTGCTATCCATCGTTCAGCTCTGAACTAGCAGTAATCAATTCACAAATATAGTGAAACGGTGGCATGCGTAGGACTTCACTTATATTGATATACTTCCCATCCACAGACCACTTAAATCGAAAAGCTCCCATGCGGGTGTAGGCTTCGATGCCTACAAGATATAAAAAGGTGAAAGATGGCAGACAGGAAGGTTCTCCTCTTGTGCTGAATCTGTTCCCGACGATTTTTCAATATACGCTACCGCCTGTATAGAAGGGCATCAGAAAAACATCCGCAAATATCCTTGCCGGAAGACGTGTATTGTTGACCGAGTCTCTTCATACCTATTCCTTTTTGGATGCCCTTTCCCGTTTCTTAAGGCTCAAATCCTGCAACGCCTTCCCCATCGCATCTTCCTTCGCGAGCAGAAGAATGTCATCATCTAATTGAAGCGCATAAAGAACCCTGAGATAAATACCTATTGCCACTGTCGGTGCCCCTTTCTCAATACGTGAAACCGTAAGAGGTGAACAAGTGGCCCGTTCGGCAATCTGAGCAATACTGAGATTTCTGCGCAATCTAGCCAGCCTGATCTGTTCTCCTACTATCTGCATCTTCTGCTCCAGTTTTCTTGGCAACTTGGTACCCATTGTACTTTTTGTCATAACTCAATATATCATATAATATACAAATTTATTGATTTTACTTTATTTTATGATATGTTACAGAAATAAATTTTCAATTTTACTCTTTCCGTAATCAGTTTGGCCACATTATTGGGTATTGAGATATTAAATGCTATTATATTATTCGTAGAGTTCGTATTTCACCTGTAACAAACAATATATTGTTTCTAAAGATACTACAACTTTTATCCTGATATTTATATAAAGACAACACCAATCAGCAGATACTACAATAAATGTATATACACTTTTTGTTGCAACAATTTTTGTAGTTACATTTTATGTATTATATTTGTGACAGGAAATCAAAAATAGAGCGTTATGGAAACTCCATTTATATTTGGAAAGATTGCTACTGAGAAGAATTTTACCGACCGTGAGAAAGAAACAGCCGACCTGGTTCAGAACTTTACGTCGTTAATTAACACGATTATTATATCTCCTCGTCGCTGGGGTAAAAGTTCGCTTGTAAATAAAGCCGCAAAATTAGCGATGGCGCAGGACTGCAACCTCCGAATCTGTCATATCGACCTTTTCAATGTGCGTAGCGAAGAGCATTTCTATTCGCTGCTCGCTCAAAAGGTAATTGCCGCCACTTCCACAAAATGGGAGGAAGCAATCGAGAGTGCGAAGAGCTTCTTTTCGCATCTTGTTCCCAAGATTTCAATCGGTACAGACCCCACCAATGAGGTTTCAATCGACTTTGATTGGGAGGAGGTAAAACGTAATCCCGATGAAGTGCTCGATCTTGCCGAAAAGATTGCCAAGAAGAAAGGCCTGAAAATCGTAATTTGCGTAGATGAGTTCCAAAATATCGCAGAATTTACAGACCCAGACTATTTCCAGAAAAAATTGCGTTCACATTGGCAGCTGCACCAGAGTGTGGCCTATTGTCTCTATGGCAGCAAGCGCCACATGATGATGGAAGTATTTACCGATTCATCTAAACCATTCTACAAGTTTGGCAACCTGATGTTTCTTAATAAGATCGAGACACCCTGCCTTGTAGAATTTTTCAAAAGTCGTTTCGCTGATACCGGCAAGAATATAAACGATGAAGCAAGCCATTTGATTGCAAAGCTCGTAGATAACCATCCATATTACGCACAGCAATTGGCACAGCTTTCATGGCTCAGAACAAAGGATGTATGTACCGTTGAAATCGTACGTGAGGCACACACAGCATTGGTGGAGCAGTTAAGTCTGTTGTTTGTAACAATCACCGAAACACTGACCACACAGCAACTGAACTATCTCAAGGCTCTTATTGCCGGCGAAAAAGCCATCAGTTCGACTGAAGTGATGCATCGCTATCAAATCTCTTCAACGACCTCAATATCCCGTTCAAAGGCAGCCCTTATCAAGAATGATATATTGGATAATAAAGCCGGTGAAATCTCGTTTCAGGACCCGATTTATGCCTATTGGTTGAAGACTGAGTACTTTGCAAAATGACGAGATTTTGATTTTTTGCGAGCTAAACAAAAGTTTATTGGATATAATTTGTGACTTTAATATGAGGTTAAAAAATAATATTCCACAGATATGGTCTATTGATAAGTTATTGAAAGCCAATTTAGTTATTCCTAATTATCAACGGCCGTATAAATGGACGGACAAAAACATCGTAGAGCTGCTCCTGGATATCCAGAAGAGTATGGAAGAGAGTAGAAAATATGCAAACTTTAAATACCGTATAGGTACAGTCATATTATATAAGAATGAAAACGGCGAGTACGAGGTGGTAGATGGTCAGCAGCGTATCTTGTCTTTTTTGCTCTTATCTCTGTATTTACAACCCGGTTTTACTTGTGCTTTGTCGGAAGTAGAGTATTCTAATAAGATTACCCAAAAGAACATACAAGCAAACTATAAGACAATAAGTGAGTGGTTTTCTTCTGTCGATGAGGAAGGGAAAAAACTTTTTACGAAAGCGCTGAAAGATATACTGGAGGTGGTAGTCATCACGGTCGATAAAATCAGTGAAGCTTTTCAGTTGTTCGATTCCCAGAATACCCGTGGCCGTGCTTTGTATCCACACGATTTGCTTAAAGCCTATCATTTAAGAGAGATACATGATAAATATGAGATGCAGCATGCGGTGATAAAATGGGAATCAAAGGATCCCCGAGCCATTCGGGAGTTGTTTGATCATTATCTTTTTCCGTTGTGGAACTGGGCCAAATGTCGTAAATGCGGAAATTTTACCATAGCCGATATTGATATTTATAAGGGTATCGAAGAGGACACGGGCTATACCTATGCCCGCAGAGCCAACAAGGCCATGCCTTACTTCCTGCTTACGGAGCCATTTATTTCTGGAAGTGATTTCTTTGAAATGGTCGATCATTATATGCAAATGTTGCATAACATAAAAGAGGAAATCATCACCAATCCGAATTTCGATAAAATAAAGCAAATGTTGACAGACGGGAAAGGCGCTGGTTCTGTCGAGGCTTTCGATAAGGCTTGCCAGTCTTCATCAACTGGGCTTAATTATGCCCGCAATCTGTTCTTTTGCGCTTTGTTGTGCTATTACGACCGTTTTCATAATTTCGATGTTATGGCGGTCACAAAGTTGTTTACCTGGGCTATGATGATCAGGGTTGACATGACTCATTTAGGTTTTGATACAATCAACCGGTATGCCATCGGAAGAAACGATTTTGACAGATACAGCAATGCCAAACCCGTAATAGCAATGATAGCTTATGCTCGCAGACATACTGAAATTGCCGGTATGAGGCTTACTTTGAGCGTCGACGATCGGGCAAATGACGAATGGAAAGAATTATATAGCAACCTTTGTATATTAAACGGATATAGTATTTGAGATGGTAGAAGAGTTAAGAATTTTAGACGGGCATACCCTTTTCGATAATACAGATGCCCACTATGTCATTCCGCGTTACCAGCGGGCTTATGCTTGGGAGGACAAGGAAATTGGGCAGTTGATAGATGATATTAATGACATTGATATAGATTCCGCTGAAAATTATTACATCGGGTCGCTTATTGTTTCAAAAGTTCAAGGTAAGGCTGATACCTACGAAGTAGTTGATGGACAGCAACGTCTTACCACCTTGTTCCTTCTGCTGCAGTATTTGGTTTCCGAAGGAGCTTTGGAAGGTGAGTTGGGGCAGACGCTTTCCTTTGACTGCCGTCCAAACTCAAACTATACGCTTGCACGTATTCAGACCATATTGGATGATAAGATAGATGACGAAAGTGCCATCGAGCAGCCTATTGTGAATGGCATCCGGGCTATTCGTCAAAAATTTGAAGAAAAATCAGGATTGAATAGAGATGATTTTGTGTCACGCTTGGCACATGTTGTTCTCTATAGAATAGAAGTGCCCGAACATACCGACCTGAATCGTTATTTCGAAATCATGAACACCCGAGGAGAGCAGCTGGAGCAGCACGATATTCTGAAAGCCCAGCTCATGGGATATCTGAATGATAGAGGACAGCAGGAGTTCTTTTCAAAAATATGGAATGCCTGTAGCGATATGACCGGTTATGTTCAGATGCATTTCTCGCCAGCCGATCGGGAGAAAGTTTTCGGAAATGAGTGGAATGTTTGGCCTGCTGACGAATGGGCAGACTATCAGCCCTGTTTCGGCGTGACCGAGGAATCGGAACAAGGTGCTACTATAGCAGAAATTGTCAACAACAAATTCAAAATAGACGATGTGGATGGTATGCTGGACAATAACAGACACGTTCGTTTTGACAGCATCATAGATTTCCCTTATTTCCTGCTTCATGCCCTCAGGGTGTTTGTGGAATTAAATGAAGTTTCTTTGGAAAAACCTTTGGGTGACTTGCTGGATGATAAAAAACTGATTTCGGATTTTAAGAACGTAATCAGTCAGGGAAAAATGAATGGAAAACCTATGGATAAGGAAAATTTTTCTCAAATGTTTATCATTCATTTATTACAGACCCGATACCTTTTCGATAAGTTTATCATTAAGCGCGAATATTCGGGCGAAGATAATGAGGGCGAATGGAGCCTGAAAGAATTGTTTACTTCTGGGCAGGGCTCCAAAAAGAGAGCATATTATTCCAATACCAAGTTGAATTATAGCAATGAGTGGGAGCGAACGTATGCTCCTCGCAATAAAGAATGTTTAATGATTCAGTCCGCGCTCCGTGTGTCCTATACCTCCCCCAAAGTCATGCACTGGATTACTGAGCTCCTCCTATGGCTGTTTAATAATGATGATAATCAAAATCCTAAACTGATAGATGCCGCAGAGTTAATAGCCGCACAGGCAACCCGAAGGAACTTCTTGGATGGGGGCAATTATAAGCTGGGTGTGCAGACCCCTCACATCGTATTTAATTTCCTGGACTATCTGTTATGGAAAAACGATAAGAATGGCAAGAAAAAATATGAGGATTTTGAATTTGAGTTCCGTAATTCTGTGGAGCATTGGTACCCGCAAAATCCGTCCGAAAATTCATTTGCTTCTTGGGACGATAAGGATACATTTGGAAACTTATGCATTATTTCCCGACGTGTAAACTCAAAATTTTCCAATCTTTCTCCTGAGTCAAAAATGAAGTCCTATGAAAAAATGGTCAGGAAGGGAAGTCTGAAACTTCGTATCATGGGTGAAATTATCCAGCACGGCTCAAATGAAGAATGGAGAAACACCCTTTGTCAGGAGCATGAAGATGATATGATAAATATACTAAAAGATAAATGTAAAATATAACAATAATTTTACATGAAACACAAAACATAAATTATTTTAAACATGAAATAATATCTAACAATACTTCGGTAAATTTTTACCGATAAATTAAAATTAAACATAGAATCGGCATAATCCGGTTCAAAATTATATTCAAGAGATCATTGAAATACTGTCAAGAATAAATCGTCAAGGAGTAAGAAAAG
>OJKY01000492.1_pt1 | contig 31920 bp, 22 predicted proteins | sample 1596571 | NCBI WGS metagenome assembly OJKY01 (sample SAMEA4350170, study PRJEB24818) | metagenome | biome: human; feature: gut; material: faeces | place: Denmark | collected 2013-09 | reverse complement strand
CTTTCCGACCGCATGGTGCGGATGTGCCACGCGGTCTGCCGCTCCGCCTTGGAACGGGCCGTGCGGGATGACCTGCTCCGTACAAACCCAGCCATCGGCTGCAAGCTGCCGCCGAAAAAGGCAAAGGAGATGCAGGTGCTGGATCGGGAAGAATTGCAGAAATTTCTCATTCAGGCGCAGGCGGACGGGTACTACGAGCTGTTCCTGCTGGACCTCTGCACCGGCCTGCGGCGGGGTGAATTGATAGCGCTTCAATGGGAGGATCTGAACTTTGAAACCGGCGTGCTGACCGTCAACAAGCAGGCGTACACGGTAAACGGCGAATTACAGATCATCCCGCCCAAAACCAAGGCATCTGTCCGAAGGCTGGTGCTGCCGCCTGCGGTGCTGGCCGTGCTGAGGGAATACCGCAAGAAGGTGGATTCCCGCTGGATGTTTCCGTCCCCGGTGAAGGTGGACCGACCGATCACACCCGGCGTGGCGCGCAGACGGCTTCAGACGATACTGGAGCGGGCAGACTGCAAGCGTGTCAGATTTCATGATCTGCGGCACACCTTCGCGACGCTGGCGCTGGAAAATGGTATGGACGTAAAGACCCTCTCCGCCATGCTGGGGCATGTGTCGGCGGTGACAACGCTGGACATCTACACCCACATCACCGGCGATATGCAGCGCGCTGCTGCCGCCAGCATTGACCGGAGCATCGGCAAGGCAGAACCGCGGGAAGAAACGGAGCCGGAACGGAAAGACATCGTAGACTTCCAGCCCTATGTGGGGAAGAAAAGAAAACCGGGCACCGGCTGCGTCACGGAGATCAATGACCACTTGTTTGAGGGACGCTATTCTCCCATATGGCCGGACGGGACACAGCATTCCCGCAACGTCTACGCCCACACTCGTGAAGAATGTGAGAAGAAGTTGAAAGTGCTGATCACGGAGATGAACGAGGAACGTAAAAATCTCAAGGAGCAGCTTGCGGGTGTCGTTCCGCCAACAAGGTTGACAAAGAAACAGCGCAAGCTGTGGGATTATATGCGCCTCCACCCGGAGGTTACGGAGTTCTCGACCATCGCCAAACGAACCGGCCTGGCAAGAAATACCGTAAAGAAGCACTATGGGATGGTAGCGGCAATGCTGGGGAGAAAATGAGAGCCATATTTGCGGTTATACACATGATAAAGAGATATAACTCATATTCACTGCCAATTCCGTTTTAAGATCTCACTTTTGAGATACAGCGTGCTCTTTTCCGAGGATTTGATCGGATGGAGCTTTCCGCGTTTTGTTAGGTCAATGATGTTCTGCCGGGAGCAACCCAAGATCTCCGCCGCTTCCGCTACGTTGATGACTCTGTGGGCGGCAAAGTTCCGGAAATCAGCCGCCGTCAGAGGAACACTTTTGCCGATCCGGTAGAGCATCGCATCCGAAATGGTCATGTTCACATCCCACGCAACGCCGTATCCGCCCGTCTGCATCTGCACATGCTGAAAATAGTCCGGCTTCTTGAGAAGGATCTGAAATGCTTTCGTCTTTTCAAAATGCTTCTGCAAATCGCACTTCTTCACCGCGCCGTCACGAAAAAACACCAGCAGGCAATGATCCTCCAGCGGCAGCACATCTTCAATTCTCTTGGAGAAGCGCTTCGTAATTTCTTCCGGAAGCTCCTTCTCATCAATGGGAACGAGGTAGTAATCGTCCTGCGCGCATCGCCCCATTGCCAACATCAATAGCTCGTACTCATCGTATTCCTTCAGATGATTGTCACGCAAAATCTCGCCTATGTTCTGGCGGTCGGTCGGAACAATACGCTGCTCCACCCAGATTTTGCTCCAATAGGAATTGACTGTGGTTTCTCCGCGCTTCACAAAGGAGTCCAGCAGCAGCGGTGTCTCCCATGCGTCCGCGTTCTCCGGCAGCTCAATGTAGAACCGCTTATCCTGCTCGTAGTACAGGAGGTACGCCAGATCTTTCTGCTTCTGCGCTGATTCATCTCGAATGGCAAAAATCTTCATACGCGCACCACCTTTTCCAAATCATTTCCCATATCTTGTCCTGAAGCGTCGAAGAGATCACACCGTCCAGTCCTTCCAGCAGAACCGGCCTGTCGCTCTCGTGCAGCGGCGTCAGCTTTGGCATTTTATCCTTCGGAATGATACGCAGGTTATCCCATGTGGAGTTTGAGCCAATATAGTTGTTGCAGGGCTTGTCGGCCATCACATCGAATTTTGCCGCCGCTGCATCATCGGAACAGCTGCAAAGAAGCGAAAGTCCATGGTCAAACAGGGGCGCCAGACGAATTGTCTTCTTTCGGCTGTTGCGCAGCACCTCAATATTGGCACCGTGGCGATCCCGGTTCAGGATCAGATAGTCTACGATTAGCATCTGATAAATATAGTCTTCCCATCCCATACGGATGCAGAAATTCAAGGCGGATTCATCCGGCAAAGCCTCCAGTTCCTTGTAGGCATCCAAAGCGGTCTTGGACTCGCTCTTCGCTTTGAAATCTTCCGAGGCGCAGAGATAAACCTCATGGGTTCTGCCATCCACCGAAACATCCGCATGGATCAGCTGATAGGACAGATGAGGAATCCCCAATATCGTCAGCAGCCGGTCAACGATCAGTTCGTTCACGCACTCATGCCCGATGACTCCACGCGCTTTATCAAAGTTTGAGAGCTTGTAATAGGTCTTCTTTCCGCCGAGTTCGGAGTATGCTTTCAGAAAAGAACCGGCTGTTCCGGAAGAATTGCGATAAACCGACCAAGAAAGATAGGTCAGATCCTGTTTTTCCTTCACCATTTGCATAAGCGCTTCACCTCATTGTCATTGTACAATATCACTTGTCATACGTCAAGACGTTTTTTCGAAGAGCTTGCCGTATGACAAGTACTACACGCTTTTGATTCTGCACAATCCGCAACTTGTTTATAACATATCGGATAAACAAGTTTCAATTCGGTATTCCACAATATAGAGTCAGAGAAGGATAAGAGGAAAGGTAGGGAGAAAACGAAGAAAGTGAACAAGGGAAAGTAAAACGAACCACCGGCATGGGTGCCCAGTAATTGGTATCCATGCCGGTAATTATGTTGATAGGAGATGGATTATGAAATTATCGGGACAATTCAAGAACAGAACCTCACGAAATGTCTAAATGATATGCTATATAAAAAACTAAATAGTTTAACCACATGTGATTACTTGCTTAACGAAAAATATGGTCCAAACCCTTCGTAATAAAACGAAACCTTATTCTTCGGGAAAGCGTCCAAGTACCGTTTTGATGGCAATAAATCTTTCAAATTATTAGCAACTAAGTCTGGATTGCTATTCGGTGTCAAAATGACATCAATCTTTGCGGAACTGGTTACATTCTTTTGTAGCATATAACGGAACTCAAAATCGGCAATTGGCAGGGAATAGCCAACAAAAATGATATGTGTAGCATCACGTAGCTCTTGTGCTGCACTTGACCACAAATTTGTATATAACTGATTTGAAAGAGATTTCATCATTGTAGGTGTTATTAATTCCGGTTGCATTGACGCGCCATGAGCTGTTTTTTCGTGTCCGCAGACAGGACACTTTTCTGTGCGATTATCCTCAAATAAAGAAGTTGCTGCATGGTTTTTTTCAAAAATAGAAATCGAACCGCAATTCAAACAACGAAGCCAGTTTGCGGAACCGTGAATTTTGAGAAGTAGTAAATCGTAGTTTTTGGCTGTGTGTTTAATAGAATCGGAAGTATAGGGTTGTAAAAATCCATAACTATAATCAACAGAATATTTGTTGCAATAGCTTTCAATTAAAGTGTCCCAATTGGTTGTAATTATTGTTGGTGGTTCAATTGTTCGGTGCTTTTTGAGATAACCAAAGAATGCTTGATAATCTTTATGCGCAAAATCGTGTTCAAGGACGCTCTTAGAAAAATAATAGATAAACAAGCGCATAATAGAATAACGAATTTTATCCATTTGAGCATATGTATAACCATGTAGATGCTCTCGCACAATTATTGACTTATCAAATGCAGTAAATACATCCTCAAGATTAACATTAATTTTTTCGTCTTGAATTGCCTTTCGAATATTCTCGCGAATAGAATATACTTCTGAATAGTAATTGCTCACATGCTTACTATGAGCGGCTTCATCCGAAAAGATACTGTTTAATGTTTTGGATGTTTCTTCTGACCACAATGATTTGAAGTCAATTTCTTGTGCACCAAAGAATGTTCTATATGCCAAATCTTTATCCACCAATTTTTGATACTTCACACGGTATTCAGTATAGTCTTTCTTTGCGTAATTATCTAAAAGAAATAGACCAACGGTGATAAACGCATCAAGAAAAGTCATACTCTCTTCGGGCATTTTTCCAGTTAAAAAATCCATTTCCGGAACTTCTGCCATTCTATCAATAATTCTGCTTTGAATTGGCAGTTTTGCAGGGGCAGAAAAACCTGCCCCTGCAATAATGACTCGCTTAATTCGTTTATTTGCCATAAATCTCACACCATTTATTTATATGACCAGCAAGTTTGGGCTGATATTGGGCATAGCAACTTTTCAAGTTATCTAAAACTGTTGATAAATCTTCATTCTCAATATAGTTCCATTCAAAAACTTTACAGTTCAAGAAATGAATTGCAGCAATGAGAGTTGCATCAGTAGTTGGGCGGTTTTTAGTTAGAATCCCATTCCTTGTTTTTACTGTGTAGGGGATAGAATCGTTATACGTAGAAAAACCATTTATATCATCTCTTATAATTTCATGACAAATACCGCAATTGCAAATATCCCTGTAATAGTCAAGTGCATGTTCTTTTTCGCTTTTGCTTGCGCTAAAATAACCGTGCTCTGACAAAATACGAGCAACATCATCAAACCGCATTCGGCAATGTGTCGGAAGAAAATAGTATTTGTTTACAGGCATACCACCACCCACAGGTGTGATTGCACGATATTCACCATACCCTACAGACTGAGCAACACCGTACAAACGAGCAGGGCTGTTTGTATTGCATAAAATTATAGATTCATAACCACCATATGCCATGATAGGCTTTTTTCCAATATTATTCAATGCTTTGAGTAGCTTGGAAAACAATTCATTATACATTACCTTAGCTTCAAAGGCATTGAAATCATCAAGCCAAATAAAGATATATTCGTAGCCTGCAAGATCATATGTGGACGCGACCATTTCAATAAATTCTTCAGAAAGTATATCCTTTTCAAGGACTAATTGAGCGGCAATTTCTTCCTCTTTTTGTTGCTCGTTGAGGGCAATTGTCTTCTCTAAGCAGACTCTGTTATAATGTAACCACATTTGCTTTTCTGAATAAGAATCTTCGGATTTTATCATAAAATATGGAGCAATGACAAGTTTGGGACGAGGGCCCATATTAGCGAATTTCAAATACTTATCATACTCTTTTTGCACAATAAATGTGTTTACAAATTCTGTTTGAAAAGCATACACGCACTCTACTAATGCATCAAGGTTTTGGGCAATGAGTTCAGGCTCGGGCTTTTGGTGTAATTTAAGAATCTTGTCAGCGAGAGCAGCAGGCATTTTTTCTAAATATTTTGTTACCGATTTTTTTATTGCCGGAATGTGAGTTTTTTTATTTTCGGTAGTATACGCAGACAACTCTTGTTGGAAAATATGAGTCTGCGGATCAATAATATATCTCCGGCTATGCATTGAAATCAAATCGGCGACTGAGGCGCCGCTATAGGCAACTATTGTTGCGTTAAAAATTGCCGCGTCAAAGAAATCTTTGAACTGTACGAAAGCTTTTTTATCAGTACCCGTATTATATCTAAGAATTTTTAGATGTTGTTGCTTCATCTCTCTTAGCCTCCAAATAGTTGACAATACGGCAACGTTCTTTTTCCCAAACATCAGCAGTCTTTGAAGCTTCGACCTCTATGAAGAATTCATTGAGTTCTGTATCATAGAAAATAAGTCCCACGCCATTCGATATACATGTATCACTAATTTTGCTTGCTGAAGAATTTGTCTTTGGCTTGGGTAAACAAATATATAGATAATCAAAGCAAAGTCCTACGCTTTGAGCCTGTTGTATTGCTCGCTTCCAATCATGCAATTTAAATTCTATCGCAAAAATTTCCGCATTTTGTTTTCCTTGTATTACTAAATCAACAGAACGACAAAAAACAGGTACTTCTATATAGACGTCGATATCATCTCTATTACCTATATTTTTTATAAAGCGAGATCTCAATTCAGCTTCTGAAAAAGTATATATACTCATTTCCCCAATACCTCATCTTTAATAAGAGAGTTTTCTGTCATCTCAGGGTATTTAGTGTACACATACCTTAAAATCATTTTTGGAGATGTATGAACTATCCTTTGCTTGTAGGTCGTTAAAACAGCTAACTGATCATTTGTTAGTTGCGGTATTATTTCACGCTCAACATACTTCTTTCCGAGATTCAAAAGCTTATATTGCATAAACTTTCCGTCCTGATTACTTGAATACTGACACGAACCTTCAGAAAATTCAGTTTCAAATGCACTTTCTTCCCAATCATCAACTTCAGACATTTCTTCAGTTGCATATAGATTTTTGACCTTGATAAATCCTATGCTTTGAAATAGTTCTACCTGCTCATAAACATCCTTGGAAAATGGACCGTAATTGTATGCCGAAAACTTAGGAAGATCTTCATCGCAAATGGAAACCCCTTTCTTTTTAAGGACGGGAGCAATTTCCATATTAAATAAAAACATCATTTTTGTAATTCTGATTGCGCCATTAATTGCGCTACAATTATCTAAATATAGCAATAGGAGAAGATAATCTGCACCAGTCATTTTGCTCTGCTTCGACATGAAGCTATGCCTCCCTTCGCCGGCCACTTTTTATATAAATATATGTTGCCTACAACATAATAAAGCCGTGTGAAGTCACACGGCAATCTCATAGACAAGACATTTAAGACTTGCCGTTAATATATTATACGCTCTTTTTGCAAGGTTTTCAACATAGCTCTGCAAAATATAAAGGCAAAAGTAATTAACTGCCCTTTTAAGAAGCTTGAAATATATAGGAGATCAACCGTAAGTTTTATAATTCCTATCAAATTTTGCGCCGCAATAGACAAAGAATAAGAAAAGCAGCCCCTGAAATCATTCGATTTCAGGGGCTGTGGTCCGAGATGGGAGACTCGAACTCCCGACATCTTGCTCCCAAACTTTTGAATAAGAATTTTTCTACTTTTTTAGCCGCTTTATAGCCAATTTTAGTTTATTACAGGTGCTCTTCGCAACTCTTGGCTCCACTGTTTCCGCACACTCCACGGCTGTCTGTAGTCAAACATGTGGTCAAAAACCGCTTTCTGAACACCCTCGCGACAGGGGATAGAAAGCGGTTTTTACAGTTTATCGGGATGGATGGTTTGGCATTCTGTTTTGCCGCATTGTACCTCTGTCGGAGAGGGTAAGCAAGCCCTTTCTGGAGAGATAAGCGGCGCAGAATTTGAATCGCTATAGGCAAAGAATACACTCACGCATTTGCTCTCTAAAGATGAAACTTACTCTCTTCGATATTAATTCGAGTTGAATTTAGTTTTTCCTCAATGGCTATCGCATTCCCGTAATTTGAGCGGCATTTTAAGGGAAAGTATATTGAAATACAGAACAGCCCCTGTTCATATGAGCAGGGGCTGTTTACACTGCCTTATCCGAAGAAATACTGCTTCATATCTGAGGTGCCACCATCCTTGTCGTAGAACCATTCGTAATCAGCGAGACAGTTTCTGCAGTGGGCAATTACATCAAATCCACCGGGTGAATGCCAGCTGTCGGCAATGCTCATGATTTCCAAAGGTTTCCCACAGGCTGGGCACGGTCGGATTTTTCTTGCTTCACGAGTGGCACGCGCTCGCTGCTCTGTCTCAAGTACGCCTAAAAGACTCTGCCAAAGATTCGAATTTGGCTCATGCTCTGCGTAGTCTTCAAGGTATCGCCTGATATCATTGGCAGCCAGAACGAGAAACTTATCATCCAGAAGACGAATGTGACGCTTGATATAATCGGAAACCATCACGGGCATGCATGTGTTTCTGCCCATCGCATACCGCGTTGCCGACAGCAGGATCAAGCGAAAGTCGGAATCGCAGATCGGAGCGAGCAGGTCTTGAGGGAACAGCAGAAACTCTTTGCCATTATTCATGCATACGCGCAGCGGTCGCTGTTCTTCCGTTACCAGATTCAGTAGACTGTTGGCTTGATCCTTCAGCTCATCAATAGTGATCGATTCGTAGTCCCAAAACGGGTTTACTTCATAATTCATCATTTGACCTCCAATCAGTTTGTCCTCGTTATGAGGTGTTGGCATTGTAGCTCTGACTGTCCGGAGGTTCAACTGTTTCTTTTGCCTTGTGCTTAAATGTCGAGCAACTCCTGCAAATCGGTCATATTCACCCGAAGTATAAGAGACTATATTGAATAGAAGACGTGCTTGTGCTATAATATAACTTAGGTTTATTTTACATACTTTGCTGAGGTGAAAAGCATGAAAGCAAGCTACAAAAAATTGTGGAAGCTACTCGTTGACAAAGAAATGAGCAAGGGCGATCTTCATAAAGCATCAGGGCTTTCGTCCAGCACGATGACCAAGCTCAGAAAGGGCGAAGATGTGTCAATGGAAGCTCTGCGCAAAATCTGCATCTGTCTCAACTGCAATATCGGTGACATTGTGGAGTTTGTGGACGAAAGCAAGTAAGAGTCCGCTTTATGGGACAGCTAATATGATACAATAACAGCGAGCTTGGAAGACAAGTTCAGATGGAGAAACGCATGGAAAGATCCTTAATCTATAATGGAACGATCACGGCGGAACAGTTCCTCTTCTATGAAATCCGCATTGCATCGAAATATTACCTCGACGGGACATCCGTAGAGGACGCTATCGAAGAAATCAAAAAGAACAATCTGTTTCAATACCCGACCGAGCGGCTTGTTTCCCGTATGGTGCGAAGCTGCTATAAGCGTTTGGATGCCCTGGATGATGAACAGCTCCGGCAGGAATTATCGTCGGCTCCGGCTGAGATTGCAAAGCAGATCAACCTCTATGCTATGATGCGCTACAACCGCATTGTCTGGGACTTCATGGTCGGCGTGATCGGAGAAAAGTTCCGGAGTCAGGACTTCGAGTTTTCGCGGAAAGACCTGAATGTCTTCTTCTCCCACTTGCAGGAGCAGAACGACGATATTGCCGGATGGAGCGAGTCAACGGTCAATAAAATCAAGCAAGTGCTGACGAAGATTTTAGTTGAGGTTGAGATCCTTGACACCTTCAAGTCCACGCGGCTCAATCCGCTGTTCCTCTGCGAAGAGTTGGAAGAAGGCATTCGCAGAAATAATGATCTCGAAGCACTTGCGGCTTTTAACTGCTTTAGATAGGAGGTTCTGGCATGAGTGACATCAAGCAAGAGTTAGATAAAATCAGAGGACGTATTTCCGAACCAAGCTTTCTGAAAAACGAAGGCTTGAGCAACGAGGTTGGCATTCATGTGTTCTGCTATGATCCGGCAGACGAGTTGATCGTCAGAGACTTCGTTTCCCGGCTGAAAGCGGAGAGCGGAACGCCGTACCACATTAAGGAATGTGACCTCTACGAGATTTTCCTGAGACTCTTGGAGGACAAGCGTGTTCTGAAATCCGTGGACGGGCTGGAAGAAAAACGCGGAAAGGAATACCTTCTCAAGCAGCTTCAAAAGATCGCAACGCCGGAGGCACTTCTGGAATACATGAAGTACGAGCCGCATGAGTACGGTGACGTTCTCTTCCTGACCGGCGTGGGAAAAATCTTCCCGTTTATGCGCTCTCATAAAATGCTGGACAGTATGCAGCATCTCTTTGAGGACATCCCTATTGTGATGTTTTATCCGGGATCGTTCAACGGGCAAGACCTCGGATTGTTTGGAAAGTTTCTGGACGGACACTACTACCGGGCATTCAACCTTTTGTAATTGGAGGAAGGCAGCATGAAAATACAAAGTATGTTCCAAAAGGACATCGACCGTCCTATCAACGGCGTTGTTAAGGTCATGCAGGATGACCAGCAGAGCTTAAAGGATGAACTGAGTGAATACATCATCACGAAGGAACTGCGGCGTCACTTCGCCACGTTCTTTGATAACTACGTCAAGGCGATTGATACCCCGACTGATAAGATCGGCGTCTGGATTTCCGGCTTCTTTGGCAGCGGTAAATCTCACTTCCTGAAAATGCTCTCCTACCTTCTCGCTAACAAAGAGGTGGACGACAAACACGCCTTTGATTACTTTGCGGACAAGTTTGACGATCCGATGATGTATGCGACGGTGCAGAAATGTGTCCAAATTCCCACGGAGTCTATCCTGTTCAACATCGACATCGAGGGACCGATCAACAAGGACAAGACCGCCGTGCTGCGCGTCTTTGCGAAGGTATTCTACAATCACTGCGGCTTCTATGGCGAAGACCTCAAGGTGGCGAAGCTGGAACGCTTCATTGATAAGCAGGGCAAGACGGACGCTTTCCGCGCCGCCTTCAAGGAAGTCAACGGGGACGAGTGGGTCAACGCCCGCGATTCCGCAGCCTTCTTTGAAGACGATGTGGTTGAGGTTTTGCAGTCTGTTCTCGGCATGAGCGAGACAGCAGCCCGCAACTGGTTCAACGGCGAAGAGAACGCCGACATGAGCATCAAGCAACTCGTCTCCGAGATCAAGGAGTATGTGGACAGCAAGGAAGGAAACTTCCGCCTTCTGTTCTGCGTGGATGAAGTCGGTCAGTACATCGGTGACGATGGCGATCTGATGATGAATCTGCAATCACTGGTGGAAGAGATCGGTGATAAATGCCGGGGCAAGGTTTGGGTCATGGTCACAAGTCAGGAAGCGATTGATTCCGTTGTGAAAATCACCGGCAACGACTTCTCCAAGATTCAGGGACGCTTCAACACTCGTCTGAGCCTGTCTTCCTCTTCCGTCGATGAGGTTATCAAAAAGCGTGTTCTGGCGAAGACAGAGGACGCAGATCACCTTCTGCAAATGGAGTATGAGAAAGAGGCTTCCGGCCTAAAGAGCCTGTTTGCCTTTGATAATCCGATCCTCGACATCAAGGGCTTTACCAGCGCAGCGGAGTTCAGCGCGACTTTCCCCTTTGTTCCGTATCAGTTCATCGTCATCCAGAAGGTTCTCGCGGAAATCCGCAAGCACGGTAACTCCGGCAAGCACCTTTCGGGCGGCGAACGCTCCATGCTGTCCGGCTTCCAAGAGGCGGCGCAGAAGGTAGAGAACAAGGACGAGAACGCTCTTGTGCCGTTCTATCAGTTCTATGACACGGTACATACCTTCTTAGAGAGTGCCATCCGCCGGGTCATCGACCGCTGCCAGAATGCGGCGGATGCCCACGACGGCTTGGAGCAGCAGGATGTGAATGTCCTCAAGCTGCTCTACCTCGTCCGCTACATTGAAGATGTCAAGGCGAACATTGAGAACATCGCCATCCTGATGATCGACGATATTCACACGGACAAGATTGCCCTCCGCGCATCCATCACGGCTTCTCTGGAACGCCTTCTGTCTCAGAACTACATCTCCCGAAATGGCGATACCTACGCCTTCCTGACGGATGAGGAACAGGATATTGCCATCGACATCAAGAATACGCCGGTTGACAGCGCACAGATCGTCCAGAGTATTTCTCAGACGGTCTACGGCGAAATCTATCCGGCAAAGAAATATAAATACGGCAAGTATGACTTTGCCTACGATCAGTACGTTGACGAGACGCTGAACGGCGCGTCCACTGGCGGAATGCGGCTTCGCATCGTTACCGTTGCAAGCGACCTCTATGGCGTTGGAGATCAGAGGCTTATCATGGACTCCCAGGTCAACAACGAGGCAATCGTTGTTCTCTCGGCGGACACGCCCTACTTTGATGAGCTGGAACAGGCGATGAAGATCCGCAAGTATGTCAAGCAGCGGAATGTGTCGCAGATGCCGGAGAGCATCCAGCGGATCATCCGCGACCGCAACGATGAAGCACGGAAACTGGAAAGCCATGCCCGCAGCCTGATTGAAAAAGCCATCGTCGAGGGCAAGTTCTATGTTCACGGTGAAATCCTCGACCTGAAATACGGCTCTGCGAAGGACAAGCTGGATGAGGCTATGAAGAGCCTTGTCGAGAGCGTCTATTCCAAGCTGAACATGGTCAATCAGTTTGTGGACAGCGACGCTGATATTCTCGCTATCCTCAACGGCGCATACGAAGAAGTCGGCTTCACCGGACTGGGCGCGAACAACGAAGATGCGCTCAATGAGATCAGTCAGTGGTTGGAGCTGCAAAACCAGAAGATGCTCAAGACCTCGATGGGTGATGTGCAGCGCCGGTATCAGGCGATCCCCTATGGCTGGAAGGAAATCGACATCGCAGCCCTGATTGCCCGCCTGATCGTCCAGCAGAAAATTCAGATCAACTATGGCGGTGCGGTGGTTGGCAAGGAAGAGCGCCGTTTGGTGGACTTCCTGCGTAAGAAGACCGAGATCGACAAAGCCATCGTCGCACGGCGCATTGCCCCCTCCGAAGAGCTGATCCGCAAGAGCGTCAACTTCCTGCGGGACTATCTGGGCGCGATGGACATTCCCTCCGATGAGGACGGGCTGATCCACTTCGTTCTGAACACCTTTGAAACCAAGCAGAGCCACTATCAGAAGCTCCTTGACGAGTTCTACTCCAAAGAGCGTTACCCTGAAAAGGAAACCGTCACTGCTGCCCGTGACTTGATGAACGACGTTCTGAGCCAGCGCAAGGACAATGTTGCATTGCTCAAACGGATGGTGCAGCGGCAGGACGATCTTCTCGATTCCGCCGAGGATATGGAGGGCGTGGAGATGTTCTTCAAGGCGCAGCGGACGGTGTTCGACGATGCCAAGAAGCGGCTTGCCAGCATTCTCAAGGAGAGAGACTACTTCGCAGCGGACGCAGACACGTTGAACGTCATCAGCACGATGTCCACGATCCTCGCCATGCCGAAGCCGTACTCCCGCATCGGGGAGTTGCCGGAGCTTGTCCAGAAGGTCAAGACCGCCTACGACGGCTTGCTGGATATGAAACGTGAAGAGGTTGCGGAGAACATCCACCAGTGTATGCAGGATGTTCACCAGCTTGCCAGCGAAGCGCGGGACGCCGGGGCGCTGCTCCGTCAGGCGGACGATCATTTCGTGAACAAGCGTGAAGCGGCAAAAACTGCGACATCCCTCACCGAGCTGGATGCCATGATTACCCAGCTTCTCAACTACAAGGACACGATCTGCCGCCGCATGGAGGTCATGTCCGCCTCCCGTCAGCAGGAAGCGCAGAAGCCCACGCCCGCAGCGACCGCAAAGCCCGGAACGCCCGCGCCGAAGCCCCCGAAGATCATGACCGTGCGCCGGTATGACCTCTGCTCGGTCAAGCGTCTGCAAAGCAAGGAGGACATTGATAAGTACGTCGAGGCGATCCGCGAAAAGCTCATGAAGACACTCGAAAGCTGCGACGGCGTGCAGGTCAACTAAAGGAGCATAAGAAGATGAACAAGAACGCAATTCAAAAGTTTGCGATCTGGGCGCGGAATGAGCTGATCGCTCAGGTTTCACAGCGTGCCTATCAATATAGAATTGACGAGTCCGGTTTCGGTGACGCTTCTGCGGACACCCTGAATGGTCGGCTGCTGACAGCGGAGGAAAAGTCCCAGCGGCAGGAACTCATCAAGCAAATCAAGGAAAAGGGCTATCAGCAGGTCATGGAAGAGGTTGCCTACACTTGGTTCAACCGCTTCATCGCCCTGCGCTTTATGGAGGTCAACAACTATCTGCCCTCCCATATCCGCGTGTTCTCGGACGCATCCGGCGCATTCAAGCCGGAGATTCTGAACGATGTGCTGCACCTTGATCTGCCGGGACTGGATAGCGGCAAGGTGGCGGCGTATATCGAGAACAACGACACCGAAGCCCTCTACCGATATCTGCTGCTGACGCAGTGCAACGCGCTGAATAGTGCGCTGCCCGTCATGTTCGAACGGATGGGCGGCTACACGGAAATGCTGCTGCCCAACAACATTCTCCGTCAGGACAGCGTTCTTGGTCACATGGTTTCCGACATCCCCGAAGAGGACTGGCAGGATGCCATCCAGATCATCGGCTGGCTGTATCAGTATTACAACACCGAGCTGAATGCGGTTGTTTATGATGGGAATATGTCTAAAAGCAGGATTCCAAAGGAATTTCTTCCTGCTGCAACTACAATTTACACGCCGGACTGGGCAATTCGCTATATGGTGGAAAACTCCCTCGGCAGACTTTGGCTGGAAGGTCACCCCAACGCCGAGCTGCTGGGCGGCTGGAAATACTATCTGGACGAAGCCGAGCAGGGGCCGGAGGTGGAAGCGCTGCTTGCCAAACTCCGTGAGGAATACAAGACCATCAAGCCGGAAGAGATCAAGGTCATCGACCCCTGCATGGGCAGCGGTCACATCCTTGTCTATGCCTTCGATGTGCTGATGCGAATTTATACCTCTGCCGGTTGGGATCAGCGCGAGGCGGCGCATAGCATCCTCAAGAATAACCTCTTTGGCTTAGACATTGATGACCGTGCGGCGCAGCTTGCCTATTTTGCAGTTATGATGAAGGCACGGCAGTATGACCGCCGCTTGCTCACGCGCGGGATTCAGCCGAATATCTTCTCCATCCGCGAGAGCAACGGTATTCAAGCAATGACCATCGAGTATTTCCACAAGAATGATCCGAAGCTGAAAGCTGATATTGAGAGCATTGTCACCGAAATGCGGGATGCCAAAGAGTACGGTTCTATTCTGAACATCACGCCCGTAGATTTTGCCGGACTTTACGCCCGATTTGACGAGATCCGCGAGGACATCAATATGATGCAGATGTCGGCGATGGATGAACTGTTGCCGTTGGTCAAGTGCGCCGAAGTGTTGGCGCAGAAGTACGATGTGGTGGTGACAAATCCGCCGTATCTCGGTAGTTCCAGATTCAGCACAAAACTCAATGATTTTGTGATTGCAAATTACCCGGATGTAAAGGCTGATCTCTCAATGGTGATGTATAAACACGCACTACGAGATATGTGTCAGAAAAACGGCTTTGTGTCCTTTATAACAACGACATCATGGATGTTCTTGTCCAGCTTCGAGAAATTGCGCAGTTTCGTTCTTGCGGGCTACGATTTTGAATCACTTGTCGATTTTGGCACAGAACTCTTTGAGGGGAAGGTAGGTCACAATCCGATTGTTGCATGGGTTAATCGAAAATCGCACACTGACCATGCCATGACGGGCATCCGCCTCGTAGACTATTGCTATTCGCGGAGAGACGAAAAGGAAACGGAATTTTTTAATAAGAAGAATTATCATTATCCAAAGCAGTCCAACTTCTCCAAAATCCCCGGTTCGCCGGTGGCGTATTGGGTGAGTGATGCAATTTATTGTGTATTTTCACTTCCGCAATTAGGAAATTTTGCAGAAGTGAAACCAGGAATGTCTACAACAAACAATGAACTATTTACAAGATTGTGGTTTGAAGTTTGCTTTGACAATACATATCTTGATGCTCCAAATCGAAGTGAAGCTCAAAATAGCCAAAGGAAGTGGTTTCAATATAATAAAGGTGGAGAATACCGGAAATGGTATGGAAACAATGATTATGTTGTGAACTGGGAAAATGATGGAGCAGCTCTAAAAGAATACACTAAGGGAGCGTCTGGGGGAAGAATGGTAAGTCTTGAGTACTTCTTCCGTGAATGTTTTACCTGGTCTATGATTACTTCGAAGGAAAACGCATTTAGATTCAAACCGTTGGGATCAATTTTAAGCAATGCAGCACCCGCAGGATACTCGTCAAATAATAAGTATATATTAGGCTTATTAAACTCCACGGTTGCAAAAGAAATATTGAAGTTTATTTCTCCAACAATCAACTGCACTTCGGGCAATATAAGCTTATTTCCATATAAGGTTCAAGAGGAAGCGCCTGTTACAAACCTTGTTAATAAAGCAATTACTATTTCTTGTACTGATTGGGATTCCTATGAAACCTCATGGGATTTCAAGAGGAATCCGCTGGTGTGAGGTGCTCAATGTACAAAAAGATTTTGGAGTACTACTATATCGGAAACCGACCTCCCATGCTTCCAGCAGATTCTATTGCCTATCGTTGCAGGTTTTGCGGAAGAGTTTTGACCAAAGACTTTTTTCAGAAGAGGGCGCACGCTGTATCTGAGGGAATTGGTAACCGAAGTATTTTTACCTCATACGAATGTGATGATTGCAACCAAAGATTTGCGGACCATGAAGAAAATGAATTAGGGGAACTCTTCCATCTGTATAAGGCACTTAGAGGAAAACATGGAAAAAAAGGGACAGTAAAAATGCGCGGCGGACGATTTAGCTACTCTGAGGACAAAACTTTTACTGCCCACATTGATATGAAAACAAAGCAGTTTAGTATAGTGCCTGAATTTGCTCCAAACGGGGCATTGGCTCTTACATACTCGGTAAAAAAGACCATCAATCTCCGACTGGTGTACCGTGCTTTTATTAAGTTTGCGTTATCAGTCATACCAGAAAACATTTCACTCGAGTTGGAACAAGGATACAAAATGCTCAAGGAAAACAAAAAATTTCCGAGTTATCATGGCGTAATGCTGTTATTCCACGAGGAAATCCCTAAACCGTGCATTGCCGTGTATGAATCCGACAGTGAAAACGCGATTCCAAAATACTTCTGTACCGTTGACATCTATCAGATGCGATATATTATTCCGCTCGATTTTAATAATGTGATCGAAAGTATTCCTAATGATATAATCATGTCAGTTGATTATCCTACGAATATGCTTTTTGACAAATGCTCCTTTGACTACTCAGACGAAGCGAGGGCTTTGATTCAAAAAGAACAGCCTTATCATAGGAGTTAAGGAGAAACGCTATGCCATATTTAGAAACTGTCCGAGAGCTTCTGGAAGCCAAAGAAGGCGAACACGTCCAATTCAAGGAAGCCAAAAATCGGTTTGACTTTGGAGAGGCGGCGAAGTGCTGCTGCGCTTTGGCGAACAATGGCGGCGGTAAGCTGGTGTTTGGCATCACGGACAAGAGACCCCGCAGCGTGGTCGGGAGCGCAGCTTTTGACCAGCCGGAGCGTACCCGCATGGGCTTGATCGAGAAACTGCGGATCAACATTGATTTTCAACTCTTCAACTACGAAGGAAAGCGGGTTCTGGTCTTCGACGTGAAAAGCCGTCCAATCGGCTTGCCGGTACAATATGATGGCGTAGCGTGGATTTACGAGGGCGATACGCTCAAGCCCATGCCGGAGGATATGCGCCGCAGCATCTATGAAGAGACCGGCGGTGATTTCTCCGGGACGATCTGCGCTGGGGCAACGGTCGATGATTTGGACGAGACCGCCATTGAAAACTTCCGTGCCAAGTGGATCGAAAAGAGCGGAAAAAAGCAGCTTGCCACGCTGTCAAAGCAGCAGCTTCTCCATGACTGCGGCGCAATCACGGATGAAGGCGTGACGTATGCAGCCCTGATCCTGTTTGGCAAGAACGCGGCGATCATCAAGTATCTGCCGCAAGCGGAGATCATTTTCGAGTACCGTTCTTCCGAAGCATCGGGTCCTGCCAATCAGAGAGAAGAGTTTAAGGTCGGCTTCTTCGCTTGCTATGACCGCGTGTGGGAGCTTGTCAATCTGCGAAACGACAAGCAGCACTATCAGGAAGGCTTTTTCGTGTTTGACATTGCGACCTTCAATGAGCGCGTTGTCCGAGAAGCGATCCTGAACGCGGTGAGCCACAGAAACTATCAGTTTGGCGGAAGCATCTTTGTCCGCCAGTTCCGCGACAGATTGGTTGTCGAAAGCCCCGGCGGACTTCCCTTCGGCATTACGCTTGACAACATATTGGATCGCCAGCTCCCGCGCAACCGCCGTATTGCGGAGATCCTTTCCCTCTGCGGCATGGTGGAGCGTTCTGGTCAGGGCATGAACCTGATGTTTGAGCTGAGTGTGCAGGAGGCAAAACCGCTTCCTGACTTCACAGGTACGGATGACTTCTTCGTCAGCGTTACTCTGAACGGACTGATCCTCGACAAAGCGATGCTTTCCGTTATCAACCGGATCAGCGAGAGAGGCGCGGAGCTGCTGTCCACCGAGGATTTCCTTGTGATTGATGCTCTGTACCACGAAAGGCCGCTGAATGATAAGATGCAGTCTCGCTTGAACCGGCTGATCGAGCTGGGTATTGTCGAGCATATCGGTCGCAAGAAATACGTTCTTGCCAGAAGCCTCTATGCGGCAACGGGCAAAACCGGTGTGCATACAAGGCACGTCGGCTTGGATCGAGATACCAACAAGGAGCTGCTGCTAAAGCACATCCGGCAGAATAACGAAGTTGGTACTCCGTTCAAAGAATTGCAGCAAGTTTTACCGGGGCTCAACCGCAATCAAATTCAAGATTTGATGAAGGAATTGAAAAAGGACGGAAAAGTTTTTTGCGAAGGAAAGACAAGCGCCGCAAGGTGGTTTGCTATAAATTGATGGAAACGGACTTGCGGAAAACTTGCGTGTAACTTGCGGGAAACTTGCGGGAATTACAACTCAACACGCAAGATCCGCGTTTAAGTTGGTGGAGGGATAATTGATATGGGAAGACTGATTTCCGAGAAATATGCTGCTTGGCAAGCCGAGTGCGAAGAACGCTTCCAGCAGCTCAAAAAGAACGAAGAAGAACTCAACCGCATTTTCATTGACATTTACGGTTTGCAGGACGAATTGACGCCGGATGTGGCGGACAAGGATATTACTGTGCATCGTGTGTTTGACAGCAAGGACGATGTACCGGAGTCCATGAAGGGCAGCAGCTATGTCCGCACCATGCGCGACGAGATCGTCTCCCTCATCTCCTATGCCGTGGGTTGTATGTTCGGGCGGTATTCTCTGGACGTGGAGGGACTTGCCTACGCGGGCGGCGAATGGGACGCCAGCAAGTATAAGACCATCATCCCGGACAGCGACAACATTATCCCCATCTGCGATGATGAGTATTTTGACGATGACATTACCGGGCGTTTCGTGGAGTTTGTCCGCAAGGTCTATGGCGATGATACACTGGAAGAAAACCTCAAGTTTGTTGCCGACGCGCTGGGTGGCAAGGGTACACCCCGCGAGGCGATCCGCAGCTACTTCCTGAATGACTTCTACGCCGACCACCTGAAAACCTATCAGAAGCGCCCGATCTACTGGCTCTTTGACAGCGGCAAGAAGAATGGTTTCAAGGCGCTGTGCTATATGCACCGCTATCAGCGCGATCTTCTCGCCCGTCTGCGTACCGACTATGTACATGAACAGCAGGAGCGTTACCGTACCCAGCTTGCCCAGCTTGGTGATGCTATTGACCGTGCCAGTGCGTCCGAGCGTGTGAAGCTGACCAAGCAGCAGAAAAAGTTCCAAGATCAAGCGACCGAGCTGCAAAAGTACGAGGAAAAAGTTCACCACCTTGCCGACCAGAACATCGAGATTGACCTTGATGACGGCGTGAAGCATAACTACGAACTGTTTGCCGACGTGCTGGCGAAGATAAAGTAAAGGGGTGTGGGATGTGAAGGATGAACTTATTCTCCTTATAGACCAAATTGAAGCCATAGAGTCTAAGTTCCATTGCACCTCTTCTCTGGGGCGTGGGTTCCCGTCAGTAGATGAGATTCACGACATTCCTGAGTTCACGCTATGGATTCAAAAGGTTCAGATGGAACTCCAAGATATTGTTGACCGCACCGGAGATAAATTCGTAGCCGGAGCTTTGGAAACGTCTCAGGAGAACTATGACGGGTGGAATGACCGAAAATACTTCGATGCGTTGAAGGGAAAACTGCTTGCCATGAAAGATAATTTTGATAAATACTATGCTGATACTGGGAGACAAGCAGTACAAGGAGAAAAGCCCCCAAAAATCTTTATCAGTCATTCGAGTAAGGACAAGGAGTATGTTTCGAAGCTTGTCGAGCTGCTTGATGGGATGGGACTTGATCAGAATCAGATTTTTTGCAGCTCACTTCCCGGATATGATATTCCGATTGGCACTGACAGCATAATTGATTACCTGAGAAATCAATTTATCTCCTATGATCTTCACGTTTTTTTCATTCATTCCAAAAACTACTATCAGAGCCCGGTAAGTCTTAACGAGATGGGGGCAGCATGGGCGTTGAAGACAGAGTATTCTTCGATTCTTCTTCCCGAGTTTGGCTTTGGAGAGATGACTGGTGTAGTGAACAATCAGACTATTGCAATTAAGCTTGATCACGATGAAGTTGAGGTTAAGGACAAGCTCAATCAGTTATATGCAAAATTGATTGAAGAGTTTGGATTGACTCGGAAAGCAGATATTATCTGGGAGCAAAAGCGAGATCGCTTTATCAGAGAGATTAAGGAAATTGTCATTCCGGCTAATGACGCAGCCGATGGGCAGGATAACGATGTAGAAATGCTCGAAAGCGGCTTGTTAATTCGTAAGTCGGAAAGAACGGAAAGAAAATCAATTCCTTACTGTCCCGCCTGTTACCAAAAGGACGGCAAGCTGTACCCACTTGTGAAAGGGAGCATGGCACGGGATCTTTTCTGCTCAAATTGCAAAATGCACTATAATTCACGATAAGGAGGCGAATCGCTATGTCCACTGAATCAATACAATTCTCTCTGACGGAGCGTTTTGCAGCCCCCTTGCCGGAGTTCTATCGCCGCAGGATCGTCTTCTGGAAGGACGAGGATCGGGAGTTTGAGAAGGACGTTGACGAGCTGAATTTGGAAGGCGTCAAGATTATCAAGCTGACCGGCACAAACAATTTTGCCGTCAAGAAGCTGCTGCTTCACGATGATTTAGAGAGCGATTACCTCGTCTACTGCCCGATTACATACACCAGCGACGAAGACAACTGGCTTCAGGACATTGAATATTACAGCGAACCATTCCGCGCAGATTTTATCTCCATACAGATGGACGAGCTGAATATCGCGCCGTCTGCCGCAATGCGGAAGACGGTCAAGCTCTATGCAAAGTTCTTCGACAGCAAAGAGCGTATTCAAAAGCTACGCAGGATCGGGCGGGACTATCAGACACCCCTCCAACTCCACATCGACATTATGGCGGTTCTCGCCGGTTTGAGCGAAGGTTCTGCGCAGGATGTCATCATCGCCGTCCTTGCCGCGGGTCTCGATAAGGAGACAAACAGCGTCTTGCAGAACATCCGCAAGTTTGGCAGCATCGAAGCCTTCTGGCAGCTCGCGCGGAAGTACACTGGCTACATCGAGGAAGAGGACAAGCCGCTGGGCTACTTTGCAGCGCACGTTCTGCTGACCGCGCTTTCTCAGACGATGAACGCCTCCGTCCTGAAAGGCTTGGAGCGTTTCGTTTCCGAGACCAACAAGGCGTACTGTTACAGCATCGTCCATGAATGGCGTTCCCGCGAGGATAACGAGGACTTGTACGAACTGTGCCGCACTGTGGAGAACGAATTGCAGCTCCCGACGCGCTTTGACAAGTTTGAACCCGAAACGCTGATCACAGGGGATGTCTTCCCGTGCATCAACGAAAGCATCCTGAAACAGCTCTTTGCCGAGATCAGCGACCATGTTGTGAAAGTCGATCTCATTAGGAAGGTCTGCGAAAACAGGCGGACTGCCGGATGGTATGGGCGGTTCTCGGATTATTTTGACTGTCTCTTCTTCATTGGGAAGATGCAGACCTTTTATCAGGAACACGGCGGCGGATTCCATATCGTCGAGCCGAAGAAAATCTGGAAGCTCTATACGAGTGATCTCTACCGCATGGATGCCTACTATCGCCACTTCCATTATGCCTTCGGCAACTCTCTCAAGAATGCAAATGACATTCTGGAAGACGGCTTGAAGCGCTCGACGGAGTTTGTTGAGGCGCTGTATCAGAACTGGTTCCTCCGGGAACTGACCGCTTGCTGGACAAACGCAGCGGCAGATGACCTTGCTACGCTTGGCTACATCTCAGAGATCGAGAAGCAGCGGGATTTCTATAAGAGATATGTCGCTCCCACAAGCAGTAAGAACACCCGCGCATTTGTGGTCATCTCGGACGCGCTTCGCTATGAGGTTGCCTCCGAACTTTCCGAGCGCATTGTCCGCAACACAAAAGGTACCGCAGAGTTGGAGTCTATGCAGGCGGTCTTCCCGTCCATCACGAAGTTTGGTATGGCAGCACTTCTTCCGGGAAGGAGCATTTCTGTGAACGACAGTATGGATGTTCTTGTTGACGGAAATTCCACCCGTTCCACCGTGGAGCGAAACGCGATCCTGAACGCGACGCCGAAATCCAGCGTTGCCATTCAGTACAATGACCTTCTGAACATGAAGAAGGATGAGCGGCGGGAGCTGGTTGCCGGGAAAGATGTAATTTACATCTACCACAACTCTATCGACGCCATCGGAGACAAAGCCCCTACGGAGTCTAAAGTCTTTGATGCCTGTGAGACGGCAATTCAGGAGCTTCCCGGCATTCTGCGTATCATCGTGAACGAACTGAGCGGAACAAATATTTTCATCACGGCGGATCACGGTTTCCTCTATACCTATAAGCCTCTAAATGAGAGCGACAAGATTGACCGGAAAGCCTTCTCTGGCAACGTGTATGAGCTTGGACGGCGTTATGCGCTGACCGCTCCTGACACGACCGCTGATTTCCTGCTTCCCGTCAATCTGGAAAGGGAACTGGACGGAACGCCCATCAAGGGCTATGCCCCGCAGGACACCATCCGCATGAAGGTTCAGGGCGGTGGTGAGAACTATGTCCACGGCGGTATCAGCTTGCAGGAGCTTGTCGTGCCTGTGATCGCCTTCAAGAACCTCCGCACGAGCAACAAGAATTATGTTGAGGTTAAGAACGCAGAGCTGAAGCTTCTGAGCGAAAGCCGCAAGATTTCCAACCTGATTTTCTCGTTGGAGTTCCATCAGCGTCAGCCCGTGGGCGATAAAATCCAGCCCTGCACTTACTCCATCTACATGACGGACGATGAGGGCGTGGTGATCAGCGACCGGCAGACGGTCATCGCGGATAAAACCAGCGATAACGCGGCAGATCGCGTGTTCCGTGTCCGGTTCAATCTGAAAGCCGGAACGTATGATAAGAAGAAAGTCTACCGTCTGGTGATCGCAAACGAGATTGACGTGGAAGAGATCGAGTTCCACATCGACATCGCGTTTGCGGACGATTTTGGCTTTGACCTGTGAGGTGGCAAGAATGGATGAGCAGATGAAGACCGGAGAAACCGGCGATAAAAACGCAGTGATCGACCAAAAACTACGGCAGTTCTTTGACGGAAAGATCGTTCGGAAAGACCTGACGAAGAAGATCAAGGAAGGCGCAAATGTGCCGGTCTATGTCCTTGAGTTTTTACTTGGTCAGTATTGCAGTTCGGATGATCCCGAAGTCATTGAAACCGGTGTGAAGAATGTCAAGCGCATCTTGGCGGACAACTATGTCCGTCCGGACGAGGCGCAGAAGATCCTCTCCATGCTGCGTCAGCGCGGGATGCACACGGTCATCGACAAGATCACTGTCAATCTGAATATGAAAAAAGATACCTATGAGGCGGAGTTCTCCAACCTTGGTATCAAGAGTATTCCCATTTCAGAGGACTATCCCGCAAAGTTTGACCGGCTGCTCTGCGGCGGTATCTGGTGCATTGTGCAGCTCGAATATGAGTTTCTGGAAGAAGAGAAAAATGCCTCTCCCATCCACATCCGCAAGCTGACGCCAATCCAGATGCCCCATGTGGACATCGAGGAATTGAAGGAAGGCAGAAAGAACTTCACCGAAGAAGAGTGGCTTGAGATCATGCTGCGCTCCTGCGGTTATGAGCCGGATAAGCTGAATGACCGCGAACGCTGGCTGCTGCTTGCCCGTATGCTGCCGCTTGTCGAAAACAACTTCAACCTCTGTGAGTTAGGTCCGCGAAGCACCGGCAAATCTCATATCTACAAGGAAATCTCCCCGAACAGCATCCTTGTTTCCGGCGGGCAGACTACCGTTGCCAATTTGTTTTACAACATGGGCAGAAAAACGGTCGGCTTGGTCGGCTTGTGGGACTGCGTGGCGTTTGACGAGGTTGCCGGTATCAACTTCAAGGACAAAGACGGCATCCAGATCATGAAGGACTATATGGCGTCCGGCTCCTTTGCTCGTGGAAAGGAAGAAAAAGCCGCAACCGCTTCTATGGTCTTCGTCGGAAATATCAATCAGAGCGTGGATGTGCTGCTGAAAACGTCCAGCCTTTTTGACCCATTCCCTCCCGAAATGGGAACGGACACGGCGTTCCTTGACCGTATGCACTGCTATATTCCTGGCTGGGAGATACCGAAGTTCCGCCCGGAGCATTTCACCAACGACTACGGCTTTATCACTGACTATCTGGCAGAGTTCATCCGTGAGCTTCGCAAGGAGCAGTACGGTGACGCGCTGGACAAGTATTTCCGCCTTGGCAAGAACCTCAATCAGCGTGATACCATTGCCGTCCGCAAGATGGTCGGTGGCATGATCAAGCTGCTTTATCCGGACGGGGAGTTCACGAAGGAACAGCTTGAAGAGATCCTCAAGTTTGCCCTTGAAATGCGCCGCCGCGTCAAGGAACAGCTCAAGAAGCTGGGCGGCATGGAGTTCTATGATGTCAATTTCTCGTACATTGACAACGATACCTTTGAGGAACATTTCGTCTCCGTTCCTGAACAGGGCGGCGGAAAGCTGATCCCCGAAGGAATGTGCAATCCCGGTCAGGTCTATACGGTTTCTCAGGGAAAGAGCGGCATGATCGGCGTCTTCCGTCTGGAATCGCAGATGCTTCCCGGCAGCGGAAAGTTTGAGCGAACAGGCTTAAACTCTGACGGCAAATGCAAGGAAGCAGCAAATACCGCCTTCAACTATCTGAAAGCGAACGGCAACCGCATCAGCGGCGCGATCAGCACGACAACGAAGGACTATATCATCAACTATCAGGATTTACAGGGCATCGGCATGACCGAAAAGCTGGCACTTCCCACACTGATCGCGCTCTGTTCGATTGCGCTTGGAAAGCCGACTCTCAGCAGTCTGGCAGTGCTGGGCGAAATCAGCATTGCCGGAACGATGCTCAAGGTGGACGAGCTTGCAAACGCCCTTCAGGTCTGCCTTGACAGCGGCGCGAAGAAGGTCCTATTGCCGATCACATCGGCGGCTGATCTCGGACTTGTTCCGGCAGATTTGATCGGCTGCTTCAATCTGGTTTTCTATCAGAGCGCAGAGGACGCGGTTTATAAGGCATTGGGCGTTGAGTAATTCCAATTAAAAGGGGTGAGAGCAATATGCGCTGTCCTTGGTGTGGAAATCCGGCAACGATGCACGGGAATCGGTGGGAGTGCTATTATTGCGGCGACAGCGGAACATTAAGAAGACCGTCAGCAAACCACTCAGCACAGGTCACATTGACGCTTTCCTTCGTCTACCACGTCGATCTACCCGAAACGTGGAACGATCTGAAAAAGGCGCTGGGGCAGCTTGCGCCCAAGAACACCTTGCTTTTTCAGCTTCTCGGAAAAGTGCTGCTGCACAACATTTCCACCGGAATCCAGAACGCGGGAGCTTTGCCTGACGAAAAGAAGGCGGAGGAACTGCGGACTTTTCTGACTACGACCACTGACCTGAATCTGGGCGAAAACGCAGAAGAGATCATGCGCGATGCCAAACGCGGCGTTCTGTTCTGTGAAGAAGCAGCCCTTTCCGAAACGGACTGCGGCACGTTCTGGACGGAATTACTCTCGACGCGCCCGGTGGAAGACTACTATAACCGCGTCGATCCGGACGGCTTGTTTGATCTTCTCTCTGAATTATCCTCTGCCTATGCCTACTTCGGCGGGAAAAAGGATGAGGAAATGGGCGAAGCGCAGGATTATCAAAATGCACTGGAAGAAGCCTATAACACCCATTGGCAGAACAAAGTGCTGCTGCATCCGGACGCAGAGCGCGCGGAACGCCTCTTGGCGCAGGGCGAATTTCCAGATTATGAGGATATTTGCCGTGAAATCCTCTTGGTCGAATATCCGGAGGAAGTCCCGCATGAAAGCGCCCAGGACTTCGATGACTTGTCATGGGAGTCCATTCTGGATGATGTATACGCAAGCAACACGGCAAAAGGCATCCAGATGTGGCGGCGACTTTTGGACATCGCAGAACCGTCTTTGAAAACCAACGCCAAAACCGCCGAGAAACTGCTCTTGGACTGGGATTAGCTGGATTCTCCGAGCCATGATCAGGTGCTTCCACTTCTGGGCGCACTGGATGATGAGCGGTTTGTGTCGCAGCTTTTTGAGAGCGCATATATTGGCAGATTGCAGCTTGATGTTTTGAATGCTTGCCGCTCCTGCGGGCAGGAAGCATTGGGGCAGCACTGTCTTGAACTTGCGCTGAAAAATCCATGCCTTGAAGAAAACTGGAAGAAGCGGCTCAGCCGTGTATTCACCACAGCGCCATCTTCCGGAACAGAAAAGCCGCGGTCAGATACCGGCAAGCCCATTGAGGACATGAAACCCGATGACGGCACGGTGTATCACTATTGTTCCGTTCAGGTGCAGGGAGCGCGCCGCCCGTATGCGTATCTGACCGGCGGCTTGCCGCTCAAGGTCGGAGATTGGGTCGAGCTTCCGTTCGGAAAAGATGATGTGCTGCGGCAAGGGCAGGTCAAAGCCGTTATGGACTGTACACGCATGGTCGAGCCTTGGCCTCCGGAACAGACGAAAACTGTCATTCGCACGATAGATGCCCCGGAAGTCACGCTGACAATTGAAACACCTGCGACAAAGTCCCAAAAGCGCGTGGAGCAACCCAAGGAAGAGACTGAAAAAATAGAAGTCCCCGTGATTCCTATGCCTAAGATCGAAAAGGAGCAGCCGAAAGCAGAGCTGCAAGTTACTGAACCTGTTCTTCCAGAAAAGGATGAAAAGAAACTTGTGCCGCCAAAGAAGCCGTTCCCGTTTGGGAAGCTCGTAGCGGCGGTCCTGACGATAGCCGTGATTGCGGGTATCTCTATTTCCGTCTCGAACCGCAACAAGCAAAGAGCAGCAGATTATGAAGCAGCGGTTCAAGAGCTGTCAAATGGCAACTACGCCTCTGCCGAACAGGACTTCTCTGAACTTTCCGGCTATCGGGATGCGGCGTCGCTGTCCGTCTACTGTAAGTACGCCGATATGTACAAAGACAGGACGGACTACGCGGGCGGACAGGATGAGTTGGCAGACATCACGCTGCAATATGATACGAGCTGGCAGCAGGATGTTGACGCGCTGGAAAACCGTGTCAAGGGCTATAAGGCGGAGAAAGATGCCACCGAGGAAGCCGAGCGTCAACGAATTGCAGCCGAGAATGCTGCAAAGCGGGAACAAAGTCTGAAGGATCAGTATTCCGGAAAACTGCCCGTAGAAGGAATGCCGGTGAGCTGCTTGAAATACACTTCGCTCGGCGAACCGGACAAGAGGCTGAACTGCAAAAACTTTGAAAAGTTGGAGCAGAACCAGAAGTATTTCAATGTTTACTGGTATGATGAAAACGGAGAAATAATCGCTGCTGGGATGTGCGCTCAGTGGAAAGATGACAGCGAGTATATGCTGAAATCTTTCTCGCAGTATTATCCGTCAGGTGGCAATCAGGGACAAACCTTCAATTACGGTAACGGGAGCAATACGTCCGGAAGCCTCCGGGATGAGTATGATAGCCCCGAAGACCTCTGGGAAGATAACCAGGATTGGTATGAGGACGAGGATGAAGCGTGGGATGAGTGGTATGATGGCTGAGCAGTAATTAAAAGCAAAAATCCTCTATCGATACCAAACTTGGGCATCGGTAGAGCGCTCTTTGCCTGTTTTATGGGCATTTGAATATTTGTTGTTCAAAGGTGATATTAAAAATATCTGAGCTATGGCGTTATACTCGAGCAGGAAACATTTTTGAATTAGTTGGTTGTGCGGAAGAAATAAATGTGAATCTGGCGCTGCGATGAGGTGGACTACCACAGTTATGCATCAGATAACCTGTAAGTCAACGATTCGCATTTTTGAGTGAAAGGATTGCCTATGGACGCACGAAAGCACTTAATTATCATAAAAGGAAAAGACCAGACGGACTCGGTTGCGAGCTTTCAGTTCCATGACGGGAAGTGCGAGGTCGTCTATACCAGTGCGCCCAATAAGACATACAACTTTCAGAGTAGCAATGTGGAGATTCTGCCTCTGAAAAAGAAAATTGACCCTGCGCAGGTGATTGTCACCGCAAATGGGCAAACCATCAGCGAAATTGATGAGTTGCTCGACTTCGGTGGGTATTATCGTATTGTCCGCAACGGAAAGAGAGATTTATCGTTCCATAGGAGCGAGGTGCAGTTCCAGCAAAATTGCCTGGCAGATGGTAAAAATCAAGAAACATTCCAATATTTCAAGGAGACTGCCGCTGCAATCAGTCTGGTGGCGGAAAACGGTATCAACATTCTAAGCGTGCAGTATGACAAGATCCAGCAGGTCAGCGAGGATACCGTGCTGGCAAGCTATCTTGCACCGCAGAAGGAAGTCAAAGCACCCCAGATGCCGGAGGCGGTGATCTATCCGTTTGGCCTGAACCAGAGCCAGAAGCTGGCGGTGGAGCGGGCGCTTTCCTCCAAAATCAGCATCATTCAGGGACCTCCAGGGACAGGAAAGACGCAGACGATCCTAAATATCATTGCCAATGTGGTTCGGAGCGGGAAAACCGTGGCGGTCGTATCTAACAACAACTCTGCAACGCACAATGTGGCGGAAAAGCTGGAAAAGAAGAATGTTGACTTTCTGACTGCGTTTCTCGGGAGCCTTGCCAACAAGCAAAAGTTTCTGGAGGCTCAGACCGGTGTCTATCCAGATATGAGCGATTGGGAGATGCCGCCGGAGGAACGGCAGCAGTTAGATCAGGAAACAACTACGCTGTCCAAAGAGCTGAATGAAATGCTCAACGCCAAGAACCGCATTGCGGAAATTGAGCAGGAATTTTTGCAGCTGAATCCGGAGCAGCACTATTTTGAAGAGTACTATGCGACTTACAGCGACGCACCGACAGAGAGCCTGGACAAACTGTCCTCGCAGAAGATTCTTGCACTTTGGATGGAATTTGAACAGCACGCAGAACGAGAGAGCCGCTTAGGCCTTTTGCAAAAACTCTCCATCATGTTCCGGTTCAATCGCAATGCACTCAAATTGTTCCTCCGTTCTCCAGAGCTTGTTATTCCCTATTTGCAAAGTCAGTTCTATTCCGTAAAGAGGCGGGAACTGGAGGCCGAAAAGCAGGAATTGAACCGCAAGCTGGAACACTACGCTTTTGACGCAAAGATGGATGAGCTTACCCAGAAGTCTCTGCGGCTGTTCCGGGCGGAGCTGGCAACACGGTATCATTGGCGGAATAATAGACGATGCTTTGAAAAGAATGATTTCCGCCGGAATTCCGAAGAGTTTACCCGCGAGTATCCGGTGGTGCTTAGCACGACCTATTCCATCAAAGGAACGCTGAGCATCGATCATATCTACGATTACTTGATCGTGGATGAAGCCTCACAGGTCGATTTAGCCACAGGGGTGCTGGCATTTTCCTGTGCGCGGAATATCGTGATTGTCGGGGACTTGAAGCAGCTCCCCAATGTGCTGACGGAGGATGACATTCGCACCAGCGATGCCATTTGGCAAAAGCATTCCCTGGATGAGCGTTATCGCTTTTCTACCCACAGTTTGCTGTCCTCTGCATTGGAAATATGGCAGGATGCACCTGTTACGCTGCTGCGGGAACACTACCGCTGTCACCCGAAGATCATCAATTTCTGCAATCAGAAGTTCTACCACGGACAGCTGATCGTTATGACAAAAGACCATGATGAGCCGGATGTGTTGACCATGTACCGGACGATTGCCGGTAATCACGCCCGCGGGCATCTCAACCAGCGCCAGATCGATGTCATCCAGCAGGAGGTGCTTCCGCGACTGCATCAGCAAAATTTCCAGAGCATCGGTATTATCACGCCATATCGGGATCAGGTGACAGCCATCCGCAAGCAGCTGGGAGATACTTATGAGGTGGACACCGTCCATAAGTTTCAGGGGCGAGAACAAGATGCGATCATTCTGACCTCAGTCGACAATGTCATCACAGATTTTGTGGATGATCCCCATATGCTGAATGTGGCGGTTTCCCGTGCGGTTCATTCGCTGGCAGTGGTCACATCGCAGGATCCGCGCAATGACCAGACCAACTACGGCGACCTAACGCGGTACATCGAATATAACAATTTTGAGGTTATCCAGAGCCAGGTCTACTCCGTATTCGATATGCTCTATCATGGCTATGCCGAGCAACGCAGAGCATATCTGCAAAAACGTAAGCGGGTATCGGAATACGATTCCGAGAATCTCATGTACTCTGTGATTCAGGAGGTGCTGGCCGAGGAGACATTCTCCTCCATCGGCTGCGCGGTGCATGTTTCTCTTGCGACGCTGGTGAAAGACTATGAACCGCTGACCGAGGAAGAACGCCAATATGCCCGCAATCCGTTGACCCATGTGGATTTCCTGCTGTTCAATCAAATGGATAAGCAGCCCGTGCTGGCGATTGAAGTAGACGGGACTGGCTTCCACGAAGCGGGAAGCAAACAGGCAGAGCGAGATATGAAGAAAAACTCCATTTTGGAAAAGTGCGCTATTCCTCTCCTGCGCCTCCGTACAGATGGTAGCGGGGAAAAAGAGAAAATCAAAAATGCGCTAAAGAGGGAATGATTATGCCGAGAATTATCAGGAACGCGATCAGATGCAAGAAATGTGGAGATGTTATCGAAAGTAAGACTGTCCATGATTTCAAGTTTTGCAGCTGCGGTTCCTGCGCCGTGGATGGTGGCCGCGACTACCTTCGCAGATGCGGAAATCGTGAGGATTGGGAAGAACTGTCCGAAGTGGAAAAGCTGGAGGACAACGGCGCGTCAGCTTGATTTTAAATGATAGAAATTGAGGGATAGAACCATGCCTCTTGAAATTGTTCGCAATGATATTACAAAAATGAAGGTGGACGCTATCGTCAACGCGGCGAAGGAATCTCTGCTGGGTGGAGGCGGCGTGGATGGCTGCATCCACCGTGCGGCGGGGCCGGAGCTGCTGGCCGAGTGCCGGACGCTCGGTGGCTGCAAGACCGGCGAGGCCAAGATCACGGGCGCGTACCGCCTGCCGTGCAAATATGTGATCCACACCGTCGGCCCCGTGTGGAACGGCGGTAAGTACGGTGAGCGGGAAAAGCTCGCCTCCTGCTATCGCACCAGCCTTGCGCTGGCGAAAGAGCACGGCTGCGAAACGGTCGCCTTTCCGCTGATTTCCTCCGGCATCTTTGGTTATCCAAAGGATCAGGCGCTTCGCGTGGCGGTGGACACTACCGGCGAGTTTCTGCTGCACAATGACATGACGGTCTATATCGTGATCTTTAGCCGCACGGCGTATCAGATCAGCAGCAAGCTGTTTGCCGACATCGCCGAGTACGTTGATGACCACTATGTAGATGCGCATACTGATTCCCAGCGGGAGCGCCTGCGCCGGATGAGCGTTCTCGAAAGCAGGACGCTGTCCGCCGATGCAGCGGCAGCGCCTATGGCTGCCGACAGCTTGGACAGCCTGCTGGCACATCTGGACGCCGGTTTCTCGGAAACCCTGCTGAAGCTCATCGACCGCAGCGGCAAAAAGGATTCCGAGATATACAAGAAAGCCAATGTCGACCGCAAGCTGTTCTCTAAGATCCGCA
>OJKY01000488.1_pt1 | contig 32022 bp, 25 predicted proteins | sample 1596571 | NCBI WGS metagenome assembly OJKY01 (sample SAMEA4350170, study PRJEB24818) | metagenome | biome: human; feature: gut; material: faeces | place: Denmark | collected 2013-09 | reverse complement strand
AGGGCAAGTTCCCCGGCTGCGTGCTGCTCGTCGAGCTGCCGCGCGACATGGTGGATGTGAACGTCCACCCTGCCAAGACCATCGTGAAGTTCGTGGGCGAAAAGCGCGTGTTTGATCTCGTTTACCATGCGGTCATGGCCGCGCTCGACAAGCGCGAAGAGGCCGAGCGCCCCCAGCCAAAGCCCGCGTCCCAAGTGCAGAATCCCCGCGGCGATTTCTTTGCCAATATGACCTCTCAGCAGTACCGCGAGCAGCAGAAGGCGGAACCGTCCGCCGCTGCGCCCGCGACTGCGCGTCCTGTGTCCGCGCCGCCGAGCGCGCCGAAGGCTGCGCCCTCCATCGCGCCCCAGTGGAAAACGCGCGTGCCCGCCGTCGATACCCGCGCGGGCGGCAGCGCGCCGCTTTCAGATTTTGTGCGGCATGAAATGCCCGCTTCCGCGCCTGCGCAGGCGGCACAGCCTGTGCAAAGATCTGCCAAAGCTGTGGAAAACCCCGCGCGCGAAGCCGTGCCGCTGCCGATGGACGAGGAAGAAAAGCGTCCCGTCGCCGCGTCGCCGGTCGCCGAAGCAATGAAGGGCGCGGCCGAACCCGTGGCGGAGCCCCCTGCCGTATCTGCGACGAAGCAGGAAGAAGCGGAAGCCGAGCAGGCAAGCTTCGCGCCCCTCACCGCCGCGCCGTGGCGCATCGCGGGCGAGGTGCTTGATACCTACATCGTCTGCGAGGACGAGGACAAAACCATCTGGCTCATCGACAAGCACGCCGCGCATGAGCGCATGAATTTTGACCGCCTCAAGGCCGCGCAGGAGCCGGTGATGTGCCAAGCGCTGCTCGCGCCGCTCGTTGCAGACTTTGCCGCCGAGGAGTATAGCGCCCTTGCGGCGAATTTAGACCTTTTGCGCGAGTTTGGCTTTGAATGCGAAGAATTCGGCGGCGGGAGCCTGATCCTGCGCGCCATTCCCGCCGACCTTGAAAGCGGCGACGCGATCCCGACCTTAGAAGAGCTTGCCGAAAAGCTCGTCACCGCCCACACGGCCGACCCCGCCGCCGCGCGCGACGCGCTGCTGCACACGATGGCCTGCAAGGCGGCCATCAAGGGCGGCTGGAAGAGCGACATCTCCGAGCTGCGCGTGCTCGTTGAAAAGGTACAGAGCGGCGAAGTGCAGTTCTGCCCCCACGGGCGGCCCGTGAAGGCGAAGCTCACGAAGTATGAGCTTGAAAAAATGTTCAAGCGCGCGTAAGACGCAGGAGGAAAACGATGAAACTTGTATGCGTCGTCGGCCCGACGGGCTGCGGCAAAACATGGCTCGGCGTGGAGCTTGCCAAAGCGCTCCGCGGCGAGGTCGTCTCCTGCGACTCGATGCAGATCTACCGCGGCATGGTCATCGGCACCGCCGCGCCGACGGAAGAGGAGATGCAGGGCGTCCCCCACCACATGGTCGGCGTAGCAGACCCCAACGAAAACTACTCCGTCGCCCGCTACGCGTGCGACGCGGCGAAATGCGTCGACGACCTCATCGCGCGCGGAAAGCAGCCAGTCATCGTCGGCGGCACGGGGCTTTATCTAAATGCCCTGCTCGCCGGGCACGGCTTTGCCGGCGGCGACAAGGACGGCGCATACCGCGCGGCGCTGGAGCGCCGCTGGGAAGAAGAGGGCGGCGAGGCGATGGTTCAAGAGCTTCGCTGCATCGACCCGAAAACGGCCGAAAAGTTGCATTTGAACGACAAAAAGCGCATTCTCCGCGCGCTCGAGGTCTATTATGAGACCGGAAAAACCATGGCGCAGCACAACGCCGAGACGAAGCTCGTCTCTCCGCGCTACGATTCCGTGCGCATCGGCCTTGCCTATGAGGATCGCGAGGACATGAAGCGCACCATCGACGCGCGCGTTGACGAAATGGTGGAGGCGGGGCTTTTCGACGAGGTGCGCGCGCTGCTCGCTTCCGGGCTTTCGCGCGATGTGACGGCCATGCAGGCCATCGGCTACAAGGAAGCGCTTTCCTACCTTGACGGCGCGGCTACGCGCGAGGAAGCCATCGAAGAGATCAAGCTCCGCTCGCGCCAGTATGCCAAGCGTCAGCTCACATGGCTGCGCCGCGACAAGGACATTCACTGGTTTTATTGGAAAAAAACGAGGGATCTCCCCGACTGCCTCGCTTTTTCGACAGAAATTCTTCGGGGGCATGGCGTATCCTGTCTGTAAAGCGGACGAGCCGTCCGCAAAAAAGAAAGGAAAGAGTAGCCATGAAAAAAATCGCAAACCTTCAGGATCTGTTTCTCCTCTCTGCGCGCCGCAGCCGCGTGAGCGTGACGATCTTTCTCGTCAACGGCTTTCAGATGCGCGGCGTCATCACGGGATTCGACAGCTTTGTCGTCGTTCTCGAGAGCGACGGCAGGCAGCAAATGCTCTACAAGCACGCCATCTCGACGATCGTGCCGGCGAGCAGCATCGACCTCAAAAGCGCGGAGGACAACGGGGAGTAAGCACGCCTGATACAGGAGAGTGCCATGAAATCTACATCTCTTTCCACAAAGCTCATCATGATCCTGCTGCTTTTGGCGGTCATCGGATATTTTGCCGTGCAGGGCTACAACTATCTCGTCAGCCCCGAGACGACAACGCTCGTTTACCGCTACCGCAGCGAGCAGTCCATCGCCGTGCGCGGCTGCGTGGTGCGCAAAGAGCAGGTCGTCGACTGCGGCGAAACGCTCATCGAGCTCAAGCATGCCGAGGGCGAGCGCGTGGGTCAGGGCGACACCATCGCCGCGGTCTACCGCTCGGCGGAGGCGCTCAGCGCCACGCAGGAGCTTGAATCCCTGCGCGCGCAGAAAGAGCAGCTTGAATACGCAAAGAGCGCTTCGAGCGACGCGGCGACCGCGCTGCGCCTCGACACCGATATCCGCGAGCAGATCGTTTCCGTGCGCGCGGCCTACGAGGCGGGTGCTTACAGCTCGCTCGACACGCTCATTCCCCAGCTCAAGACGACGGTTTTGAAGCGTGAATATGCCTACAACGGCAGCGACAACCTCACGGCGCGGCTCGATGAGCTTTCCGCGCAGATCAGCGCGCTTTCGAGCGCGGCAAGCGGCGGCACCACGCGCATCACCGCCCCCGTGTCGGGAACTTACAGCGCCGTGGCCGACGGCTACGAAAGCGTGCTGACGCCGGAGGCGCTTGAAACGATGACGCCCTCGCAGCTTACGGCTATCGCGCCGCAGAGCGTTTCCACCACGGTGGGAAAGCTCATCGAGGGCAGCGCATGGTACTTTGCCGCGAACATCAGCGAGGAGGACGCCGCGGGGCTCAAGGTGGGAAGCAGTCTGACACTGCGCATGGCGTCCGGCGTCGACTTTGACCTGCCCGTCAAGCTCACGCGCATCAGCGACGCGGAAAACGGCAAGTGCCTGATCGTTTTGAAGAGCACGCGGTATCTATCCTATGTGACGCTGCTGCGCGAGCAGAACGCCGAGCTGATCCTGAACCAGTACGAGGGGCTGCGCGTGCCGAAAAATGCGCTGCGCGTGAATGAGGACGGCGTGTCCGGCGTTTATTGCCTTATCGGGCGCGTGGCCTACTTCAAGCCCGTTGCTATCGTCTATCAGGGCAGCGACTACTGCCTTGTCGAGCCCGGCAAGATCGAAGCCGCCACGGAAAGTCAGCAATCCCTTTACACCCTGCGGCCCAATGACGAAGTCATTGTTTCGGCAGGGGAGCTATATAACGGAAAGGTCGTAGATTAAATGAGCATTGCGGAAAACATCGCGCGTGTGCGCGCAAACATCGCTGCCGCCGCCAGAGAGGCCGGCCGCGACCCCGGTGAGATCACCCTCGTCGGCGCAAGCAAAATGAACGACGCGGACGCCTGCCGCGCCGCCATCGCCGCGGGCATCGACGTGCTGGGCGAGAACCGCGAGCAGGAGATGACGAAAAAGCTCGCCGAGCACGCCTATGACGGCGCTCCCCTGCACTTCATCGGGCACCTCCAGCGCAACAAGGTGAAAAACGTCGTCGGCAAGGTCGCCGTGATCGAGTCGGTCGGCTCGCTCGCGCTGCTCGCCGCCATCAATACGCAGGCGGAAAAGCTCGGGATCGTGCAGGATATTTTGCTGGAGGTGAATATCGGCGGCGAGGAAGCCAAGAGCGGCTTTGCCCCGGAAGATCTTGCGCAGGCGGCGGAAGAGGCGAAAAAGTGCGCGTTTGTCCGCGTGCGGGGGCTGATGTGCATTCCGCCGGTCGCCGGGGGCGAACACGGCAGCATGCCGTACTTTGAAAAAGTTCATGCACTTTTTGTTGACATCAATGCAAAGTTGTATGATAATACACTTGATATACTGTCTATGGGCATGAGCGGCGACTATGAGGACGCAGTGCGCGCAGGCGCGACGATGGTGCGCGTCGGCACGGCGATCTTCGGCGCACGCAACTACACGAATTGATCGAGGAGGTCTTGATACCATGGGTATTTTTGATGATCTGAAAAAATGGGCTCACCCCTACGAGGATGAGGACGAGGAATATGAAGACGATTTCCCCGATCTGAGAGATCGCGGCGACACAGGCGCGTTTGCCGATCGCCGCAGCGTTGAACGCAAGGCGGAGGACCGCCGCAACAAGGTCGTCAACATCAACGCCACCACGCAGCTCAAGGTCGTGCTCGTCAAGCCCGAGCGCTTTGAAAACGCCAGCGAGATCGCCGACCACCTGAAGGAAAAGCGCACGGTGGTCATCAACCTTGAATCCACGAATAAGGACATTGCAAGACGTTTGATCGACTTCCTCTCCGGCGTTGCCTACGCGGGCGAGGGCAAGATCAAAAAGGTCGCCGCCAATACGTACATCATCACGCCCTACCATGTGGACATCATGGGCGATCTGATCGACGAACTGGAAAACAACGGCCTGTACCTGTAAAACGAAACGGAGGATGGGATCAATGCTGACACCGCAGGAGGTTTCCGGCCGCGCATTCAGCAAGGCGGCATTCGGTGGCTACAATATGGCGATGGTCGACGAGTTCCTCGATGAAGTGACCGACGACTATACCGCGCTTTATAAAGAAAACGCCGCCTTGAAGGCCAAGCTCAAGGTGCTGGTCGACAAGGTGGAGGAATACCGCGCGACGGAGGATTCCATGCGCGCCGCTCTCCTGACCGCCCAGCGCATGGCGAACACCATGGTCGAAGAGGCGGAAGAGAAAAAGAAATCCATGCTTGCCGGCGCCGAGGACGAAGCCCGCGCCAAGATCGGCGCGCTGCAGAGCGACGTCGAGCTTGAGCAGCGCAAGCTGAACGCGGCCAAGGCTGCCACGGCAGACTTTTTGCAGAAAACGCGCGAGCTTGCGCAGGCGCAGCTTGCGCTCATCGAGCGCGCGCCCGACCTGACGCCGGAGGAGATCGTCGGCGATAAGACGGCCGAGCAGAAGGCCGAAACGGACGTGAACGCCATCGAGGAGCGGATCCTCGCGGCTTTCCGCCCCACGGAGGCAGCGCCGGAGGAAGCGGCGCCGGAGGCCGCTCCTGCGGAAGAAAACGCAGCGAAGGCGGAAGAGGCCAAGGCGGAACCGCTCGAGCCGGACGACAGCCCGTTTGTGGAAACGGCCAGCCACGCCATTCGCCTGGACGACCTCAAGTTCGGCCGCAATTACCACGGAGAAGAGTAACAGCAAAGAGGGCGGCTTTCGAAGAAAGCTGCCCTCTTATTTTTTCTTTGGCCGCGCGTTTGCGGCAAAAAGGAGCCGATATGAACAAAAAGCCCATCATCGCCTTTCTTTACGACTTTGATAAGACCCTCTGCACCACCGATATGCAGGACTATACCTTTATCCCCTCGCTCGGCTACACGCCCGGCGAGTTCTGGAGCATCGCGAATTCCTTCGGCTTTGAGAACCGCATGGACGGTCTGCTTGCCTACATGTACACGATGATCGAGGAGTGCCGCAAAAAGGGCATTCGCCTCAGCCGCGACTATCTCGTTTCCTGCGGACATGCGATCGAGCTGTTTCCGGGCGTAGAGGACTGGTTTGCGCGCATCAACGCCTTTGGCGAGTCGCTCGGCGTGGAGATCGAGCACTACGTGCTCTCCTCCGGCCTGCGCGAGATCATCGAGGGCAGCGGCGTCAGCCACGAGTTCAAGGAGATCTACGCCTGCGAGTTTTTCTACAACGAAGAGGGCCTCGCCTCCTGGCCGAAGCTCGACGTCAACTTCACGAACAAGACCCAGTTCGTCTACCGCATCAATAAGGGCATTCTCGACGTTGCGAAGGACAAGGAGCTCAACGCTTCGATGCCGGACGACTCCAAGCGCATTCCCTTTACGAACATGATCTACATCGGCGACGGCCTTTCCGACGTGCCGTGCATGAAGATGATGCGCGCCTACGGCGGGCAGGCGGTGGCCGTCTATCAGGACAGCAACCGCGCGGGCGTGGAAGACTTGCTTGCCAAGGGGCGCGTGGACTTCATCTTCCCCGCCGACTACCGCAGCGGGACGCTTTTTGACGAGACGATGAAAAATATCGTCCGCAAGATGGCTATCGCGGATGCGCTGGCCGAGGAAAATCAGCAGCAGCTCCGCTCGCTCGGACGCGGCGAACTGCCGCAGCAGGTGGGGCTGTTCTGATGGTGAAGCTGTGCTGCCCCGTCTGCGCCGGGGCGCTTGAAAGGCGCGCAGGGGCCTATCTCTGCCCGAAAAACCACAGCTTCGACATCGCCAAAAGCGGCTATGTCAACCTCCTGCTCAATTCCTCGCAGGGTCACCACGGGGACGATAAGCTGATGGTGCGCGCGCGGCGTGACTTTTTGGACAAGGGCTATTATGACCGCTTCATCGCAGCCGTCGCGGATGCGGCGGCGGAATTTGCACCGGGGGAGGCCGCGGTGCTCGACGCGGGCTGCGGCGAGGGGATCTATTCTCTTGCCGTTCTGCGCGCCATCGAAAAAGCGGGCAAGCACGGCGAGCTTTTAGGCGTCGATATTTCCAAGACCGCGCTCCAGTACGCGGCAAAACGCTCGCCGGCCTTCACGCTCTGCGTCGCCTCCTGCGCGCACCTGCCGGTCGGGGGCGAAAGCGTCGACGAGGTGCTGAACATCTTCTCCCCCTTCGTGCCGGAGGAATTTGCGCGCGTGCTGAAGCGCAGCGGGTATCTTCTGCGCGCCTATCCCCTGCGCGAGCATTTGTGGGAGCTGAAAGCGCTCATCTACGACACACCGCGTGACAATCCGCCGACACCGCTCGAGACCGAGGGCTTCACGCTCGTCGAAACGCGAGAGGTGCGCGACATCATTCATCTGCCCTGCACGGAGGATATCCTCGCGCTCTTCCGCATGACGCCGTATTACTACAAAACCGGTGTGAAGGATCAGCAAAAGGCCGAGCAGGCAAAGGAGCTCGATGTGCAGCTCGCGTTTGGATTGGCGATCTATCAAAAAAATTGATATTCCCGCACCCGCGCGGGAGGAAGAAGCGGCGTACGCCGCGCACAAAAAAGGGGGATTCTCTTTGAAAAGAGAATCCCCCTTTTGATTTATGCCGCGCAACGCGCGGCGTTTACAGCCTTTTCCCGTACATGAAGAGGTCGCACTTGAGCATGCCATTGTAGAGCTTGCGCTTTTTGTCGGCAAATTTGCCGTAGCAGCGCTCAAAATCAGGGTGCGAGGAAAGGACGTAGACCTTCCAGCTGTCGGGCAGCTTGTCCATCGCGCGGCCGAAAGCACGGTAGAGCTCGCCCGCCTCCTCGCGCTCGAGAAGGCGCTCGCCGTAGGGCGGGTTCGTCACGATGCGGCCGTACAGCCCGCCCCAGTGGAAGCGCGTCGCGTCGTCGACCTCAAATTTCACAATGTCATCGACCTCGGCAAGCTCTGCGTTGTGCTGCGCGAGGGCAACGGCGTCGGGGTCGATGTCGCCGCCCCAGATCTCGTACTTGCCGTGGAATTCCTTATCCATCGCCTCGTCGGCTGCGTCGAGCCAGAGCATTTTGTCGAGCGACGCCCAGTGCTGCGCGGCAAAGCTGCGGTTGAGCCCCGGTGCGCGATTGCGCGCGATGAGCGCGGCTTCAATGGCGATGGTGCCGCTGCCGCAGAAGGGATCGCAGAAGGGGTCACGGCCATTGTAGTGCGAGAGCTTGACCATTGCGGCGGCGAGCGTTTCCTTGAGGGGGGCCGCCACGCCCTGGGCGCGGTAGCCGCGCTTGTAGAGTCCCTCACCCGAGGTGTCGAGCCCGACGGTGACCTCGTCCTTCATGATGGAAAAGCGCACCTGATAGCGCCGCCCCGTTTCGGGAAATTGCGCGATGCCGTAGGCAGTGCTCAGGCGTTCGACTACCGCCTTTTTGACGATCGACTGGCAGGCGGGCACGGAGTGGAGCGTCGAGTTGATGGAGTAGCCCACGACGGGGAACTCCCCCTCGCGGGGGATCCAGTCCTCCCAGTGCACCGCGCGCACGCCCTGAAAGAGCGATTCAAAATCTGTCGCGCGGAACTTGTGCAGAACCAGAATGACGCGCGCGCCGCAGCGCAGGTTGAGGTTGAGGCGCGCGATGTCGCGCGCCTCGCCGCGGCAGAGAATGCGGCCGTTCTCGACGCGCACATCAGAAAGACCGAGCTTTCTGACCTCGTCGCCGACAAGGCTCTCAAGCCCCAAAAGACAGGGAATGACAAATTCCAGCATAATAACGCTCCCGAAAAAATGATTTGTTCATAGTATAGCCGATGGGAACAAAAAAGGCAATCGCCGCGTCAAAATAAGCATGGTAAAGCGGTGGAGCGTGTGGTACAATAGGAAAAACAGCGCGGAAAGCGCGCTGTCACATGAATGTAACATCAAACTTGCGCGAAATTTTCCGAAAAAATACGGAATGCAACACTAAAGTTGCTGGAAATGGACGCGCAATTCTGTTATCGTATCCTCAGACAGAGAAACGGAGGGAACGCAATGGCATTTGGCGATCGGCTCCAGGAGGTCCGCAAACGCAGCGGGCTGACGCAGGAGGAATTTGCCGAACAGCTGCAAGTCTCGCGCCAGTCGGTCTCGCGGTGGGAATCCGGCAGGAGCTACCCTGAAATGGAAAAGATCATCTTCATCTGCAAGCGCTACGGCGTGACGATGGACGAGCTGTTCGAAGAAGAAGTCCCCGCCCCCGGCGAGCCACCGGAGGAAACGCCCCGGCTTTCCACGCGCACGCTCTCGAGCGAGCTGATGAGCCTGTATGCCAATCTGTCGCCCTACAACAAGAGCATCGGTATCATGCTGCTGACCGTCATCGCCATGATTGGCCCGGCGTATGTCTACTGTATGCGCAGCTTGAAAGGAGGAGCAGATGAAATGATGACCATCATCTGGATCGCCGCCATCATCATCTTCGGCATTGCCGAGGCGGCGACGGCGGGGCTGGTGTCGATCTGGTTCGTGGCGGGCGCGGTGGCCGCGCTGGTCGCAACGGAACTGGGCGCGGCGCTGTGGCTCCAGTTCGCAACATTTCTGGTCGTTTCGATCCTTGCGCTCACCGCAACACGGCCGTTGGCGCGGAAGATGCTCGATAAGACCATCGTCCCCACGAACGCCGACCGCGTGCTGCACCACGAGGCGAAGGTGACCGAAACGGTCGACAATGAGAACGCCACCGGCGCTGTGTACATCGACGGCAAGACCTGGACCGCGCGCAGCGACAGCGGCGAGATCATAGAAAAAGGCAAAATGGCAAAAATCGTGCGCATGGAGGGCGTGAAGCTCTATGTCCGCCCGGCGCGAAATCCCGACGAGAAGTAAAAAAACCAACCGACAGAAAGATTTTAGGAGGAAAAGAACGATGCAATGGATCGGCTATATCGGTATTGGCATTTTGGTACTGCTGGTGCTTCTGGTGCTTGTGACGAACATTCAGATCGTGCAGCAGTCGAGAGCATACGTTGTCGAGCGCCTCGGCGCTTACAGCGCGACGTGGGGCGTGGGCCTGCACTTCAAAATTCCGTTTTTCGAGCGCGTTGTAAAGAAGGTCAGCCTCAAAGAGCAGGTGGCCGACTTCGATCCCCAGCCCGTGATCACGAAGGATAACGTCACCATGCAGATCGACACGGTCATCTACTTCCAGATCACCGACCCCAAGCTCTACACCTACGGCGTGGAGCACCCGATGAACGCCATCGAGAACCTGACGGCGACGACGCTGCGTAACATCATCGGCGAGATGGAGCTTGACCAGTCGCTCACGAGCCGCGATGTCATCAACGCCAAGATGCGCTCTATCCTCGATGAAGCGACCGACCCCTGGGGCATCAAGGTCAACCGTGTGGAGCTCAAGAACATTCTGCCGCCGCGCGAGATCCAGAACGCGATGGAAAAGCAGATGAAGGCCGAGCGCGAGCGCCGCGAGTCCATCTTGCAGGCCGAGGGCCAGAAGCAGTCCCAGATCCTCGTGGCAGAGGGCGAAAAGCAGTCCACGATCCTGCGCGCGGACGCGGAAAAGCAGGCGGCCATCCTCAAGGCAGAGGCCGAGCGTCAGGCCGCGATCCTCAAGGCCGAGGGTGAAGCACAGGCGATCCTGAACGTGCAGCAGGCGCTCGCGGACTCCATCAAGATGCTCAACGAGGCCAACCCCAACGATCAGGTCGTCAAGATCAAGGCACTCGAATCCTTCGAGAAGGCCGCCGACGGTCAGGCGACGAAGATCATCGTCCCGAGCGAGATCCAGAGCCTTGCGGGCCTTGCCGCAAGCTTCAAGGGCCTGCTGGAAGACGAGAAAAAGTGATTCAAAAAAGAAGAGGTTCCCGCCGGGAACCTCTTCTTTTTTCACTTGTTTATGCTGCGGGGGATCAGCACTCGGCGTCTGTGCGGGTGCGCCAGGAGATCTCCTGCTCAAGCTCATAGCGCAGCTTCTTGTTTTCCTCCACAAGCTCGTCGTAATGCTCGCCCTGCACGTAGTACTTGACGAACGTAAAGGTTGCCTCGTCAAGCTCCTCCTCCGTGTAGGACGGCAGCAGCGAGCCGTTCTTGCGCTGAAGGCCGGAGATGTTCACGACCACAAGGCGGCGGTGCTGCTCGGAGAGCTGGAAGAGCCGCAGCTTTTCGGGGATCTCAAGCCCTAAGTCATAGGTGTTGTTCACTCGCTCCATGATGTTGCGGTACTCAGGCTTGGCAGAAACGATGACGCCGTGCTGCGCAAAGAGTTTCTTCAGATAGTCCACAGAAACGTCCTCACGGGTGATGGTGCCCTTGCCGAGGCCGGTGAGCATGGTGTTGGAAAGGTTCAGGCTGACGTAAACTTCTTCGCCGGTCTTGGGATAGCTCATGATTTGCCTCCATTTTGTGGTCTGCGCCGCGCAGCTGCGCGGCAAATGTTGGTGCTGACAGTTGCATGGTAGCACGGTGGAGGGGAAAATACAAGCGTCAGGTTGTATGAACCGCGGCAGCAAATTTTGTCGGAATCGCCGCGGCGGGATTTTTCTTGACAAGGTACGGCGCAAATGATATGCTCTTGGCATCTCAATAACGGGTGCGTACCTACCGGCAGCCAGGCGGAAGTCTGGCTGCCGTTTTTGCATCTGTTGTTTTTTCTGTGGGAGGAAATCTACCATGTCTTACATCTGGCCGCTCGTACTCATGATCGTGTCGAACACGGTCTACCACGTCTGCGCAAAGTCCCTGCCTACAAAGCTCGACCCGCTGGCGTCGCTGACGGTGTCCTATTTCTTTGCTGCGATCAGCTCGGGCATCCTGTACTTTGTCGTCAACCGCGGCAGCGCCGACCTTCTGCGCGAGTACAGCGGCATGAACTGGGTGCCGTTCCTCCTGGGGCTTGTCCTCGTCGGAATGGAGGCGGGCAGCATCTATGCCTACCGCGCCGGCTGGTCAGTGAGCACGCTTCAGGTCACGTCGGCTGCGGGCATTGCGGCGCTCCTTGTGTTTGTGGGCTATCTCGCCTACCACGAGGCCATCACCCCCAGCAAGCTCATCGGCCTTGCCTGCTGCGTCGTGGGGCTTTATTTCCTCAACAAATGAGTTGTGCCGCGCCCGCGCGCGTGGTATGATGAGGAAAACGCTGAAAGAAAAAGGAACGTTGAGTTATGAAAGCTGCACGCGAATATCCGATCGTCACCGTTACCGCCAAGGGCACGCGCTGGCTCGAGAGCGGCCACCCCTGGGTCTATGACTCCGACGTTGCCCGCGAGCCGGAAGAGAGCGAGTGCGAAAACGGCGCGCTTGTGGACGTGGTGTCGGAAAAGGGAAAGTATCTCGGTACGGGCTTTTTGAGCAGGCTCAGCCGCCTGCGCGTGCGCATCGTCTCGCGCAACGCGAACGACCGCTTTGACGAAAACTTCTGGCGGCGGCGCGTGCGCTACGCATGGGACTACCGCAAGGCGGTGATGGACGGACAGACCGGCTGCTGCCGCCTCATCTTCGGCGAGGCGGACGCTTTCCCCGGCCTTACGGTCGACCGCTTTGAAAACCTGCTCGTCACGCAGACGCTCTCGCTCGGCATGGAGAAGATCAAGGACGTGCTCTTCCCGCTCATCGTCGAGGTTCTGGAGGAGGACGGCGAGAAGATCGATGGCCTTTTCGAGCGCAACGATGTGCTGCTTCGCGAAAAGGAGGGCCTGACGCAGAATAAGGGCTGGTTTGCGCTTCCCGGCAAGGAAACGCCCGCAAGCCCCATCACCGAGATCTGCGAAAACAGCGTTTTCTACCGCGTAGACGTCGAAAACGGGCAAAAGACGGGCTTTTTCCTCGACCAGAAGTTCAACCGCCTTGCCGTGGCGCGCCTTGCGCGCGGCAAGCGCGTGCTCGATTGCTTCACGCACACGGGCTCTTTTGCGCTCAACGCCGCAAAGGGCGGCGCGGAGCACGTGACGGCGGTGGACGTATCCGAGAGCGCGGTCGAAATGGCTCGCGCAAACGCAGCGCGCAACGGCCTTACGGACAAGATGGATTTCCTCGCCGCCGATGTTTTTGACCTCCTGCCGCAGCTTGAAGCCACGCACGAAAAGCCCTATGATTTCATCATCCTTGACCCGCCGGCCTTCACCAAGTCGCGCCGCACGGCGAACAACGCCGAAAAGGGATACAAGGAAATTAACCTCCGCGCGATGCGCCTCCTGCCGCGCGGCGGCTATCTTGCCACTGCCTCGTGCAGCCACTTCATGCCCGCCGAGCGCTTTGAGCGCATGCTGCGCTCCGCCGCCGCGGACGCGGGCGTGGAGCTGCGGCAGATCGAAGTGCGCACACAGGCAAGCGACCACCCGATCCTCTGGAACGTGCCGGAGACGGATTACCTCAAGTTCTATTTATTCCAGGTGGTATAAAAGGATACAAAAAATCCCTGCTGTTACAGCAGGGATTTTTTTTACGTTACTTGCTTTCCTCGCCGGAGGGGGCGTCCTTCGTTTCACCCTTCGGTTCGTCCGCGGGTGCTTCGGGTTCAGCCGGGGGTTCCTCCTCAGCCGAAGTTTCCTCGCCCTTGTCCTGCGGCATTTCGATCTTTTCGCTCGTCATCGAAATGTGCCTGGCGGGCGCTTCGATCACGCTCGGCTGCGAGGGACGGAAGCCGTCCTCGCTCTTGCGCGTGGAAGCGTAGGCCTCTTCGACGGTCGAGGGATCGCGGCCTTCGAGGATGGCGACCATCTCGCCGCCGGTGATCGTTTCCTTCTCAAGGAGGTAGGCGACGACCTTATCCATATCCTCGCGGTTGTCGCGGATGACCTGCACGGCGGCCGCGTAGCACTTGTCGAGGATACCCTTGACCTCGCGGTCCATGATGGCGGCGGTATCCTGCGCGCAGTCGAGGCCGTAGCCGCCGTCGAGGTACTGGCTGCGCACAGACCCGAGCGCGACCATGCCGATCTCATCGCTCATGCCGTACATCGCGACCATGTTGCGCGCGATGCCCGTGGCCTCCTGAATATCCTGCGAGGCGCCGTTGGTCATCGTGTTCATCACGACCTCCTCGGCGGCGCGGCCGCCCATGGAGACGGCGATCTTCGCCATCAGCTCATCGCGCGTGCGCAGGTTCGTCTTGTCCTCCTCGGGCATGAGCAGCGTGTAGCCAAGGCTTCCCTCGGTGTGCGGCACAATGGTGATCTTCTGCACGGGCTCGGCGTTTTTCTGCTTGTAGGCGACCATCGCGTGGCCGACCTCGTGATAGGCGACGAGCTTCTTTTCAAACTCGGTGAGGACGCTGTTCTTCTTCTCGCTGCCCGCGATGACGAACTCGAACGCCGCGAGCATATCCTCCTGCGTGACGAGCTTGCGTCCCTTGCGCACGGCGCGCAGCGCCGCCTCGTTGGCAAGGTTTGCAAGGTCCGCGCCCACGCAGCCCGCGGTCGCGAGCGCGACCTTCTTGAGGTCAACATCCTCGGCGAGCTTGATGCCGCGCGTGTGGACCTGAAGGGTCGCAAGGCGGCCGGCAAGGTTCGGGCGGTCTACCGTGATGCGGCGGTCGAAGCGGCCAGGACGCAGCAGCGCCTTGTCGAGCACCTCCGGGCGGTTCGTCGCGGCAAGCACAATGACGCCCTTGCTCGGGTCGAAGCCGTCCATTTCGGCGAGCAGCTGGTTGAGCGTCTGCTCGCGCTCGTCGTTGCCGCCGCCGTAGCGGCTGCCGTCGCGGGATTTGCCGATGGTGTCGATCTCGTCGATGAAGATGATGCAGGGGGCGACCTTCGACGCTTCGGCGAAGAGGTCGCGCACGCGGCTCGCACCCACGCCGACAAACATTTCAACAAAGTCGGAGCCGGAGATGGAGAAGAACGGCACCTTTGCCTCGCCCGCCACGGCCTTGGCCAGCAGCGTCTTGCCCGTACCGGGAGAGCCGACGAGCAGCGCGCCCTTGGGGATCTTTGCGCCGATGGCGGTGTACTTCTCGGGATTGTGCAGAAAGTCGATGATCTCGACGAGCGATTCCTTCGCCTCGTCCTGGCCGGCGACGTCCGCGAATGTCACCCCCGTGGACTTTTCCATGTAGACCTTGGCGTTGGCCTTGCCGACATTGCCGATGCCGCCGATCCCGCCCATGCCGCCGGACTTCTTTGCGATGATGTTTATCAGCAGCATGAACGCGCCGACCAACAGCACCGTGGGCAGGATATAGGTCACCATAAAGGCGAGCACCGGCGAGATGGGCGCCTGATAGGGCTTGGTGTAGGTCACGCCCTTTTCATCGCAGAGCGAGAGCAGGCTTTCCGACATCGCGGGAATGATGGTGGTGAAGAGCGTGTAGTCCTGATCGTAGCTCTTGCCGTCGTCGTCGGTGTAGACAAAGCCGTCCACCGGCGTGATGGTGTACACGTCGTCGTCGATCTCGATGGACTTGACCTTGCCCGACTCCACCAGATCGACAAGCTCGCTGTGGGTGATCTCGCAGGAGCTTTCCGCGGCTCTGGCCTGTTCGAGCATGACGGAGATATAGTTGACGCCGATCGTCAGCAGCAATGCCCACAGGGCGATCGACCACATTCCTCCGCCGCGCCGGCGGTTCTTGTCGCCGCGGTTGCGGTTGTTTCTGTTGTTCTGATCCATGATGTTCCTCCCGTCAGGGGATCAAAAATGTGATATGCGCACATTCTTTACGTAATGTGCATCACTATACCATAGAAAAAAGAAAGGCACAAGTTTTCAGCGGTGAATTTTCAATGAACTTTTGCTTTGCGCCCTCTTTATCTTGCCCTTGTTCTGTGTTATAGTTGCAATGGAGCATTCTATCAAAATCTGTCGCACAAAAATTTATGACAAGGAGAAATTCTTTTATGGATAAGGAACGCAGGGAAAAGACCGTCCGAGCGCAGGACGCGGAGGCGGACGGCATCATTGAGGGCCGCAACGCCGTGATCGAGGCGCTGCGCGCGGGCGCGACCATCGACAAAATTTTCATTCAGAAGGGCGAGACCGACAAAACGCTCGGCCACATCGCCTCCACCGCCCGCGCCGCCGGTGTGGTGGTCGTGGACGCGGACAAGCGCAAGCTCGACTTTATGAGCCGCACGCACGCCCATCAGGGCGTCATCGCGCTCACGAGCGTGCGCGAATACGTCAGCGTGGAGGACATTCTGAACATCGCGCGCGAAAAGGGCGAAAAGCCCCTGATCGTCGTCTGCGACGAGATTTCCGACCCGCACAACCTGGGCGCGATCATCCGCACGGCGGAGTGCGCGGGCGCGCACGGCGTCGTGATCCCCAAGCGCCGCAGCGCAGGTCTTACGAGCGTCGTCGCCAAGACGAGCGCGGGTGCGGTGAGCTATGTGCCCGTTGCGCGCGTGCCGAACATTCCCGCGCTTTTGGAGCAGCTGCAAAAAGAGGGCGTGTGGGTCTTCGGCACGGCGGCCGAGGGCGCGTGCGACCTCTATTCCGCCGACCTCAAGGGCCCCGCGGCCATCGTCATCGGCAGCGAGGGCGACGGTATGACGAGACTCGTGCGCGAAAAGTGCGATTTCCTCGTCAGCATTCCGATGAAGGGCAGTATTTCCTCGCTCAACGCCTCCGCGGCGGCGGCCATCCTCCTTTACGAGGCGGTGCGCCAGCGCCTGGGGCAGTAAACACAACAAAGAAGGAACGATATGGATCCGAAAGACCTTGAATTTGAAGAGACCTTGGCCGACTCGGAGCTGCTGTTGAAAAACACCGCCCGCAGCATGGACGAGGACGCGGAGTTCTCGCTCGAGAGCATTCTGGCTGAGTACGGCAGCGGCACGCCCGCGCCGGAAAAGGCGGAAGCGCCCGAGCCGCAGCCGGTGAAGAAAGCGCCGGCGGCAGAAGCCGCCCCGCCGCAAAAAAAGGCGGAGGCGGCGGAGCGCCATGCGGACAGCGCCGTCCGCAGCTCCGTGATCCCCTTCCCCGGAATGAAAGCGGCGGAAGCGCCCGCGCCGGAAGATCCCGCGCCGCAGGACGGGGGGGAAGCGCAGGACGACGCGCCCAAGGCCATGAGCTTGCAGGATATTCTCGCCCAGACGGTGCAGGAGGCGCTCGCCGAGCGCGAGGATACGATCATCGAAGAAGAACCGCCGCGCCGGGGGCTCTTTTCCCGCCGCAAGATGCGCGATACCGAGCAGCTCTATGACGACGCGGAGGAGGAAGAAGAGGAAGAGGACGCGTTTGACGAAGCTGAGTTGGATCTTCCCGAGCCGCCGCTTCAGGAAACGCTTGCGGATTACCGCGCGCAGCTCTCAGGCGCGGTGAAGGCGCGGCGCGGCGCGGGCATTTTCACGCTTGCGCTGTGCGTGATGGCGCTGCTGGAGCATTTTTCCCTCCTGCCCGCGGCCTATGTCGAAGATCCGATGATCCGCGCGCTGCCGCTGCTGGCGGCGGAGGCGATCGTCTGCGCCATCGGCTGGCGCATCTTCGCGCGCGCGATCCGCTCGCTCAGGCAGGGCAAGACCACCTCCGGTTTTTTGACGATGCTGCTCTGCCTTGTCACGCTGACCGACACGGCACTCTACGCCTTCCTGCCCGCGCGCGCGGCACTGTCGCTGCCGCTGCCGGCGGTGGGCGCGCTTTCCGTTTACTGCGCGCTGCTCGGCGAGAGCATGCGCCTGCACGGCATGTACGATACCTTCCGCATCGCGGCCATCGGCAACGCGCCCTATATCGTCACTGTGACGGCGGGGGGCGCTGCCAAGCGCGTGGGACAGGTAGACGGATTTTCCAATTCCGCCCGCGCGAATGATCCCTACGCCCGCTGGCAGAACGTGCTGCTGCCCGTCTATCTGACGGCGGCGGTCGTGTTCGGCGTGCTTTCAACGCTGGAGGCAAAGCAGAACCTGCTGCTTGCGTGGAACCTCTCGGTGCTGCTTGCAAGCGCGAATCTGCTGGCCTTTCCGATGGTCTGCGCGCTGCCCCTGAAGCGCATCGCCGCGCGATTGGCCAAGAGCGGCAGCGCCGTGGCGGGCTTTTTCGGCGCGGACGCCATTCGCCGCAGCAACTGTGTCATTCTGACCGACGGCGACATTTTCCCGCCGGGAACGGTTACGCTCGGCGGACTCAAGACCTTCGGCGAGGAAAGCGGCAAGGTCATCTCCTACGCCGCCACAATGGCGCATGCGTCCGAGAGCGGACTGAGCCGCCTGTTCAACAATCTGCTCGCCAGCGACGGCGGCTTCCGCGAAACGGTCGAGGACGTCGACTTTTATGAAGAGGGCGGCGTCGGCGGGCGCATCCACGGCGAAACGGTGCTTTTCGGCACGGCGAGCTTCATGCGCAAGCGCGGCGTAAACCTGCCGCGCAATTTGGGGCTCAAGACGGGCATGTACCTCTCTGTGGACGGTACGCTCGTTGCGGTCTTTGCCGTGAAGTACATGCCTGCGGAGAATGTCGACTGGGCGCTCCACGCCCTGCACCACAGCCGCATCACGCCGGTGCTCGCCGTGCGCGACGGCAACATCACCCCCGCGCTCTTGAAGCGCAAGTTCGGCACCGATGCGCGCGCGGTCTACCCCAAGCTCGGGACACGCCTCGCCCTTTCCGAGCGCGGCGGCGGACGGCCGTATGCCCTTTTGATGCGCGAGGGGCTCATGCCCTATGCCGAAGTCGTGCTCGGCAGCAAGCGCCTCTGTCTGTCCGCCAGAAGAGGAACGGTGCTTGCATTTTTAGCCGCTACGGCGTCTACGCTTCTCGCATTTTATTTAACTTTTGTCGGTGCATACAGCGAGCTCACGCCGCTTTCTCTGCTCGTTTACCTACTTTTATGGTCTCTCAGCGTGCTCGTTGACGGCATGCTCAGCGACCGTTATTGACACTTCGAACGAAGAAAACGGAAATCAACGGAAAAATATGGTTGAAATGGCGAGAAAAACATGATATAGTTTTTGCATTGAGTATTATCCCGCCCGGTGGCGGACACCATGACGGGATTTACGACTTTCGGAAGGAGACTAACCCATTATGAGTGCAAAAGACATTCGCAATATCGTGCTGCTTGGCCACAGCGGCAGCGGCAAGACCACCCTCGCTGAAAGAATGCTGTTTCTGACCGGCGGCACGGACCGTCTGGGTAAGATTGCCGACGGCAACACCGTTTGCGACTACGATCCCGAAGAGATCCGCCGCCAGATCTCCATTTCGCTGGCAGTGGCTCCCGTGGAATATGACAGCTGCAAGATCAACGTGCTCGACGTGCCCGGCGGTTTCGACTTTGCCGGCGAGGCTGCGGAGGCCGTTCAGGCTGCCGATGCCGCCGTCATCGTCTGCTCGGCCAAGGCCGGCATCAGCGTCGGCGCGGAGAAAGCGTGGAAATATTGCGAAAAGAATGCTCTCCCCCGTCTGATCTACATCTCCAAGATCGATGAGGAGAACTCCGACTATAACGCCGCGTTCGCCGCGCTGCGCGAGCGCTTCGGCAAGAACATTGCCCCCGTCGTCGCCCCCATCTGGGACGAGAATAAGAAGGTCATCGGCATCATCGACGTGCTGCATAAGCGCGCGTTCGAGTTCAACTCCACCGGCGGCCGCGTTGAAATCGAGGTGCCCGAGAACAAGCTTCCCGTGCTCGATGAGCTCTACGACGCGCTCAAGGAGTCCGTCGCCGAGACGAGCGAGGAGTTCATGGAGAAGTTCTTCGCCGGCGAGGATTTCACCTATGCCGAGATGATCCAGGGCCTGCGCCAGGGCGTGAAGGATCTCTCCCTCTTCCCCGTCGTGTGCGGCTCCGCCCTTCAGGGCATGGGCACCCGTATTCTGATGGATACCATCGTCGAGCTTCTTCCCAAGCCGCAGGACGCCCGCGCCCTCATGGCTGAGAATGAGGACGGCGAGTCCTCCGAGTTCGTCGTCGCGCCCGGCGCACTGCCGACCGCGTTCGTCTTCAAGACCATTTCCGACCAGTACGGCAAGTATTCCTACGTCAAGGTGCTCTCCGGCTCCATCAAGCCCGATATGCCCATGGTCAACGCCCGCACGGGCGAGACCGAGAAGCTCGGCCGCCTGTACATTGCCAAGGGCAAGAAGTACACCGAGGTCAAGGAGCTCACCTGCGGCGACATCGGCGCCATCGCCAAGATGGACAAGGTCAAGACCGGCGACACGCTCTGCGAGCCGCGTAAGGTGGTCAAGATCGCGCCCATTCCCTTCGATGAGCCGTGCTACAGTGTGGCCATCGCGCCCAAGACCCGCGGCCAGGAGGACAAGATGGCGCAGGGTCTCAACCGCCTGAACGAGGAAGATCCTTCCTTCCGCGTCATCAACAACGCCGAAACGCACCAGATGGTCGTCTGCGGCGCGGGCGATATTCAGATCGATGTGCTGGTGAGCAAGCTCAAGAGCCGCTTCGGCGTTGAGGTCGTGCTCGACACGCCGCGCGTCCCCTACCGCGAGAAGATCCGCAAGACCGTGCAGAAGCAGGGCCGTCATAAGAAGCAGACCGGCGGCAGCGGCCAGTTCGGTGATGTTTGGATCCGCTTCGAGCCCAACGAGGAGAGCGAAGAGATGGTCTTTGCCGAGGAAGTGTTCGGCGGCAGCGTGCCCAAGAACTTCTTCCCCGCCGTTGAAAAGGGCCTGCGCGAGGCCTGCGTCCATGGCCCGCTTGCCGGCTACCCGGTCGTGAACCTCAAGGCTGTCCTTTACGATGGTTCCTACCACCCGGTCGATTCGTCCGAAATCGCGTTCAAGACCGCGGCGAACCTCGCCTACAAGGCAGCAATGCCCGAGGCGTCCCCGGTGCTGCTCGAGCCGGTGTGCGAGCTCAAGGTCACTGTGCCTGACCAGTACATGGGCGATATTCTCGGCGACCTCAACAAGCGCCGCGGCCGCGTCATGGGTATGAACCCGACCGGCAGCGGCGAGCAGGTCATCGAGGCCGAGTGCCCCGAGGCAGAGCTGATGAGCTACGCCATCGACCTGCGCTCCATGACGCAGTCCCGCGGCTCGTTCGTGATGCACTTCGTGCGCTACGAGCAGTGCTCCGCCGATGCGCAGGCCAAGGCCATCGCAGCGGCCAAGGCCATGCAGGAAGCAGAGTAAATCTGCCTTTCCTGCCGACAGGAACAACGCAGCAAATCAAAGGAGCGATCCTCTTGAAAGAGGATCGCTCCTTTTTGCATTTTTTGTGGAAAGCGGCCTTATTCTCCGAGCGACGCCCGGTAGGTTCGCTTCAAAAACGCGGCATTCATGATCACGCTGACGATCTCCGCGATCGGGAAAGAAAGCCACACCAGCTCGAGCCGTCCCGTGAGGGAGAGCAGGTAGGCGGCGGGCAGCAGCACGACGATCTGGCGGCAGACGGAGCTGACGAGCGCGTAGGTGGGCTTGCCGAGCGCCTGACAGGCGCTGCCCGCGACGATGCTGAAGCCGGCAAGCGGAAAGTGAATGCCGATGATGCGCAGCGCGGCCCGGCCGATGGAGAGCATCTCCTCCGTCGGGGAGAAGAGCCCCAGCAGCGTTTCGGGAATGAACTCGAGGAGCGCGAAGCCAACGCACATGATGCCGATGGCGGCGTAGGACGTCAGGCGCACGGCCCTGCGCACGCGGTCAAATTTCTGCGCGCCGTAGTTGAAGGACACGATGGGTACCATCGCGTTGTTCAGGCCGAAGCAGGGCATGAAGATGAAGCTCTGGAGCTTGAAGTACGCGCCGAACACGGCGGTGGCGGCCTCAGTGAACGAGATGAGGATCTTATTCATGCCGAACATCATCACCGAGCCGATGGACTGCATGATGATCGAGGGAATGCCGACGGCGTAAATGTCTGCCACCGTTGCGCGGTGGGGGCGAATGCCCGACAAGCGCAGCTGCACATCGGGGTTTTTCGTGTGGTTGAGCACAAGGCCGAGGGCGGCGCCGATGAACTGACCCGTGATCGTGGCGACAGCTGCGCCCGCGACCTCCATGCGGGGAAAGCCCAGAAGGCCGAAGATCAGAATGGGGTCAAGCACGATGTTGCACACGGCGCCCACGATCTGCGAGATCATCGAAAGGTTTGTGCGTCCCGTGGCCTGCAAGAGCCGCTCGCTATAGACCTGCACAAAGATGCCGAGTGAGCAGCCGATGCAGATCCTGACATAGGCCTGTCCGTAGGCGATGATCTGCTCATTTGCCGTCTGGAAGCGGAAAAAGGGCGTGGCGAGCGAAAAACCGAGCAGCATAAAAACCGCGGCGGTGCAGAGCGTCAGGAAAAGCCCCGTGCCCGCGGCGCGGTTCACCGCCGTCTGGTTCTTCTCGCCCAGCGAGCGCGCAAGCAGCGCATTCATGCCGACACCGGTGCCGACGGAAAAGGCGATGCACAGCATTTGCAGCGGGAAGGCGAGCGAGACGGCGTTCATCGCGTCCTGACTGAGGCGCGCGACAAACACGCTGTCGACAATGTTGTAGAGTGCCTGAAAGAGCATGGATACCATCACAGGCCCTGCCATATTGGCGAGCAGCTTGCCGATGGGCATCGTGCCCATCTTGTTTTCTCTGACGTTTTCCTCCATGGTTTTTCCCCTTTGAATCAGTGTTTCGGCAATAAAATTCCGGCGCTTGCCGCGCCGGAATCAAAATCAAATCATTTTTTCCGCGACCCGCGCGCCCTCCAGAGGGGCTTCTCTTGCCCGCTGCGGGGCAATTCACCTTCTGGAAAAAATTCATCTCAGAGTGCAAGTGTGCGAGCAACGCGAGTGCGCGCAGCACTCTGCAAGCCCCTCTCAAAAATGTGCTTCGCACATTTTTGAATTACTTTTTCAGTTCGCCGTTGGCGGACTTGGTGAGATACGCGTTGATGAAGCCGTCGAGATCGCCGTCCATGACGGACTGGATATTGCCGGTCTCGTATTCGGTGCGCGTGTCCTTGACGAGCTGATAGGGCATGAAGACGTAGGAGCGGATCTGGCTGCCCCACTCGATCTTGAGCTGCACGCCCTTGATGTCGGAGATCTTCTCCGCGTGCTGCTGGATCTTGAGCTCCATCAGTCGGGATTTGAGCATCTGCATGGCGTAGTCGCGGTTCTGGAACTGCGAGCGCTGCGTCTGGCAGGCGGTGACGATGCCCGTGGGCTTGTGGATCAGTCGAACGGCAGAGCTCGTCTTGTTGACGTGCTGGCCGCCTGCGCCGGAGGCGCGGTAGACCTGCATCTCGATGTCCTCGGGACGGATCTCGACCTCAATGTCCTCGGGCAGCTCGGGCATGACCTCGAGCGCTGCGAAGCTCGTCTGGCGGCGGGCGTTGGCGTCGAACGGGGAAACGCGCACCAAGCGGTGCACGCCGTTTTCGCCCTTTAAGTAGCCGTAGGCGTTCTCACCCTTGACCATGACCGTCGCGCTCTTGAGACCGGCCTCGTCGCCGTCGAGATAGTCGAGCATCTCGAACTCGAAGCCGTGCTTGTTCGCCCACTGCATGTACATGCGGTAGAGCATCTGCGCCCAGTCCTGCGCCTCGGTGCCGCCCGCGCCGGCGTGGAAGGTCAGAATCGCGTTGCAGTTGTCGTATTCGCCGGAAAGGAGCGTCGTGAGTCGCGCCTGCTCCACATCGGCTTCGAGCTTTTTGTAGCCCTCTTCGAGCTCGGGCAGCAGGCTCGCGTCGTCCATCTCCGTGCCCATGTCGATCAGCGCAAGCAGATCGTCGCGCGTGGAAACGAGCTTTTCGTAGCGGTGGATCTTATTCTGGAGCTGCTTGGAGCGCATCTGGTTTTTCTGCGAGCGTTCCAGATCGTTCCAGAAGCCGTCCTCGTGGGCCTCCAGCTCGAGGCGCTTGAGCTCCTGGCGGGCCTGCGCGATCTCCAATGCTTTGAAGAGGTTTTCAAACGTTTCGTCCATTGCAAGCAGCTTCTGCTTGTAGGAATCGTATTCGATCACAGCCATGGCGTTCTCTCTCCTTTTCGTTGTTCCTTCATTAGCCGAAAAAGTATATCACACACGCCGGATAAAGGCAAGAAAAAATCCGCTCTCCGGGACAAAAAATCCCGTGGGAACGGCCTTTTTGCGCTTTTCCGGCCATAAAAACAAAAAAGCCACGCTCTCGCGTGGTCGTACAAAAGGGATCTCAGCGCTCGCTGACGATCTGCTTGGTGTTGCCGAAGATCATGTCGTCAACATCCTGCTTGATGAACTTGTCGAACATATTGTGTTTCACGCTCCTTTTTCTCTTCAATTTCAGTTTATATGATAGCCGCGAAAAAAGCAAATTTCAATCGTCAGTATTCATGGTTTTAACCAAAAAGTTAACAGATATTTCATGCAAGCTGCTGAATGAGGACTTGCATTTTCGAGACCGACACTTTATAATAGGCTAAAAGCTTATTTTTGAAACGGAGGACGCGCAGGATGGCGGCTTTTGTTACATTTGAAGATGTTTCCAAGGTATACCGCAGCGGCGAGGTGGAGATCCGCGCGGTGGATCATATCAGCTTTACGATCGAAAAGGGAGAGTTCTGCGTCATCGTCGGCCCGTCCGGCGCGGGCAAGACGACGGTTTTGAACATGCTCGGCGGCATGGACGCCTGCTCGGGCGGCACCATCACGGTCGACGGCACGCGCGTGAGCGGCTTCAACGCCCGCCAGCTCACGACCTATCGCCGCCACGACATCGGCTTTGTCTTTCAGTTCTACAATCTGGTGGGCAACCTCACGGCGCTCGAGAATGTGGAGCTTGCCGCGCAGATCTGCAAGGATCCGCTCGACGCGGCGACGGTTTTGGACGAGGTCGGCCTTGCCAAGCGTGCGAACAACTTCCCCGGTCAGCTCTCCGGCGGCGAGCAGCAGCGCGTGGCCATTGCCCGCGCGCTGGCGAAGAACCCCAAGCTCCTTCTGTGCGACGAGCCGACGGGTGCGCTCGACTATGTAACGGGCAAGCAGATCCTGAAGCTCTTGCAGGATACCTGCCGGGAAAAGGGTGTGACGGTCGTGGTCATCACGCACAACAGCGCCATCACGCCGATGGCCGACCGCGTGATCCACATCAAAAACGGCACGGTGGAGAGCACGCAGCTCAATGAGCATCCCGCAAGCGTGGAGAGCATCGAATGGTAACAGCAACGCAAGCAAGAAAGGGGGCGGCGCAATGAAAAATGCAATGCAGAAGGACTTCTGGCGCGAGATCAAGCACACGAAGAGCCGCTTTTTTTCGATTATGATCCTTGTAGCGCTGTCGGTGGCGTTCCTTTCGGGACTCAAGGCGACGGCGCCGGATATGAAGCACACGGGCGACGACTATCTTGATTCCCTGCACTTAGCCGACATTCAGGTGCTCTCGACCCTTGGCCTGACCGACGAGGACATTGCCGCGCTGCGCGCGCAGGACAAGATCGAGGACGCCGAGGGCGAATACGTCATCGACGCGTTTGCCTCGTCCGATTCGCTCGATGCGGTGGTGAAGGTCCTCTCCCTCACAGATCGCGGCATCAGCGATGTGCTGCTGCGCGAGGGGCGCATGCCCGAGCGTGCGGACGAGTGCGTGGTGGAGGAAAATATGCTCTCGCTGATGAGCATTTCCATCGGTGATACGATCACGCTCACGCCGGGGGACGACCTTTCCGATGCGCTCGCGCAGGACACCTACACGGTGGTCGGCACGGTGCGCTCGCCGGTGTACCTTGCGGTGGAGCGCGGCACGTCGACGCTCGGCAGCGGCACGGTGAAGGCGTATCTCTACCTGCCGCGCGAGGCATTCACGCTCGACTATTATACGGCGGCCTATGTGCGCGTTTCGGGCGCAGCGGAGATGACCGCGTTTTACGATGAATACGACGATTACATTGACGATGTGATCGATTCGCTCGAGGACTTCGGCGATGCCCGCGCGATCCTGCGCCACGACGAGCTTGTGGACGAAGCGACGGAAAAGCTTGACGACGCGCAGAAGGAACTGGACGACGCCAAGGCGGAGGCCGACAAAGAGCTCGGCGACGCGCGCAAGGAGCTGGACGACGCGCGCAAGGAACTCGACGACGGCTGGAAGGAATACTATGACGGCAAGCAGGAGCTTGCCGATTCGCGTGTGAAGCTCGACGATGCCAAGGCCGAGCTGGAGGACGGCGAGCAGGAATACGCCGACGGCGTGAAGAAATACGATCAGGCTGTGCGCGACTATGAAAAGGGTCAGAAGGACTATGCCGACGGCGTGAAGGACTATGAAAAGGGCGCGCAGCAGCTTGCCGATGGTGAAAGTGAGCTGGAAGCCGGCAAGGAAAAGCTGGACGAGGGACAAAAGCAGCTCGACGCATTGGGCAATACCGTGGCGGGCGCGCTGCAAAACGATCCGAACTACGCCGGCGTGACCGGCGGGACGATCATCGACGAGCTTGGCCGCGGCGATGAAAATACTGCCGCAGCCACCGACGCGGCGCTCGACAAAATGCGCGCGCAGCTTGAAGGCGGCATCGCGCAGGCGCAGCAGGGCCTTGCGAAGATCGACGCGGGGATCGAGGAGTGCGATGAGGGCCTTGCGAAGATCGACGCAGCACTGGAGCAGCTGGGCGCCTCCCCGGATAATGAAGAAGCGCGCGCGGCACTGGAGCAGCAACGCGCGGATACGGCGGCTCAGCGCAGCGCCCTTGTGCAGCAGCGCGGCAAGGTCAGCGCGCAGCTCAGCGAGCTGCAAAGTCAGCTCGCCGCTCTCAGCACCGTCAGCTCTGGCAGCATCGCCACAAACAAGCAGCAGCTCGATCAGGGGCGCGCGGACTATGAAAGCGGCAAGCAGCAGCTCAGCGCGGGCTACCGCGACCTGCGCGACGGCAAGAAGGAACTCGACAAGGCGAAAAAAGAGCTGGACGAGGCGCCGCAGAAGCTTGCCGACGCAAAGCAGGAGCTTGCCGATGCGCGCAAGGAGCTGGACGACGGCTGGAAGGAATACTACGACGGCGAGGAAAAATACGCCGACGGTGAAAAGGAACTGGCCGACGCCTACATTGAACTGACGGACGGCGAAAAGGACTACCGCGAAGGACTGCGCGAGTATGAGGACGGCAAGGCCGAGGCGGACGAGAAGATCGCCGACGCGGAGGAAAAGATCGCCGACGCGCGCCGCAAGGTCGCGGACATCGAAAGCTGCGAGTGGTATCTCTTCAGCCGCAGCTATAACCCCGGCTACACGGGCTATGGGCAGGACGCCGAGCGCATGGCGAACCTTGCCAGCGTCTTCCCGGTGATCTTCTTCCTTGTGGCGGCGCTCGTGTGCCTTACGACGATGACGCGCATGGTCGAAGAGCAGCGCGTGCAGATCGGCTCTTTGAAGGCGATGGGCTACAGCGGCCTTGCCATCTCCCGCAAGTATCTGCTCTACGGGCTTTTGCCGAGCCTGACCGGCGGCATGTTCGGCCTTGTCATCGGATATATCCTCTTCCCGAAGATGATCTTTACGGCCTATCAGATCATGTATCAGATGCCGAACATCGAGCTGCGCGCCTACGGCGGGATCTCCGCCTATTCGCTGCTTGCGGCAGTGGCATGCACCACGCTCGCCACGCTCTGGGCGTGCCTTGCCACGCTGCGCGAAACGCCGGCGAGCCTGATGCGCCCGCGCACGCCGAAGGCGGGCAAGCGCGTGTTCCTTGAGTACATCAAGCCCCTGTGGAGAAAGATGTCCTTCACCCATAAGGTGACGGCGCGCAACCTCTTCCGCTACCAGAAGCGCTTTTGGATGACGGTTATCGGCATCGGCGGCTGCACCGCGCTCATCATCGCGGGCTTCGGCATGCGCTCGTCGCTCCTCTTTACGATGTCGCGCCAGTATGACGATCTGTTCCATTACTCCGCGCAGGTGACGCTTTCGAACAATGTGCTGCCGGAGGAGCGGCAGGCGGTGGAGGATTTCCTCGCGGGTGACTCCCGCGTTGTGAATGACGTTCCCTGTACGGCGTCCTCTGCCACAGTCATTACATCGAGCTATTCGACCACCGCCTATGTTGAGGTGATGGAAGCAGACGAGATCGGCAAGGTCATTGATCTGCTGGACTGCAAGACCGGCGAGCCGATCACCATGGAGGATACCGGCGTGTACATCGACCAGAAGCTCTCCGAGCTTTTGAAGGTCTCGGTGGGCGACACGTTCTTCCTTGACGGCGATGCGCGCGGGGACGTGACGGTCGCGGGTATTTATGAGCATTACACGGGGCATTTCATCTATATGACGCCCTCGTACTATGGACAGACGCTCCACGCCGATAGCGAGCCGAACGCCTATCTCATGAACTTTACAAGCGACGATACCGACACCTGCAACGCAATCTTTGAAAAGCTGCTCAGCATGAACGGCGTTGTGACGACCTCGCGCATGCGCGACACGCAGGACACCTACATGCACAGCATGGAGCGCGTGGACTTCGTTGTGGTCATTATCATTCTGGCAGCGGCGGCGCTGGCGATGGTCGTGCTCTTCAACCTTTCGAACATCAACATCACCGAGCGCCAGCGCGAGCTTGCCACGATCAAGCTGCTGGGCTTTTACGACAAGGAAGTTTCGGCCTATGTCTACCGCGAGAACATCGTGCTCACGGTGTTCGGTATCCTCATGGGCTGCTTCATGGGTCACTGGCTGCACATTTACCTTGTCCGCTCGACGGAGATCGACCTTATGATGTTCGGGCGGCAGACGGCGCCGTCGGCCTACGTGTACGCCGCGATCCTGACGATGCTCTTCTCCGTCCTTGTCAATGTGCTTGCGCACTTCAAGATGAAGAAGATCGACATGGTCGAGAGTCTCAAGAGCGCGGAATAAATTTCTTGTTTCGCGGCAGTGCATTGTGCTACAATAAAGGGCGGCAAAAAGCCGCCCTTTACTATTGTCGAAAAAGCGGCATGCCGCTTTTTCGAGGAGAATTCGCTGCGCTTCGTGCCTTGCCACCCGCAGGGCGGCTGCGACACGCGCTCCGCGCAAAGTGTTTTCTGCCACGCACGTGTCGCGGCAGAAAACGGATTTGAATTGATTGCGTGCCGTGCGCGGCACGCAACTCTGCGAGGCTTTTTGGCTTATAGCCTCCTTATAGATTGGAGTTTCCATGGCGAGACAAAGAAAAAAACATCATTTCTGGCGCAACCTGCTCATTTTGATCGTGCTGTTCGGCATTTACCTCTGCTGGGACAACAGCAGCATCGAAACGGACGAGGTTACGTTCCCCTCGGGCACGCTGCCCGCGGGCTTTGACGGCTGCCGCATCGTGCACTTAAGCGACCTGCACGGAAAATATTTCGGCAAGGACAATGAGCGCCTTTACGCGGCGGTCAGAGCCGCGCAGCCGGAGTATATCTTCGTGACGGGCGATCTCGTTGACCGCGGAACAGAGGAACCGAACGCCTACGCCGCGGAAGTCGGCGCGGCGCTCTCGGCCATCGCGCCGACGTATTACGTTACGGGCAACCACGAGTGGGGACATGGCACCGCTGCCGTGCGCGCGCTCAAGAGCACGCTGCGCGAGAGCGGCGTGACGGTGCTCTCCAACGAATTTGTGCCTCTCACGCGAAACGGCGATACCATCGTGCTCGCGGGCATCGACGATCCGAACGGCTACGCCGATCAGGAGACGCCGTACGAGCTTGCCCAGGAGATCTACGCCGCCTGCGGCGACCCCTTCTGGCTGCTGCTGGCGCACCGCAACGACCGCTTTGCGCGGGAATACAGTCTCCTCGGCGCGGATCTGACGATTTCCGGTCACGGCCACGGCGGCATCTGGAGATTTCCGTTTACCGATGGGGTGTTCGGCACGCAGAGAAACCTCTTCCCCACGCACACGGCGGGCTTTTATTCAGACAACGGCGCGTCCGTTTTTGTCAGCCGCGGGCTCGGCAATTCGCCGAAGATCGTACCGCGCATTCTGAATCGGCCGCAGGTCGCGGTCATCACACTGGAAAGGGGCTGAGAACATGCGTGAATTTTACGCCGGAAGCTACGACGTTGCCGTCATCGGCGCGGGACACGCGGGCATCGAGGCATCACTTGCCTGTGCACGCCTCGGCATGAAAACGGTGTGCTTTACCATCAACTTAGACGCGGTGGGCAACATGCCCTGCAACCCCGCCATTGGCGGCACGGGCAAGGGACACCTCGTGCGTGAGCTCGACGCCCTCGGCGGCGAAATGGCAAAGGCGGCGGACTTAGCCTGCATTCAATACCGCATGCTCAACCGGGGCAAGGGCCCTGCTGTCTGGTCGTTGCGCGCGCAGGCCGACCGGCGGCGCTACCAGAGCGTGATGAAGCACGCGCTCGAGCGGCAGGAAAATCTCCTGCTGCGTCAGGCGGAGATCGTCGATCTTCGCGTGGAGGACGGGCATGTCTCCGCCGTCGTGACGGAAACGGGCGGCGTTTACGCGGTCAAGGCCGTCATTCTCTGCTCGGGGACATTTTTGGACGGGCGCACGATCGTCGGCGAATGTGTGCGCGAGAGCGGCCCGGACGGAATGCACGCCTCGCTGACGCTGGCGAAAGCCCTCAGGAAGCTCGGCCTTCCCCTGCGCCGCTTCAAGACCGGCACGCCGCCGCGCGTGAACGCGCGCAGCGTCGATTTTTCGCAAATGGAAGTGCAGACGGGCGATGAAGCGCCCCTGCCCTTCTCGTTTTCGACGCAAACGCCGCCTCAAAATCAGGTGGTCTGCTACTTAACGTATACAAGCGAGGAGACGCACCGCGTCATCCGCAAAAACCTGGATCGGAGCCCCATCTACTCGGGTGTGATCGAGGGCGTCGGCCCGCGCTATTGCCCGAGTATCGAGACGAAGATCGTCCGCTTTCCCGATAAGCCCCGCCACCAGCTCTTCATCGAGCCGATGGGGCTTGATACCGAGGAGCTCTACATTCAGGGCTTTTCCTCTTCCATGCCCGAGGAGGTGCAGCTTGAAATGCTGCACTCGGTCAAGGGCCTTGAGCACGCGGAGATGATGCGTCCGGCCTACGCCATCGAATACGACTGCATCGACCCGACCGCGCTCTATCCGACGCTTGAATACAAGCACATTTCGGGCCTGTACGGCGCGGGACAGTTCAACGGCTCGTCGGGGTACGAGGAGGCGGCGGTGCAGGGCTTTGTCGCGGGCGTGAACGCCGCACGGAAAATCAAGGGCGAATCGCCCTTCATCTTAGGCCGCGAGCAGGCCTACATCGGCACGCTCATCGACGACCTTGTGACCAAGGGGACGAACGAGCCCTACCGCATGATGACGAGCCGCAGCGAGTACCGCCTCATCCTGCGGCAGGACAACGCCGATGAGCGGCTCGCGCCCATCGGGCACGAGCTTGGCCTTGTCAGCGATGAAACGCTGCAAAAGGTCGTGGGCAAATACGACGCGGTGCGCCGCGAGATCAAGCGCCTCGAGCACACGGGCGTAGGCGCGTCCGACGCGCTCAACGCGCTTCTGAGCGCGCGCGGCACGGCGGAGGTGCGCGACGGCAGTCCCCTCATCGCGCTGCTGCGCCGCCCGCAGCTCACCTATGACGACCTGCGCGATTTTGATGCGGGCTGCCGCGCCTTCCCGCCCGCACTCGCCGAGAGCGTGGAGATCGCCGTCAAGTACGAGGGCTACATCCGCCGCCAGATGGCGGAGGTCGCGGAGTTTGCGCGCCTGGAGCGCCGCGCTATCCCTGAGGGCATCGACTACGCAAAAATCGACGGTCTTCGCCTGGAGGCGCGCGAAAAGCTCGCCGCCATCCGCCCGCAGAATCTGGGGCAGGCGGGGCGGATTTCGGGCGTCAGTCCGGCAGACGTCGCGGCTTTAATGCTCTATATTACTTCAAAAACGCGGGACTGAGTCCCGCGTTTTTGAGAGGGGATTGCAGCCCGCTGCGCGCAGAAGTTGCCCGCCTTGGCGGGCAACTTCCACACTTGCGGACTGAGAGGGGTAAATCACCACGCACCTGTCGCGGCGATTTACAATCAAAATCATTTCGAGCCTGCGGGCTCGAAACTCTGCGAGGCTTTTAACCCTTATATACGAAAACAGGCGGGCGCTGCATGACGCAGCGCCCGCCTGTTTATGTCTGGGGTTTTACTTTTTACCGAATTTAGTGAAGAGTGTGACTAATACGGTGATCAGCCCCATCACGGCGAAGATGCCGAGCATTCCCTGCCCCGTGATGAGCAGCGCGATCTCAAGATTTGTCATAGTGCGTTCCTCCTTACCCTAAAAGCTGCGGCACGAGATTGAGGATCATGCCGCCT